>Ga0307373_10006121_pt1 | contig 19304 bp, 23 predicted proteins | sample OX2MG_FD_202534 | JGI IMG/M metagenome (GOLD analysis project Ga0307373, IMG submission 202534) | Soil microbial communities from Risofladan, Vaasa, Finland - OX-2 | ecosystem: Environmental > Terrestrial > Soil > Coastal area > Acid sulfate soil | place: Finland: Risofladan, Vaasa | collected...
CTTCGTCCGCTCAAATTTCGCCTTCGCCATGGTGGTTTCCTTTCCTCGCCTGGGAGCTTGCGGTTAGTTGGTGCCAGCCTGCTTTGCGAGAGCGGCGGCGATGTTCTTGGGGACTTCTTCGTAGTGGTCGAATTCCATGCTGTAGCTCGCGCGGCCCTGGCTGAGCGAGCGGAGGTCGGTTGAATAGCCGAATGTCTCGGCGAGCGGGACATGGGCGTGGACGATCTGCGTTTTGCCCATGGCTTCGGTGGCCATGATGATGCCGCGGCGGCTGTTGATATCGCCAACGACGGCGCCGAAATAGTCTTCAGGAGCGCGCACTTCGACGCGCATGATCGGCTCCAGGATGATGAGCCCGGCCTTCCGCGCCGCCTCCTTCACTCCGATCGAACCGGCATTCTTGAACGCCATTTCGGAGGAGTCGACGGGGTGGGTAGAGCCATCGAGTAGCGTCACCTTGACGTCCAAGACCGGGTAGCCGGCCAGGATCCCGCCCTGCAAAGCTTCGCGTGCACCCTGCATGGTAGGGCCGACGTATTCTTTCGGCACCGAGCCGCCAACGACTTTGTTTTCGAATTGAAAGCCAGAACCACGTTCGAGTGGTTCGACTTCGAGTTCGACCACGCCGTATTGGCCGCGGCCACCACTCTGGCGGACGAAGCGGCCCTCAGCAATGGCCTTGCGCGTGATGGCCTCGCGATAGCTCACCTGCGGCCGGCCCACGTTGGCCGCCACTTTGTGTTCGCGCAGCATGCGGTCGACGATCACTTCGAGGTGCAGTTCGCCCATCCCGGAGATGAGCGTCTGGCCGGTTTCTTCGTCGAATGTCCAGTGGAAGGTGGGGTCTTCCTCGCTCATCTTCATGAGGGAGTCGCCCATCTTGTCCTGGTCTTCCTTGCTCTTGGGCTCGAGGGCAACGCGGATGACGGGCTCGGGGAAGGTGATGTTTTCGAGGATGATCGGGTGATCCTGGCTGCAGAGCGTGTCGCCGGTGAACGTCTTCTTGAGGCCAACGGCGGCGGCGATACCGCCGGCATAGATGGCATCGACCTCTTCCCGCTGATTGGCGTGCATCATGAGCACGCGGCCGATGCGTTCTCGCTCGCTCTTGGTGGAGTTGTAGATGTTTTCGCCGGCCTTCAGCACGCCGCTATAGACGCGGAAGTAGGCGAGCCGGCCAACGTAGGGGTCGGTAACAATTTTGAAAGCGATGGCGCTGAGGGGCTCCTCATCGGAGGCGTGCCGCTCGACTTCGGCGCCGGTCTTGGGGTCGGTGCCCACGACGGGCGGGACGTCAACGGGGCTCGGGAGATAATCGACAACCGCATCGAGCATGAGCTGGACGCCCTTATTCTTGAGGGCCGAGCCACAGAGCACAGGCGTCGCCGTCCCGGCGAGCGTCGCGCGGCGAATGCCGGCCTTGAGCTCGTGAAGGTTGATGTCGTGACCTTCGAGGTAGCTGAGGGCGATCTGCTCATCGACGTTGCCGATGCCTTCGACCATGCGGTCGCGGGCGGCGCGGGCGGCTTCGACCAGTGCGGCGGGGATCTCGCGGCGCTCGGGTATCGAGCCCTTGTCTCCGCCGAACCACCACCAGCACATCTCGACGAGGTCGATGCAGCCATCGAAATCTGCTTCCGAGCCGACAGGAATCTGGATGGGCACGGGGTTCGCGCCCAGCCGGTCGACCATCATATCGATGGTGCGCTGAAAGTCGGCGCCGGTGCGGTCCATCTTATTGACGAAAGCGATGCGCGGCACGTTGTACTTGTCGGCCTGGCGCCAAACCGTTTCGGATTGGGGTTCGACGCCGGCGACAGAATCGAAGCAGACGACGCCACCGTCGAGGACGCGGAGACTGCGCTCGACTTCGGCGGTGAAATCGACGTGGCCGGGGGTATCGATGATGTTGATGGAGTGCTGGTTCCACTCAGCGGTGGTGGCGGCCGAGGTGATGGTGATGCCGCGCTCGCGCTCTTGCTCCATCCAGTCCATGGTGGCACTGCCCTCGTGGACTTCACCGATCTTGTAGGTTTTCCCCGTATAAAAGAGGATGCGCTCGGTCACGGTCGTCTTGCCCGCGTCGATGTGGGCAATGATCCCGATATTCCGGATGCGTTCAATCTCAATCTGGCGAGGCATGGGTCTCCTGTCGCTTCCGGACCGCTACCAGCGGTAATGGACGAAGGCGCGGTTTGCCTCGGCCATGCGGTGGGTGTCGTCGCGCTTCTTGATGGCAGCGCCGGTGTTGTTCGAGGCGTCGAGCAATTCGTTCGCGAGGCGCTCCGACATGGAGCGGCCGCTGCGGCTGCGGGCGGAACCGAGCAGCCAGCGCATGGAGAGCGCGAGGCGGCGGTCCGGGCGGATTTCAACGGGCACCTGGTAGGTCGCGCCACCAACGCGGCGGGGCTTCACTTCCAGGACGGGGGTGGTGTTGCGGACGGCTTGCTGGAAGACATCGAGGGGGTCGCGGCCGGTCTGTCCCTGGATGCGGTCGAACGCGCCATAGACGACGCGCTCGGACGTGCTCTTTTTGCCGCGGGTCATGAGCTTGTTAATGAGAACCTGAACCTGCACGTTGGTATAGCGCGCGTCGGGAGGCGCGGGTCGCCGTTCGGGTCGGTTGCGTCGGGCCATGGTTCAGATCTCCCGGTTTCCATCTGGTGCGCTCAAAGCGCGGGACGGTGTTACTTGCGGCGGCCGGCGGCCTGCGCGTTCTTACGAGTGCCGTATTTGCTGCGGCCTTGCTTGCGGTTGGTGACGCCCGTGGCATCGAGTGCGCCGCGGACGATGTGATAGCGCACGCCGGGAAGGTCTTTCACGCGCCCACCGCGGACGAGGACGACGGAGTGTTCCTGGAGACTGTGGCCTTCGCCGGGAATGTAGGCGGTGACTTCGATGCCGTTGGTGAGGCGGACGCGGGCAACTTTGCGCAGCGCCGAGTTGGGCTTTTTCGGGGTCTGGGTGCGCACCTGGGTGCAGACGCCGCGCTTTTGGGGCGAGCCCTTACCCGCGATCTTGCGCAGCCGGCCGGTGTGGGAATTGAAGCTAAAGAGCAGCGCCGGGGCGCCGGACTTTTTGCCCTTTGGCGTACGGCCTTTGCGCACCAACTGATTAATGGTTGGCATTCCTGCGTCCCCTAACTTTCCGCGGTCTCGGAGCTTCGAGAGTCTTGAAGGCGTGCCGTCCAAAGGGCGGACAGGTCTCCGGGTCGAGCGGCGCCACGTGTGCCGGTTTCGGGCACGAAAACAGGCCGAAAAGCCTGTTCGTGAACAGCACCCCGCGTCTCATGCGATGCAGGGCCGTCTTCAAGCACTCAGCTTCGCGACCTGCCGAACTCTCACAAGCTGGCCAGTCTATAAGCGCCGAAAGAGAAGAGTACCATACGCGCGGACAGAGTCAAATTCGAAGGGCGCGGCGAGGCCCGTGCCTAAGGCAAGTTAGGATGGGCGACGCATTCAGCGCGGAACAGCTGCGCAGGAAAATCTCGGCGATCTGCCTCTCTCTCCCGGAGGCGAAAGCAGCGCCGCGGCTCAACGCCCACAGCCAGTTCAGCGTCGTCGGGAGGACGTTCGCCTACTACCTGGTCGACCATCACGGCGATGGCAGGCTGGCGCTCGTCTGCAAGGCGGCTCCGGGCGCGCAAGCCGGGCTGGTGGCGGCCAATCCGAAGCGCTACTTCATCCCGGCCTATCTCGGGGCGAAGGGCTGGATCGGCTACGACTTCGGCGCCGCCCGCGCGGACTGGCGCGAGGTGCGTGAGCTGATCACGGGAAGCTACTGCATAGTCGCGCCGCGGCGGCTGGCGGCAGCGATAGGGGCCCCGACGCCGGAGTAGCCACCGGGAACGATGCACCAGATTGCCACCCTTTGGGACCGGCCGCGCCCTTGGCTTCAGGTGCCGGTTGGCCGTTAGTCCCTGTAGGCGGCCTCCTGACCAAGGGTTGCCAGGCGACATTGTCCTCCCCGTCGCAGAGGGCGCGGGCCGTGTGCACGGCCCGTGCCCTCAATAACCGCTCAAAATGCTCGGATCGGGACACGCGGCGGAGCCATCGACGATCGGCATCGAAGTGCAGGAGTAGCTGAGAGCTGTTCTTCGAGCGCTCCTACCTTGTTCCAAAGGCAAAGAGGATTGCCCACCCCGATCTGTCGTGTCACCATACGGGAGGTGGCGAACCAGGTCTGGGGATAGGAGCGCTTGTGACCTTCCCAACCGAGCAGGAAGAGTTCAGTGGTGTATGCCCGTATCTCGGGCTGGCCGACGATGCCGATTCGCACGCGACATTTCCGACGGAAGCGCATCGCTGCTACCGGCTGCCCAATCCCACTCGCATTGCCAGCACACACCAGGACAGCTACTGCCTGAACGAAAATCACGTAAGTTGCCCCGTATATCTCGGGGAAGGTGTACCGGGAGCAACACGCCAGGCTCCAGCGGCAGCGCTCCCGGGCTCTCCGGCTGCACGCGGGCGCGCTCCGCAGAACGTGCGTGGTCCGCAGCCGCGGGAAGCTGCGCAGCAGCAGCAGCGGACACGCCCCCCACTTGCGCAGCCAGGCGCTGCAGGCGGTCTCCAGGCGCCACGGCCACGGAAGCCTCGCGACGCCGGGAGCATCGGCCCGCGCCCCCGGAGCGGCGGTGTGAGCATGCCGGTTGCCACGATCGGGTTATTTGCGCTGGCCCTGGTGGTGATCGGCATCGCCTTTGCGATCAATAGCCTCGTCAGCGGGAGCGGGAACTCGACCCTTTCCCCGGCCGACCAGTTTGCGACGAACCAGGCGCTCACGACGAAAGCCGGGGGCGGCCAACCGGGCAGCCAGACAACGACCCCCGCAGCTAGCCAGACGGCCCCGGCCGGCACGACCACGCCAGGCACCCAACCCGCCGGATCTGCTACGGCTGCCGGGTCGACAACCGCCGTCGCTGGCGGGGCCGGCACCTACACGGTAGCGGCCGGCGACACGTGTGGTGCGATCGCTTCAGCGAACGGGCTCACGCTCGCACAGCTGGAACAGCTCAACGGCCTGACCGACGCGACCTGCCAGCAGATTAAGCCCGGTGACGTCCTCAAGCTGAAGTAGCCGCCGCAGCGGGCGCAGCCGCGGTGCCGGTGTCGCGCCCTGGCAGCGGCCGGGGGGCGGCCCTGTAGATGTCGAGGTGGTGCTCGGCCACCCAGCGGGCGCGCGCCTGCCAATGGCGTGGATCGCTTCGCCAGCCGTGCTGGCGCTCGTCGAGCCACTTCCAATCGGCCCAGCAGAGGAGTGCAAGGTCGAGATCGCGCCAGGCGAGCCTGCGGATCTCCTTCATCACCGGGGTGCGATTGCGCTTCCGCTGCTCGACTTTGTCGGCGATGAGGATGATCTTTGAAAGGATGGGCATCGCGGCGAGGCCGAGGGTGTGGTCGCGAACCGCGGCGAGCGCCTCTTCGTCTTCGACCTTGAAGCGATCCCGCAGGACAACGGCGGCGATGGGGCCGTGGAGGAGGACCGGCTCAGTCCGGTCCTGAGCTCCGATCGCCAGGCCACACTCGCCGGCGAGACGAAGCAGTTCCGCCGCGGGAAAAGCGCGAAACAGGTCGTGTCCCCAGGTGGCGAGTGTCGCGCGGGCGGGGTCGACATCGTAGCGGGCGGCCAGATCGAGGGCTTCGACGAGGACTCTTTCGACGTGCCTGCGGAGGCCTTCAGGGCGCGACTCGAACTCCGACCGGAGTGACTCGACCTGGCTGGCGATTGTGCTCACTGCAGGCACGCCAGGCGAATCACCCTTCCGGGCCAAGCGGGCGCCCGCCGACCAGGTGCATGTGCAGGTGCCAGATGGTCATCCCGGCATCGTCCCCAACGTTGAAGGCGAGGCGGTAACCGCTCTCCGCGACACCTTCGATGCCAGCAACCTCGGTGGCGAGCGTGAACATGGCGGCGAGGATGGGGCCGTGCTCTGGCCGCACTTCTCTCGCCCAGTCGATGTGCTGGCACGGGATGATCAGTACGTGGACGGGGGCACGGGGGTTGATATCGCGGATGGCGAAAGCGTCGCCGTTTTCGGCGATCCGTGTCACGGGCACCTCGCCAGCATGCATGCGACAGAAGAGACATTCCGACATGGCTGAATTGTCGAGTGCGGGGGCACAATTGTCGATTTGCCTCCTGCAGCGACGGGAGACGGCGCTGGCCCGCAGGCATATGGACAGCCGGTGGCAGGCGCTCAACAATCGTCGAATGGCCGACCCCCTTTCGCTGTTTTGGGCGCCGGTGTGTGCGATTGGGTCGCACGGTGCAGCGGGGCCGAACGCGCAGATCTGCGTTTCGGTGTTCGGGGCGAGCGTGACTCCAGAGCGGCCGCGATTACTGGTCACACTTTGGAAGGACAACTTCACGCACGACCTCGTGGCGGCGTCGGAGGCGCTCGTGATCACCGTCCTGAGCGAACCGCTGGCGGGACTCGTCCCGAGGCTTGGACTCGTTTCGGGCCGCACACAAGACAAACTCGCTGGGACCGGGTTCGAACTGACGTTGCGCGGGGACCCGTACTTTCCCCGCGGCGCGGGGGTGGCCGACTGCGATGTGCTGCGGGCGTTCGACCTGGGCGACGCGACAAGCTTCCTCGTGGCCGTGCGCGAACGGCGATGGCTATCGGATTCGCCGGTGCTCAGCCGGGCGCGCATGCATGAGTTGCTCGGTGGGGATTTCGCGGATCGCTGGGAGGAGAAGCTCAGGCGGAGTCTCCCCGGTTACCGTGAGGCGATGGCCTGGGGCTGAGGGCGGCTCAGCCGCGCAGAAGTGAGCGCAGGCCGCGGAGGACGAGCCACGCCGCGAAGCCAGCAGCGGCGACGACCGGGGCAACGGCCGCCAGGTCGCGGGTGCGGTGGAAGTAGGCGCCATCTTCGGAGATTTCGATGAAGCCGACGGGCGAGGCCATGACGCCGCCGCCACCACCGGAGCCTTCATCGCCCTTTGCGCCATCTTCGGCGCTGGTAGCGTCCTTACCCCAACCACCGCCGAATCCCCAGCGGAGCTTCGCCACCGGGACGACAGTGACGCCGCCCTGCTCGACGGGTTCCCCGAAGACGGCGGCGGCGGTGGCATGGACGCCGACGCGGCCGGCAAGGCCCTGGATGAAGCGATCGCCGTGGCCAGCAACAGCGTCTTGAGCTTCGCGAATTGCGCGCTCGATATCAGGGTTCACGTTGGCTTCTCCTGGCCGCCTTTTGTGCGCCAGCCCAGCCGCATGGAGGCAGGCGGCCGGCGGCCCCCATCAGGGTGCAGCTTCAGAGACAATCCGACAAGATCGAGGCAGAGATCGGCTGGTGATTGTTGACAGGTGCGCGTTGGTGGCAATACCTTGACGGCGACAATCACATACGAAATGAAGCGAGGATCGGGAAGAGTATCCCGCGAGGCGAGCCTCCAGAGAACCGGGGTTGGTGAGAACCCGGCGGTGGCGCAGCGGGTGAATGGGCCCGGGAGCTTCGGTCCGAAAGAGGCCTGCCAGGTGGGCCTTGAGTAGGCGCCGACGGGAGGGCACCGTTAACTGCCCAGGCGACCGCTCAGGAGGCAATTCCTGAGGATCGCTGGCAGAAGGGCCTCGATGCTGGTGTGCGTAGTGTGCGCGGGCAGAGAGGAACAAAGGTGGCACCGCGAGCACCCCTCGTCCTTTGAGGCGAGGGGTGTTGTTCATTTAAAGCCAGGGCTCAGTCCCGGCGAGAAGGAGTATGTGGCATGGCTACGCGGAAGTTCTTCCTGGATGAGTCGGAGATCCCGACACACTGGTACAACGTGGCAGCGGACTTGAAGAATCCTCCCTCACCACCACTGCACCCCGCGACACACCAACCGATTGGCCCCGAGGCGCTGGCGCCGCTCTTCCCGATGGAGCTGATCAAGCAGGAGGTCAGCGCTGAGCGATACATCGCGATCCCCGAGGAGGTGCGCGAGATCTACAAGATCTGGCGGCCGTCCCCGCTCATCCGCGCAACATTCCTGGAAAAGGCGCTCGATACACCGGCTCATATCTACTACAAGTATGAGGGCGTCTCCCCGAGCGGGTCGCACAAGCCGAACACGGCGGTAGCCCAGGCGTACTACAACAAGCAGGAAGGCGTGAAGCGGATCGCGACCGAGACGGGAGCCGGACAATGGGGTTCATCGCTCGCCTTCGCCTGCCAGATCTTCGGGATCGAGTGCAAGGTCTATATGGTGAAGATCTCGTATGACCAGAAGCCATACCGGCGCTCGATGATGCAGCTCTGGGGCGGCAGTGTGGTACCAAGCCCCAGCCCGGACACGAACGCGGGGCGGAGCGCTCGAGAGGCCGACCCGGAAAGCAATGGTTCGCTGGGGATGGCGATCAGCGAAGCCGTGGAAGATGCGGCGACGCGCGAAGACACGAAGTATTCCCTCGGGAGCGTGCTGAATCACGTCCTCCTCCACCAGACGGTGATCGGCCAGGAGGCGATCAAGCAGATGGAGACGGCTGGCGAGTATCCGGATGTGGTCGTGGGCTGCGCGGGTGGTGGTTCGAACGCTGCCGGGCTGATTTTCCCTTTCATGAAGGACCGCCTGGACGGCAAACGCGAGACGCGCTTCCTCGCCGTCGAACCAGCTTCATGCCCAAGCCTGACAAAGGGGGAGTATCGCTACGACTTCGGCGATACGGCCGGGCTCACCCCCCTGATGAAGATGTACACGCTTGGCCACACGTTCATGCCGCCCGGCATCCACGCCGGCGGATTGCGCTACCACGCGATGGCGCCGCTCCTCTGCCAGCTCTACGACGAGGGATACGTTGAAGCGAAGGCCTACCCACAGAACCCGTGCTTCGAGGCGGCCACACTGTTTGCGCGCACGGAAGGGATCATCCCGGCGCCCGAAAGCAGCCACGCGATCCGCGCCGCCATCGACGAGGCGCTCGAAGCCAGGGAGCAGGGCAAGGGCCGGACAATCCTGTTCAACCTCAGCGGGCACGGCCTGTTGGACCTCACTGCTTACGACGACTACCTCGCGGGCAAGCTCATCGACGACCATTACCCGGCCGAGAAGGTCCGTGAAGCCATGAAGGCGCTACCGGAGATTTGACGATGACAACCGTTTCCAAATCCACTCTGGCGAACCGCATCCGGGCAGTGCTCGACCAAAAGTCGATGCTGCGCCATCCATTTTATGTCGCATGGACGAACGGGACTTTGCCGCCTGAGCGCATGCGGGAATATGCCCGCCAGTATTACCACTTCGAGGCGGCGTTCCCGCAGCTGTTGAGCGCTATCCATACACGAACAGCTTCCCCCGAGATCAGGCAATGCCTGTTGGACAATCTCTGGGACGAAGAACATGGTGAACGAAATCACGCTGCGCTCTGGCTTGATTTCGCGGGCGCCCTCGGGCTCACACCAGGCGAAGTGAAGGGCGCCGAGCTGCGGCCCCAGACACGGGCACTGATCGACCACTACAGCGAGATGTCGCGGAGCGCGCCACTGGCCGAGGCGCTGGCGACGCTGTTCGCCTATGAGGGGCAGGTCCCGCAGATCGCCTGGCAGAAGATCAAGGGCCTGAGTGACTTCTACGGGTTCCGGCCGGACCAGTTTGAGTTTTTCTCCGTGCACCTGGTCTCAGACGTCGCGCACGCCGGGCACGAGATGTCGGCGATCGAGGAGAGCACGGTCGATGATGGCCGGGTGTTGGCCGCGACGGCCGTTGCGTGCGACCGGCTGCTCGCGTTCCTCGACGGCTGCAACAACGGGGAGGCAGCGTGATGGCTGAGTTCGCTTACCAGGATGTCGAAGCCTGGAACACCGCGGTGCGGCTGGCCGCGGCTGTGGGGCGCCTGAAGATTGGCTCGAATTTGAAGGCGTCGGCAGATGCCCAGCAGAAGGCGTTCGAACAGGCGGGGCTCGCGTGCGCGTTGCTCGCCGAAGGGAGCATGCGCGATGGCGGGGCGCGTGAGGCGCTCTACCGGGATGCCCGCGGGGCGCTCGCGCAGTGCCGTTCGTGGATCCATATCCTCGCCGCGATCACCAACGAACAGGACTCTGTCTTCGCCAACGAACTGGACCTTGCGGAGCAGTGTTCGCGGCAGTTAAACGCCTATCTCCGCACCGTGGAACGGGGCCCTGGCGGGCCCGGTGGGCCACGGCCACCAATGCGCGGCCCTGCTCCCGCTGGCGGGCGGCCGGCCGGTGCTCCGCCGCGTAACGCCGGCGGGCCTCGATGAGCGAGCGCCCCTCCAGCGGAGGTGATGCCAGGAGGCGCATCCTCACCGGCATCCGGCCCACCGGAGCGCTGCACCTGGGCCACTATGCGGGTGCGCTCGAAAACTGGGTGCGCCTGCAGGACGACTACGAGTGCTACTTCCTCATTGCGGACTACCAGGTGAGCGACTACGCCGACGACATCTCGCGGGTGCGGGACGCGGTCTGGGAAGTTGCTCTGGACTGGCTGGGCGTCGGGTTGGACCCGGAGGGCGCGAGCTTCGTGATCGAGAGCCTCGTCCCGGAGCATGCGGAACTGACGACCTGGCTCGGCTGGTTTCTGCCCGTGGGGATGCTCGAACGTAACCCCACGCTCAAGGCCGAAATGGAAGCGATCGAGCACCCCGAGGACGGGAAGACTAAGGGCAAGTCGGTGCCAGTGGCGTTCTATACGTATCCGGTGATGCAGGTGGCAAACATCCTCATGCCGCGAGCACACCTGGTGCCGGTCGGCGAAGACCAACTGCCACACATCGAGCTGACGCGCGAGACGGCGCGGCGCTTCAACCGTGAGTTCAAGCCCATCTTCCCTGAGCCGGAGGCGCTCGTGGGGCGGGTGCCACGGCTCGTGGGGACCGATGGCAACGCCAAGATGAGTAAGTCGCGCGGGAACACGATTGACCTTAAGGATAGCCGCGAAACGGTGGCGAAGAAGGTCCGGGGGATGTACGCCGGTCCCCCCCGGGGGATGAACGAGCCCGGCAAGGTGGAGGAGAACCCGATCTTCCTCTACCTGGATGCATTCGACCCCGACGCTGCGCTGGTGGCGGAGATGAAGGAGCGCTACGAACGGTCCGGCGTAGCGAACAAAGAGCTGAAAGAGCGGCTGACCGCTGTGCTGCAGGACCTCATGGACCCGATCCGGGAGCGGCGTGGCAGGTACGCGGCGAACATGCCACTCGTGCGGGAAGCGCTCGAGTACGGCACAAAGCGTGGCCGCGCGATCGCCCAGCAGACGATGGAGCTCGTGCGGGACGCGCTCGACCTGAACTACCTGAGGAAGTACTGATGCTGCGCCCAACGCTGGACGAGCTGCGCGAACTGGCGAAAAGCGGCAGCAGCAACGTTGTGCCCGTCTATCGAGAGGTGCGGGCCGACCTCGAAACGCCAGTCTCGGCATTTCTAAAAGTGAAACGGGGCGCGTATTCCTTCTTGCTGGAGTCGGTGGAGGGTGGCGAGCGCCTCGCGCGCTATAGCTTCATCGGCACGGAGCCCTATCGCGTGCTGCGCACAGGCGACGGCCCCGGGGAGCTGGCGGAAGACCCGCTCATCCACATCGAGGACGAACTGCGACGATTCTCGCCGGCGAAAGTCGCGGGCCTCCCGCGCTTCACGGGCGGTGCCGTAGGGTACATGGCCTACGAAGTCGCGCGGTACTACGAAAAGCTGCCAATGCCAGAGGCCGACCCGCAGGGTTTCCCGGAGTCGGTGTTCATGTTCGCGGAGACGTTGCTGGTGTTCGACCACCTCCAGCACACGATCAAAGTGGTGAGCCATGCCCGGCTGGACGGCGACATTGAGGCATCGTACCGCCAGGCGGCGTGGAAGATCGACGAACTTGTCGCGCGGCTGGAGGCACCGCTGGCGCGGCTTCCCTATGAGACGCGACTGCCGCGGGGTGGAAACACCCTGTTCGTTTCGAACCATACGAAAGAGGACTTCATGCAGAAAGTGGAGCGCGCGAAGGAATACATCGAGCGCGGCGACACTTACCAGATCCAGGTTTCCCAGCGGTTCGAACGACAAACGGATGCGCACCCATTCGAAGTCTACAGGGCGCTTCGCACGGTCAATCCGTCGCCGTACATGTACTACCTGGAACTGGACGAGATGCACGTGGTCGGTGCTTCGCCGGAGATGTTAATCCGCGTGGAAGATGGCAGGATCGAGACCCACCCTATCGCGGGGACGCGGCGTCGCGGCCGCGACGAAGCGGACGAGGTGCGCATGGCAGAGGAGTTGCAGGGGTCTGAAAAGGAGCGGGCGGAGCATATCATGCTCGTGGACCTCGCCCGGAACGACCTCGGGCGGGTTTCCGAGGCGGGCAGCGTGCGCGTTACCTCGCTGATGACGATCGAGCGCTATTCTCATGTCATGCACCTCGTCTCACACGTGGTGGGGAAGCTGCGGCCGGGAGTGACCGCCTACGACGCCCTGCGTGCCTATTTCCCCCATGGCACGGTGACGGGCGCGCCGAAGATCCGGACGATGGAGATCATCGCCGAACTCGAAGGCGAGCAGCGCGGCGGCTATGGTGGCTGTGTCGGGTATTTCGACCTTTCGGGGAACTGCGACACAGCGCTCGCCATCCGCACGATCTGGATGAAGGACGGGAAGGCATATATCCAGGCCGCTGGCGGCGTGGTATTCGATAGCACGCCCGAGGAGGAGTACCTCGAATCGGGAAACAAGGCGCGCGCCATGATGGGCGCAATCGACCAGGCAGAGATTGCGGCGGCTGAAAGCAAACGCGGGAGCCTGGGCTATGGATGAGGGCGACGCCCAGGCGGGCGGTGCAGTATGACGGACCGGCGGCCGGACTGTGTGTATGGCGTGCTCGTGCGGGACGGGAAGGTGTTTATGACACGCTATTCTGAGGAGACCGTGCCCGCACTCGGGTTGCCGGGTGGTGTGTTTCGGCCGCTGGCGGAAGACCGTAAAGGGGAACTGCGGGCCCATATTCATGACCAACTCGGTATCGCGGCACGGGCGATCTGGGCGCAGGGGGCATTCATGTACCGGCACCCGCTTGACCGCCGCGACCGGTTTTGCGGCTTCTACACCGTTTGGGAATGGGACGGAGAAGTGCCGGCCGACGGCGGCGTGTGGCTCGATGCAACGGAGGTCCAGGCGAGCGAGCTGCCTGCCTCGTTGCGCATCCTGCTCCTGAGTGTACTTGCGACGCTCGCTGTGAGGACGCGATGAAGCAGGAGATTCGCCTCGGCGCCATCGTCATGCGCGACGGCCGCCTGCTGCTGCAGCAGCGCGAGAGCGGTCCGGGCTGGGAACTGCCGGGCGGCCCGCTGCCCGCCGCTCAGGACGACATGGACGCAGAAATGGACGCCATCCTCGCGCGCATCGGTGTCTCCGCGCCGGCGGTGGAAGAGGACTTCGTCGATACGGTCTACCTGCCTGCCGAATGGGGCCAGGTCGTCTACAACGTCTACGCGCCGACCGAGTGGACGGGCGAGCCGTCGTTCGCGGACGGGCGCGCCAGCGAGTGGTTCACGCTGCAGGAACTGGATGCGATAGACATGGAGCCGCGGGTGCGCGAGGCGATCCTCGTGGCTTTTGGGGTGCGCGATGCCCCGGACGAGGCGGCGCGCATCCTTTCGGCGATTGGCGGCGAGGCGGATATCTCACTTGCCAGCACCGAAGAGTCGCGCTTTGCGGCCGGCCTCGACGTCTTGGGGACGCTGAGCGGCGGGAACCCGGAGGCGGCCGCCGGGCTGCGTGGGCGTTACCCGGAGCTCGGTGATGACGTCGTCAGCGCCCTTGGGGGATTCTGGACCGACCCGGCCCTCGACCGGCGCACGCGCAGCCTGATGGTCGTGGCGATGCTGGCTGCGACGGGCAAGGCGGGTCCGCTGCGAGCCCATATCGCGGGAGCACTCAACCACGGCGCTTCGGCTGCGCAGGTGATCGAGGCGATCCGGATGGTGGCGGTCTACGCCGGCTTTCCGGCGGCACTCGAAGCGTGGCCTGTGATGGAAGAGGTGTTTGCGGCGCGCGGCATCGTACGCCCGGGGAGCGGCCAATGAAGGCGCTGCTCTGGGACCTCGACGATACCCTGCTGGATACGTTTGCGGGCCGGATGGCGGCACTCGAACACGCCCACTTCGTTTGTCTTGGCACGCGCATCGATGGTGCGGCGCTCTGGCGGTCGCATCGCGGCGGAACCCTGGAAGACCTTGGCCGGCGGTTGCTGGGGGACGATTACCGGCGATTCACAGCCGCCTATCGCGAGCACTACTACGAGCGGACACGGCCGATTCGCCCGTTTCCCGGTGTCGAAGCGGTGCTTGCCGAATTTCTTGCCGCTGAGTTGCCGATGGCAGTCGTCACGTCGAAGGTGGCCTGGGGCGCGACCGAAGAGCTCGCCCAGACGGGACTCTTGCAATACTTCCAGTGCATCGTGGGTTTCGACGATACGGAGTTGCACAAGCCCGACCCCGAGCCAATCCACGTGGCGCTTGAGCGCCTGTGCATCGACGACACCGGGGAGGTGGTGTTGATCGGCGACAGTCCGGCGGACATCTGGGCGGCACGCAACGCTGGCTGCCGGTCCGTGGCCGCGCTCTGGGGAACGCTCGACCCCGAGCTGACGCTCGACGCAATGCCAGATGATCGCGCCGAGTCACCGGCTGCGCTCTTCGAGCTGCTGGCGGCGGAGGCGCGGCGGTGACCGGATCGAAAGTGGAGAAGCAGGTCGCCCACGTCGGTGTGCGATTCTACCGCCTGGGAGGCGTCGAACTGGTGCTTGTGCCGCTGCTGCAGGAAGTGGCGCGCTTCACGCGCTCGGCCGGAGACGGCTATTTCCTCGTCGCGATGATGGGCGAGCCGGGGACGAGCTACCCGCTGGACCTGCGCTCACCGGCATCGTTCGAAGCGGAGTACCTTGCGAAGAAGTTCAAGTTGGACCGGCGCGGATATGGCTACACACCAGAGGAAATGGCCATGGCGCTGCGGGCCATCGCCGACGACTTACAGGAAGAGGAAGGCCTCGACCGATGACGACGCTACTCATCGATAATTACGACAGCTTCACCTATAACCTCTACCAGTATTTTGGGGAACTCGGGGCCGACGTCGTCGTCTGCCGCAACGACGCGGTGACGCTTGATGAGTGCCGGGCGATGGCCCCCGACCACGTCGTGATTTCGCCGGGGCCGGGCACGCCCGACGACTCAGGCATCTCGCGGGACGTGATCCGGGAGTTCGTCGGCCGGGTACCGGTGTTCGGAGTTTGCCTCGGCCACCAGTGCATCTATGAGGTATTCGGTGGGACAGTCGCCGGGGCAGGCGAAATCAAGCACGGCAAAGTCTCGGTTATCTCGCACGACGGGAAGGGTGTGTTCGCGGGCATCCCGGATGGCTTCCACGCCGCACGCTATCATTCGCTCGCGGGGACGCCCGCCACCCGGCCCGCAGCGCTCGAAGTGACAGCGCACTCCGAGAGCGGCGTGATCATGGGCGTCCGCCACCGGGAGCTGACGGTGGAAGGGGTACAGTTCCACCCTGAGTCTATCGCGACCGACTTCGGGCACGAGATCATCAAGAACTTTCTTGCCATGGAGGGTGGCCGATGGTGATGCAGGACGCGTTGCGTGCGCTCATCGACGTGGGCACCCTGGATGGCACCACGGCCGCGGGGGCGATGGAGGAGATCATGACCGGCGCCGCCACGCCGGCCCAGATCGGTGCCTTCCTTGCCGCCCTGCGGGTGCGAGGAGAAACGCCCGAAGTGGTAGCCGCGTGCCTGGAAGTGACGCTCCGGCACGCCGAACCGGTCCCGGCGGCCAACGTGATCGACATCGTTGGCACTGGTGGCGACGGCGCCGACACGTTCAACGTCTCGACGGCCGCCGCACTCGTTGTGGCCGCAACAGGAGTCCGGGTGGCAAAGCACGGCAACCGTGCGGCGTCTTCCAGGGCAGGGAGCGCAGACACACTCGAAGCCCTCGGCGCGCGGCTGGAAGTGAGCGGAGAACAGGCTGCGCAGATCATAGACAGTTGCGGTTTCTGCTTCCTCTTCGCGCAGCGCTTCCACCCGGCATTCCGGCACGTGGGCGGGCCAAGGCGGGAGTTGGCCACGCGCACGATCTTCAATCTCCTCGGTCCGCTTGCGAACCCTGCGCGCCCACGGGCGATGCTGGCCGGGGTCGGGACGAAAGCCCTCGGACCGCTGATGGCGGAGGCGTTCCGCCTGCGCCGGATGGAGCGGGCGATGGTGGTGCACTCCGCTGATGGGCTCGACGAAATCAGTCCTTCCGGCGTGACGCACGCGTGGATCGTGGCCGAGGGCGTGCTCGCCGAACGTGAGCTGCGGCCGCGCGACTTTGGGCTGCCAGAGCACCCGCTGGCCTCGGTCGCAGGAGGCGACCCGATGGAGAACGCCGGGGCGATGCAGGCGGTCCTCGACGGGGCGGAGGGACCGGTCACCGACTTCGTGCTCATGAACGCGTGGGCCGCACTGCTAATTGCCGGGGCCGCATCGAACTTCGTGGAGGGAGTGGAACGCGCGCGGCACGCTATCGCCTCGGGCAAGGCGCGAGACGTCCTCAACCAGTACGTAGCGCTTACGCAGGAACTCGTGCCGCGTGAATGAGCCGACGATCCTCGATCGCATCGTGAACCAACGGCGGATCGATGTGCACGCCGCCAAACAGGCGCTGCCCTTCCCCGACCTTCAGGAACTCGTGCGCCAGGCGCCGCCGGCGGGCGACTTCATTGGGCGGCTGCGCGCGGGGCGCCCGATGGCGCTTATCGCGGAGATCAAGCGAGCCTCGCCGAGCAAGGGCGATATTGCCCCGGGGATCGACGCGGCAGAGCAGGCCCGCCGTTATGCGGAGGCGGGCGCCTCCGGGATCTCGGTGCTCACGGAGCCATCGTGGTTCAAGGGCTCGCTGGACGATCTGCTCGCCGCCCGGCTGGCAGTTGACCGCATGGACGGGAGGCGGCCGGGGATCCTGCGCAAGGATTTCATCGTCGATGAATACCAGGTGCTAGAAGCGCGAGCGTTTGGCGCCGACGCGATCTTGCTCATCGTCGCCGCGCTGAACGATGCCACGCTCGCGGGGCTGCTGGAGCTCAGCGAGACGTTGGGCATGCAGGCGCTGGTGGAGGTGAACAGCGCGGAGGAGATACAGCGCGCAAGTGCCGCCAATGCGACGCTCATCGGTGTGAATAACCGTGACTTGCGGAGCTTTCATGTCGACCTCAACACCACAACGCGGCTGGCGGCGATGGTCCCCCCGGGGACGCTGCTGGCGGCCCTCAGTGGGATCAGCACGCGGGCAGACGTCGAGCGATTTGCTGCTGCGGGCGCGGAGGCGATCCTCGTGGGCGAAGCGTTGATGACGGCAGAGACGCCGCGGTCGAAGGTCGCGGAGATGCTGGGAATCGATGACGGCCGATTGCCAACCGTCGATTTGAGGAGCAGAGCGTGAGCGGGCAGATCGTGGTCCAGATGCACGGCGACCCGGGGAGCGGGAAGAGTGCCCTCGCGAGGGCGATCGGGCGGATGTTGCCGGCGATCGTGATCGACAAGGACGCGATTTCGTCGCCGCTACTCGCAGCGGGCTTGGACGCACCGGCAGCCGGGGCTGCAGCCTACGAAATCGTGCGCGAGCTGGCAGCCGACTTCCTGAACGATGGCCATTCGGTCATCCGCGACAGCCCCTGCGCCTGGCCCGCGATCGAAGAGCGAGGACGTGCCCTGGCGGCGCGAGCCGGCGCGTCCTGGGCGATGATTGAGACTACCTGCCCGGGCCCGATCCTCGATGCGCGTCTGGTGCAGCGCACGCCTCGCCTTTCCCAGCCGAAGGCCCGGCAGGCATGGTACGACCGTCCCGGCACGTATCGCCCCTCGTGCCAACGCCTCGTCCTGGACTCGACACTTCCCGTCGAGCAGCTGACGGTTGAGGCGATTCGATATCTGCAGGGTATTCGCGGTTCAAGTGCTCAGCGTCGGCTGCACGCCAGCGCCGCGGGCGTTGGACGGGCTGGACTTTCATGACGCTTGTGAAGATTTGTGGCGTTCGCAGCCCGGAGGCAGCGCTGGCAGCAGCGGAGGCAGGAGCAGACTTTGTGGGCCTGATGTTCGCGGAGTCACCGCGGAGGGTGGCCCCTCAGGAGTGCTATGACGTCGTCCAGGCGCTCACGGGAAAGCGGTCGGAGGGCCGTGGCCTTCCAGCAATCGCCACATTCGACGGGCCGGCACGGGGCGATGTCTCGGCCCGGAGCTGGTTCGGCGTCTGGGCCGATGCCATCGAACAATCAGCCGCCCGCTGGCGTCCACTCATCGTGGGCGTCTTCGCCGGCCAGAGCGCGGAAGAAGTGAACGACATCGCCGATGCGGCCGGTCTGGACCTCGTGCAGCTCTCCGGCGGCGAAACGCAGGGCGTGATCGAGCGCATCGAGTTGCCTGTGCTGCGCGCTGTCCATGTCGCCTCCGGAGAGACGGCCACGGACGTCTTCGACGCCATTTCGGCTGGAGCGGCGGCAGGACTGCTGCTGGATACTGCGTCGGTGGCCGCCTACGGGGGGACGGGCGAGATGTTCGACTGGGAGGTAGCGGCGGAGGTCGCGAGGCGCACGCCGTTCCTGCTGGCTGGCGGACTGACTCCAGAGAATGTGGCGGCGGCAGTGGCACAGGTGGAACCCTGGGGCGTCGACGTTTCCAGCGGCGTGGAGACGGACGGCGCGAAAGACATTGAGAAGATCCGTGCGTTCATCCGTGCGGCGAAAGGAGTCCGCGTTGGGCGCTGAAACACCACTCTCCCCGCGCTTTGGCGAGTTTGGCGGGCGATACATCCCGGAGACACTGGTCGGCGCGCACGAGGAGCTCGAGGCGGCCTATAACGAGGCGCGTAGCGACCCGGCGTTCCTGGCCGAGCTGGCAGACCTCAACAAGCATTATGTCGGGCGGCCAACTGCGCTCTATTTCGCCGAGCGGCTGACGAAGGAGTGCGGCGGCGCACGCATCTGGCTGAAGCGGGAAGACCTGGCTCACACGGGTGCGCACAAGATCAACAACGCTCTCGGCCAGGCGCTGCTCGCAAAGCGACTGGGCAAGCCCCGGATCATCGCCGAAACCGGTGCGGGCCAGCACGGCGTCGCGGTCGCGACCGTGTGCGCGATGATGGACCTCGAATGCGCGGTCTACATGGGCAGCGAGGATATTCGGCGGCAGTCGTTGAACGCGTTTCGCATGAAGATACTCGGCGCCGAGCTCATTTCAGTGGAGACGGGGAGCAAGACGCTCAAGGACGCCATTAACGAGGCGATGCGCGACTGGGTGACAAACGTCCGCACGACGCACTACATCATTGGATCGGCCATCGG
>Ga0307373_10006122_pt1 | contig 19300 bp, 16 predicted proteins | sample OX2MG_FD_202534 | JGI IMG/M metagenome (GOLD analysis project Ga0307373, IMG submission 202534) | Soil microbial communities from Risofladan, Vaasa, Finland - OX-2 | ecosystem: Environmental > Terrestrial > Soil > Coastal area > Acid sulfate soil | place: Finland: Risofladan, Vaasa | collected...
TCTTCCTGCTCGATCGTGACAATCTAGGCAAGTTCAACCCCCAGGCCGATCAGATCGTCCAGGGGGACTTCGGCGTCATCGATTCGGAGTACGGCCCCCCCGGCTATTTCAACGGCAGCTTCTACTTCACCGGCATCGACGATGATCTCAAGTCGTTCTCGCTAAGCAGCGCCGCCTTTTCAGACCCCACGGCGGCGTCGCCGGACGCTTACAAGTTCCCAGGGGCCATTTCGTCGATCTCTTCCAGCGGTAACGCCGGCGGCATTATTTGGCAAGTCGAGCACGACACGAGCGAATTGCGGGCTTACGACGCGACCAGCGTAGCCGACGAGCTCTACACCAGTTCGCAAGCGCCCGGCGGCCGCGATCAGCTTGATGGCGGCGCAATCAAGTTCAGTGTGCCAACGGTCGCCGACGGTCAGGTGTTCGTCGGCACGGCCGACAGTCTGGTCATTTATGGCTTGCTCAACCCGCCCCCGCCCCCGCCCCCTCAGCCAACTGTGCAGTTCGGTACGGCCAGCCAGAGCGTCAACGAAAGTGCCGGAACGTTCCGTATTACCGTGAACTTGTCGGCCGCCTCGGGAGTCGATACGACCGTGCCGTTCACGCTGGGCGGCACGGCGATCAGTGGCGTCGATTATAGCGGCGTCACGGCCAGCCCGCTCGTCATCTCCGCAGGCCAAACCTCGGGGGCAATCACCGGCACACTCCTCGACGACCGCCGGCCCAGCACCCCCGACAACACGATCACGTTCGCACTTGGCACGCCTACCAATGCTACGTTGGGTGCCATCACCGCCGACACGTTGACCATCAATGAAACGTCTCCGCCCCCCGTCCCGTTCCTCACGCCAGACCAAAAGTACGTCGGCGCGGTCTTCGAGTCCGTATTGCACCGCGAGGTCGACACCGGCGCGCTGGCGTACTGGAGCGCACAGCTTGACCAGGGCCTGTCGGCCGGTCTTTTCGCCAGCGCGCTGACGCACAGCGACGAGTATGACGGAGACCTGATTCAATCGGCCTACCAGCGGTTCCTCGGGCGCGCCGCCGATTCGCAGGGATTGCAGGCCTGGATTCAAGCGATGCAGGCCGGCTTGACCGACGAGCAGTTGGAGGCGGCCTTCGTGAGCTCCCCGGAATTCTACGCCCGCAGCGGCGGGACCGACCTTGCCTGGGTCGACGCCATGTACGATGGGTTGCTCGGCCGCGCCGCCGACACTGCCGGCGAACAGGCCTGGGTCCAGGCGCTGACCCAGGGCGAACCACGGGAGGCGATCGCGTATGACTTCGCCGCAAGCCCCGAGCGCGAGCAAATTCGCATTCAGGGCGACTACCAGCAGTACCTCGGCCGCAACGCCAGCAACGCGGAAGTCGCCGACTGGGTGGATGCCTTCGAGCACGGCATGACCAATGAAAACGTGATCACCGGCTTCGTCGCATCGGACGAGTATTTCAACGAGCACTCGTAGGCATACTTATAGGTGGTATAAAGGCCGTGATTCTTCGCATAACATCTAACTTACCTATTCACAACAAACAACTTGCGCTATTCTAATCAACGTATATTGCGTATTTGATCCATGCGACTAGAATAAGCATCGCAACGCATAATACCTGAACATCCCACCTTATCTACGCCTTGGCGGGAGGTCAGAGCGGGCGCAATGGAGCGTCTAACTCGGTGCGTTTCGGTCGTCCTTGTGTTGGAGAGGTGCCACGAATGGTCAGAGCCGTGGAAATGTCCGTGCGAGACGTCTTTTTTCTTTTGCCTTTTCGCCACCGATGGAAAGTCTCGCTGTTTTTCGTCGTCTCCGTCGGGGCCGCGTGGGCCTGGACGGCGTTGGGCCCCAAGGACTTCCGCTCCGAGTCGAAGCTCTTCGTCCGGTTAGGGCGCGAAAACGTAGCGCTCGACCCGACCGTGACTTTCGGCCAGGCCCCGGCCGTGGCGATTCCCCAGACGCGCGACAACGAAATCAACTCCGTGACCGAAATGCTACGGAGCCGCGTGCTCTTGGAACAGGTGGTCGACGACCTGGGCGCCGAGGCGATTCTGGATCCTGAAGACCATTCTTTGGGCGCCACGGGGCCTTCCGGCGCCGCGGAACCCCTAGCTGACGAAAGCGACGCGATCGCGAAACAAGGCACGTTGCGGCAATGGGGCAGCCGTCTGGGATTATTGACGCCGTTGACGGGGCGCCAGCGCGCCATCGAACGTCTTCGGAAGATGGTCTGGATCGAGGCGGCACGCAAGTCGGACGTGATCACGGTGGCCTGCGATAGTCCGCGCCCCGAGCTCTCGCAAGCCATCGTCTCGAAGCTGGTGGAAGCCTATCTCGACCACCACGTTCGCTTGAATCGGACACCCGGCGCCCGCGATTTCTTCGCGGAGCAAACCGAGCGACTAGGCCGGGACTTAGGCCGTTCGGAAGAGGCGATGCGCGACCTGAAGAACTCGACCGGCGTGAGCTCGCTGGCCACGCACCGCCTGCACCTGATGGACCGGATTGCCCGGCTCGAAGACGAGCGACTGCAATCGGCCTCGGAGTTGGCCGCCGCCGAGGCCGAGGTGCGATTGCTGAAAGAAACGCTGGCGAGCACGTCGCGGACCCAGGTCCACGAGGAAACCTCGGGCTTGGCGAACGATGCGGCAGACCGGATGCGGGACCAATTGTACGCACTGGAAGTCAAGCAACAGGAACTTCACGCCAAGTACACCGACGCGCACCCGGAGGTGCGGCACGTTCGCGATCAAATCGAAGCGGCACGTGCGATCCTCGAGATGGAGGAGCAGACGCGGACGCACGTGAAGACCGGACCGAGCAGGGCCTACGAAGCGGTCCAGCTTGCGCTTCTGACGCGAGAACCGTCGTTAGTTTCGTTGCGGGCGAAAGCCGACGCGCTGGTGGGGCAATTGGCCGCCGAGCGGGCCCGGCTCGAAGGGCTCAACGATCATGAATTGGAGCTCGCCAAGCTCGAGCGCACCATCGACCTCGAAGACGCCAACTACCGCAAGTACGCCGAAAACCTGGAACAGGCGAACATCGACCAGGCGCTGGAACTTGGGCGGATCTCGAACATCAACATCGTGCAGCCGGCCACGTTCGAAGCCAAGCCGGTCAGTCCGCGGCCGCTGGTGAACATGGCGCTGGGCATCGCGGTGGGTCTTTTCGGAGGGCTGGCCTTGGCAATCGCGTCCGACCGGGCCGACCACTCGTTTCGCACGCCCGATTGTATCGAACACCGGCTGGATTTGCCGGTGCTGGCCTCGATCCCGCGCATGAAGCCCAAGCAGTTCGTGACGAACGGAAAGCGATAGTACCATGTCCAGCCCCGTGTCGGCCATCGTCGGTCAAAACGGCCTGCAAGAGGAACCGGGCGCCCAGCGCAAGCCCATCGACGAGTACGAACTTGCCCCCCAATCCGGCCGTCGTTTGGGTCGGTCATTCCACTCGACTGGCGACGAGCACTTTACGGCCATGCTGCGCGGGTTGCCGTGGCCCAGTGTGGACGGCGACAAGCCGCTCAAGACCTTGGGCCTCACCAGTTGCCAAAGCGGCGAAGGCGTGAGCACGGTGGCGGCCCGGCTGGCCGTGAGAGCGGCGGAACTGAGCGACCGCAGCGTGCTCTTAGTGGATGCCAATCTTGCAAGGCCCGCGATCGAGCGCCTATTCGAATTGCCGCGGGGAGTGGGGTTCTCCGACGTACTGTTGGAAAACTGCGACTTGTCGGCCGCGATCCGCTCTACTCACGCGGCGCGACTGTGCGTGCTCACGGCCGGCCAGCGGGCGGTCCATCCCGACGAAGTCAACGATCCAGTCCGGATGGCGGCCATGGTCGCCGCGCTCAAGGAAGACTTCGAACTGGTGATCTTCGACCTGCCGCCGGCGGGCGAAGTCGTATCCGCCGCCTGTCTTGCCGGCCTGTTGGACGGCGTGGTGCTGGTGGTCGAGGCGCACCGGACATGTTGGGAGGCTGCCCAGCGGGTAACACAGCAGCTTTCGCGTTCACACGCGCGATTGCTGGGCGCGGTTTTGAATAAGCCTCTTTGATGGACAACCATGATGTTTGCCAGATTGAAAGAACCGACCCGACGAGGGGTCCGGTTCACGCGCAGGGTTTCCCGCCAGGACCTGCATGACGTCGCCCAAATGCGACGAGTTCTCGAGCGCGAACGGGCGCGCAGCGATCGCACGGGGGACGAGTTTTCGCTGTTGATCTTCACGCCGCGTGGCAAGGAGTTCGAACTTGCCACCTGGCGCCGCCTGGCGAAAGTTCTCAAGCGCCGGCTGCGTTTGACCGACGACGCCGGTTGGCTGGACGGCCATCGGATCGGCGCCGCGCTGGCTCACACGTCGGGCGAGGGCGCATGGAAGCTGGCAGACGACATTAGCCGGGAATTCGCGTCTCGCACGCCGCCGCCGCATTGCAAGGTTTACACCTATCCCAACAAGTGGATCGACGACGACGCGAACGGCGAAACGCCGCGACGGATCGACGACGACGCGCGGCGGGCCCATCCGCTCGAAGCTTTGTTCGTGCAGCCCGTGCCGGCCTGGAAGCGCTGGCTCGACGTGTTGGGGGCCGCATGGGGTTTGGTCGTGCTGGCCCCTTTCTTCCTGCTGGTCGCGATCGCCATCAAGATCACATCGCCCGGCCCCGTTTTCTTCCACCAGGACCGTAGCGGCCTGGGTGGCCGGCGATTCAAGATGTACAAGTTTCGCTCGATGGTGGCCGGCGCCGAACGTCGCCAGCGCGAACTGAGGGCGCTCAGCGAACAGGACGGCCCGGCGTTCAAGCTCACCGACGATCCGCGCGTGACGCGACTGGGGAGGTTCTTGCGCGCGACGAGCATCGACGAGCTGCCGCAGTTTTGGAACGTCCTCCTGGGCGAAATGTCGCTGGTCGGGCCGCGGCCGTTGCCGTGCGCGGAATCGGATGCCTGCGAATCGTGGCAACATCGTCGCTTGGACGTGACCCCCGGGCTAACGTGCATTTGGCAAGTGCGCGGCCGCTCGCGGGTTTCGTTCGCCGAATGGGTGCGAATGGACCTGGAATACGTTCGATCGGTGTCCCCCGCCACCGACCTCAAGATCTTGTTTCAGACGGTGCCCGCCGTGCTGTTGCGAAAAGGCGCGAAGTGAAAGGCCGGGACCACCTTGACGTTTACCAGTGAATCGGCGCCGTGTGAGGATTTGCCGCCGGATGTCCCAACCACTGCGAATTCGCGCTTAGACCCGCACGAACACATGCCTGCAACGCACGCAATACCCCGCGAATTGGACACCGACTTCGGTGGCCTGACCGCGGCGCGCCGCCCTTGGTGGAACCGCCTGCGTTGCGTCGCGGGCTCGACGGCGCAGCAAGGCGGCCTGGCCCTGACCGACCAGTTCGTGGTCAGCGGATCCAGCTTCCTGACGACGGTGCTGATCGGCCGCAACTGCACCGAGAACGAGTTGGCGCTTTACGCCTTGGCCAACAGCGTGGTCATTCTTGGGACCAGCTTGCAATTGGCCATCGTTTCCGTTCCGTACTCGATTCACGGCACGCGCCTGCCTGACGAAGACCGCGCGGGTTACGCCGGCAGCACGCTGGCGCACCAGTTGGTGCTGTCGGGCCTGTTGGCCGCGGGCCTGGGCCTGGCGGCGGGCATGATCGCCTGGACCGGCGGCGCGGCCGCATCGGCGGCCACTGCCGCGATCCTGGCGGCGATTATCGTGCCCGTGTTGCTTAAGGAATACGTCCGCCGTATCGAAATGGCGCACCTCCGCGTGGCATCGGCCTGTCGGCTCGATGCCGCGGCGGCCGCGCTGCAAATCGGCGGGCTGCTGTTTCTGTCGTCGCAGGCGCTGCTTTCGGCACGCACTGCCTTCGCCTTGATCGGCCTGGCTTGCGGCGTGGCCGCGGCGCGAGGGCTTTGGTCGCGACGCGCGGGCTACGCGCTGCGTTTGGCCAACGTGGGCGACGACTTCCGACGCAGTTGGGCGCTGGGCAAATGGGTGCTGGCGGCCCAGGCGATCAATTCGGTGGTCGCCTCGATCGTGCCCTGGCTCTTGGCGTTGCTCCGCCCGACGACGGAGGAGACGGCCGTCTTTTCGGCGTGCCAGGGCGTGGCTTTGCTGGCCAACCCCTTCCTCTTGGGCATGAGCGGGTTCGTCGGTCCCAAAGCGGCGCATGCCTTCGCGGCCGGCGGTGTGCATGAGCTGCGGATGGTCGTGTCACGCATGGCATGGTTCATCGCGGCCGTCGCCGCCGTGTTCGTCGTCGTGATGCTGACCTTTGGCGAGCAATTGGTCGTGGCGCTCTACGGCAGTCAGTACGCCGGACGCGGCGCGACCGTCGGCGTGTTGGCAGCCAGCGTTTTCGTGTACGCGATCAGCCTGGCCCCGGATCTTGGCTTGTGGGCCATGGAACGCGCCGAGCTCAACGTCAGGCCCCGCTTGTTCGGATTGGCATTGACCCTCGTCGCGGGGTTGGTCCTGGTGCCGTGCTTCGGCGTGCTGGGCGGCGCGTGCGGTTTTCTGGCGGGTAACGCCGTTGCGTCGATCGCCATCATCGTCGTTTATTGGGCCACCGTCTCCGCGCGCGAACGGAGTCCCGCATGATACCGAGTTTTACGGTCGTCACACCCAGTTGGAACCAGCTCGAGTGGCTCAAGCTCTGCGCCGCCTCGGTCGCCGACCAGGCGGGTGTGGAAGTCGAACACATCGTGCAAGACGCGGGCTCGGGCGCCGAGCTCGAAGCTTGGGCCGCCTCACGGCCCGGCCTGCGGCTGTGCGTCGAGCCCGACGAGGGGATGTACGACGCGATCAACCGTGGCCTGCGCCGCGCGCAGGGTGACGTGTGCAGTTACCTCAATTGCGACGAGCAGTACCTGCCCGGCGCACTGTCCAAGGTGGGCGACTACTTCGCGAAACACCCCGAAGTCGAAGTCTTGTTCGGCGACGCGGTCGTGATCGACGCCGCGGGAAAGCCGACCTGTTACCGCCGGATGGTACTGCCGGGCCGATTTCACACCAGCCTTTCGCACCTGGCGGTTTTCACATGCTCGATCTTCTTTCGCCGATCGATCGTCGAACGGGGGTTGTTGTTCGACACCTCGTGGAAATGCATCGGCGACGCGGTTTGGGTCCACACGCTCCTTGAAAAAAACGTGAAGATGACAGTGCTCCCCGTGCCGTTGGCGGCCTTTACCGTCACCGGCGAGAACCTGAGCCAAAGCCCGAGGTTCCTGCAGGAGCTCGAGCGTTGGCGGACGCGGCGCGGCGCGCCGCCCCGCTGGTTGACACGTCCCGTGGTTTGGCACCACCGTCTGCGGCGGCTGCTGGCCGGCGGTTACGCCCGCCGCTCGCTGTCGCTTGAATTCTATTGGCGCGATTCGCTCGATCGCCGCAAGGAGGCGACGGTCCGCAAATTGGCCAACCGCTGGTCGAGCGTCGGCGCTTGGCCGGGCAACACCGAGTAAGTCGCTCGAAAACGCCATGAAAAAATCGACGTTTCAAAACCAGTCCCATCATCGCCGGATTTCGGTCTGGCTGGCCGCGCTGGGACTGTTGGCGATCTGTGTGGCTGCACGCGCCGATTGGCGAATATCGTACGGACTCGACCCAATCGAGGATCTTGACGATCTGCAGATCAACGTCAGCGATGGGACGCTTGGCCGTCGGCTGGCGTTCCTGTCGCTGGCCGCCGTGGGGTCGTGGATGCTGGCGCGTCCAGGCGCGTCGACGCTGCGCGTGCGTGGCACGCTGGCTGGCTGCCTGGTGGCGCTGACCGCCTGGTGCTTTGCAAGCGCGGCGTGGTCGATCGACCCTTCGTTGACGCTGCGAAGGTTGTTCACGTTGGGCGCGACCATCGTGTTCGCCGTCGCGCTGGCCAAGCACTTGTCGTCCCGCGACGCGTTGCGGTTGGCTTGCGCTTACGCGGGCTTGCAACTCGGACTTGATATCGCCGTCGCCGTCGCCCTGGGCAGTTTTCGTCCGTGGGAGTCGGGCTATCGCTTCGCGGGCCTGCTGCATCCCAACCACGAGGCGGTCAACTGCGCGTTGCTGTTCCTCAGCTCGATTGCCTTGGCCCGCGGCGCCCAGCAGCGCGGATCATCCATGGTTCCCGGAAAACAGGGGTGCGTGGCGTACCGTGCGCTGGCCGCGTTGGCTTTCGTAATGCTGTTCCTGACGAAATCGCGGACGGCTTTGCTGGCGACCCTCATCGGATACTTCTTGTACCGGCTGCAAGCCGTGGGCCGAACGACGCGGATCTTCGCGGTGTCGGGGGCCATTTGCGCCGCTTGCGCCGCGGTTTTGTTCTCGGGAGGTCACGTTGCCCATGGGCTCTCCAGCGGTGTGACGCTGGACCGGGCTGATTCCGACGTCTCGACGCTTACTGGCCGATTGCCGCTTTGGGAGGAACTGTTCGGTGATGTCGCGGCCGAACCGTTGAAGGGCTACGGTTACGGCAGCTTTTGGTCGCCGAGACGTATTGCCGCCATATTCGAATCGCAGGGATGGCCGGTAAGCCACGCCCATTGCGATTACATCGAATTGGCCTTGGCCCTCGGCCTGGTTGGGCCGTTTCTCTACGTTGCCGCGCTGATCTTGACCCTAAGGTCGTCGCAGGCCGCCCATCGCGAGGACGATCGCGCGGGTCACGATGGCTTTTCGGCGCTCATTTGGTTTGTCGCCTTCGGCGGCGTCGCCGAAGGCGTCGGCCTGACGTTCTCGGTGCTGCAGATCATCGTCATCAGCGCGATGGCAAGGGCCGGCATGATCGTAGCGGCGCCCGCGGACGAAGTCGAAGCGGCCCAGGACGATCTTGCTGGAAAAACACCGTGCCGGCAATCAGACTGGAAGTCGCGGCCCAACCTACGCGAGCGGCTTACGGGATCGCAATCGCAATGAACATTCTCATGGGACACAACTTCTATCAATTGCCCGGCGGCGAAGACCGAGTCTTCGCCGACGAAGCGCGGTTGCTCGAGGACCATGGGCACGATCTCGCGCGATACACCGCGCACAACGACGCGGTGCGCAGGCGCTCGACGTTGAGCCTGGCCCGCGAAACGCTGTGGAACCGCCGTGCCGCGAACGAGGTTCGCTCCCTGGTCGTGAAGCACCGGGCGCAGGTGGTCCATTTTCACAATACGTTTCCCTTGATCTCACCGGCCGCCTACTACGGCGCGCGGGCGGGCGGCGCGGTCGTCGTGCAGACGCTGCATAATTTCCGTTTGCTCTGCCCTCAAGCCACGTTCTTCCGCGACGGACGCGTGTGCGAGGACTGCCTCGGGCGGATCCCCTGGCGGGCCGTCGCCCATGCCTGCTATCGCGGCAGCCGGCGCGTGACGGCGGTGGCCGCGGCAACGCTCGTCGCGCACCGTATGGCGCGCACGTGGCGCCGCGCCGTCGATGTGTACATCGCCGTGACCGATTTCGCCCGGCGGAAGTTCATCGAAGGGGGACTTCCGGCGGAAAAAATCGTGGTCAAGCCGAATTTCGTGTCGCCGACACCTTCCACCGGCGACGGCACCGGGAGGTTCGCCGTGTTTGTCGGCCGGTTATCGCCCGAGAAAGGACTGCCCACGCTGCTGGCGGCGTGGCGGACGCTGGGCGAGCGAATTCCGCTCAAGATCGTGGGCGACGGACCATCGGCGCCCTTGGTGCGTGAGGCCGTTACGGCGAACGCGGCCGTCGAATGGCTTGGCCCGCGCTCCGCCGATGAAGTCCAGGCGATCGTCCGCGACGCGGCGTTTCTGGTACTCCCCTCCACCTGTTACGAGGGCCTGCCGAAGGTGCTGGTCGAAGCGTTCGCCACGGGCACTCCCGTGGTCGCGTCGCGGCTGGGCGCGCTGGCGGACCTGGTCGACGACGGCCGTACCGGCGTCTGTTTTCAGGCGGGAGATCCCGCGGACCTGGCCGAAAAGGCGTTGGGATTGCTCAGCGACAGGCGGCGGCTTTCACGGATGCGCGACGAGGCGCGCGCCGAATTCGAATCGAAGTACACGGCCGACCGCAATTACGAGATGCTGATGAATATCTACGAGCGGACCCTGGCCGGTCGCACGGCGAAGGGCGGTCCGCGTGCCGGCGCCGAATCGCCAGGAGAAGCGGCATGCTCGCCGAACCCCTGAAACCCCCGATCACGACGGGCCCCGAACGCAAGGGCCGCCGGTGGCCACGCAAGGTCGACTTGCTCGGTGTCCAGGTCAGCGTGACGAACTACGAGGAGGCCACGGACATGGTGATCGAGGCCGCGCGCCAGCGTGAGCCGGCCTTGGTCGCTTGCCAGGCCGTGCATGCGGTGGTCACGGCGAGTTGCGACCCGGATTTGCGGGACAAGCTGAACGGTTTCGATCTGGTGACGCCCGACGGGCAGCCGGTGCGCTGGGCCATGAACCTGCTGCACGGCGTAGGCCTAGTCGATCGCGTCTATGGTCCGGAGTTGATGCTTCATCTGTGCCGCAGCGCGGCCGACAACGCGGTGTCAGTGTACCTATACGGCGGCAGCCCCGAAGTGATCGAGCTCTTGCGTGAGAGGCTCCCTCGTCTTTGCCCTGGATTGCGGATCGCCGGCGCCGAATCGCCGCCCTTCCGCGCGCTTTCGTCCACGGAAGACCAGGCGACGGTCGAGCGGATCAATACCAGCGGGGCGGGGCTGCTGTTCCTCGGGCTGGGCTGCCCCAAGCAAGACCTTTTCGCCCACGCGCACCGTGAGAGCATCCGGGCCGTGCAGGTCTGCGTGGGCGCGGCGTTCGATTTCCACGCGGGCGTCAAGCCGATGGCGCCGGCCTGGATGCAACGGCGCGGGCTGGAGTGGCTGTTCCGGCTGGCGCACGAGCCGCGCCGGCTATGGAAGCGGTACCTGGTCACGAACACCATTTTTTTGGCGAAACTTTTCCATGTCGGATTTTTACGTTGATACACTGGTCAAGCTGGTCCGCCAGGGCGTGCTCGCGCGCACGTCGCGGGTGTTGGTCGTTTGCGGCGGCGCACGCGACCGGCAGGCGCTCATGGAGTGCGGCCTCGTGAACGCCGTCATCTCGAACCTCGACAGCCGCATGACGGGTGACGAGTACGCCCCCTACGACTGGAGCTTCCAGGACGCCGAGCAGCTAGATTACGACGACGATCAGTTCGATTTCTGCATCGCCCATTCCGGATTGCACCATTGCCGTTCGCCGCACCGCGCGCTGTTGGAAATGTACCGCGTGGCGCGCCTTGGACTGGTCGTCTTCGAGCCGCTGGATAATGCCGTTTGCCGGCTCGGCGTGCGGCTGGGGCTTGGGCAGGAATACGAACTGGCCGCGGTGGCCGGCAACGATTACGCCTACGGAGGGCTCAAGAACACCCCGATCCCCAATTACGTCTATCGCTGGACCGAGCGAGAGATCGAAAAAGCGATTCAAAGCTATGCCCCGGTGGGCAAGCACGGCTTTCGCTATTTTTATCGTTTGCGCGTCCCCTGGGAACGCACGCAGTTGATGAACAGTCGCCTGCTCTACATGACGTTCGCCCTGCTGACCCCGCTGGCCAGACTCTTCACGCTCGTCTTTCCACGTGAGAGCAACAACTTCGCCTTCGTGGTGCAAAAGCCCGATCTGCCAAGCGGTTTGCACCCGTGGCTCAAGCAGGAATCCGACGACATCCGGCTCGACACGGCCTGGGTCAAACGACGCTATCGGTGAGGGAAATGCATGAGAGACACGAATCCCAAGGTGACGATCGGCGTGCCGGTCTACAACGGCGATCAATACCTCGCTCCGGCGCTCGATTCACTGTTGGCGCAGACGTTCGACGACTTCGAGCTGATCATTTCCGACAACGCTTCGACCGACCGTACCGAGGAGATCGCGCGGGCCTATGCCGCTCGTGACTGCCGCGTGCGCTACGAGCGAGGCGAAAAGAACCGTGGCTGCGCATGGAACCACAACCGGGTCTTCGCGCTGGCGCGCGGCCGGTACTTTCGCTGGGCGGCGCACGACGACCTCTGTTCGCCGACCTTGCTGGCCCGCACGGTCGAACTGCTCGACGAGCGCCCCGACGTCGTCTGGTGCCACGCCCGCAGCTCGCACATCGACACGGCGGGCGCCTTGCTCCCGCCTCCCCACGCGCAGGACGTAAGCTACCTGGCGCCGGATGTTGACTCCGTCAGCCGCGAGTCCGCCGCGCCGCACCAACGGTTCCGGGCGGTATTGCTGGGCACTGGGGGGTGTCTCGACGCGTTTGGGCTGATGCGATCCGAAGTCGTGCGCCGCACCGGGCTGCGCTTGCCCTATTACGGCGACGACAAAGTGTTCGTCGCCGAGTTGGGCCTGCTCGGACGTTATGCCGAAGTCCCGGAGACCTTGTTCTTCGTGCGGGTACACCCTGGCGGGTCGGGCAGCCTGGTTACGGCGGCCGAACGCCAACGGTTCATGGATCCCAATCGCAGCCGCTTCACATTGACGCGTTGGCAGCTTGGCCGAGGTTACGCCGCCGCCATCGCCCGTAGCGGCTTGAGCACCGTCGAACGGGCGCGGTGCTACGCCGTCTTGGCGCGCTATTTCCTGCAAGTGAGCAAATGGAAGCACATCGTCTGGGGCGCCGTCAGCGGCCGGGGCAACGGTGGCGCGTACCTTTCGTGGGTCGAGACACAAGTCCTGGAGCAGTCGAGCCGCACATGAGCAAAAGGGTCTTGATCTCCGGCGGGTCGGGCGGCATCGGCGGGGCGGTCGCCCTGGCCTGCGCCGCTCGAGGCGCATGGCCCATGGTCGGTTACCTCCACAATGCGCCGCGTGCGCGCGATGTCGTGCGAGCTTGTGGCGCCGGCGGTACGATTCGCATCGACCTGGCTCGCGACGACCTCGGTCTCGTGGGCCGCCTCCCCGAGGCCGACGCGGTCGTTCACTGCGCGGGTATGATTACCCCGCAGCGCAGCCTGGTTCGAAGCACTCCCGCGGAGCTCGCCCACTTGCTGGAGGTCAACGCCCTGGGACCGTTGCGATTGACCCAGGCGCTCCTGGCCGAATCGCCGGACTTACGGAACGTGGTCTTCGTGCTTTCGACGGCGGTTGCCTGCCGCGGAACGGGACCGTACGCCTTGTCGAAAGCAACGGGCCTGGCCGTTTCCCGGCTTTTGGCCACCGAATTGGCGCCGCGGGGCGTTCGCGTGGACGCGATCGTGCCGGGCTGGACCGAAACCGAAATGGCGTCGGCCGCCGCAAGGGCTTCGGGACGTTGCCTCGACGAAGTACGCTCCGAGCACCTCGATGACCGAATTCTCCGGCCGGACGAGATTGGCGAGTTGTGCGCCGAATTACTGTTCGACACGCCCGCACGGCCAGGAGGCCACCTGCTCGTCTGGGACCGACGCGACTCTCGCGATCCCGTTTGGCTCGGCTTGGATTCCACGTTTTCGCTCGATCAAGGAGACTAGCTTGCGAATTCTCGTCACGGGTTGTCATGGATACATCGGCAGCGTGCTCACGCCCATGTTGTCGAACGAAGGCCACCAGGTGCTGGGGCTCGATAGCGACCTGTTTGCGCACTGCGTGTTGGGCGAGCCGCCGGCCGAGGTGCCCTGCCTGAACGTCGATCTCCGGGATGTTCGCGAGAGCGACCTCGCGAGCTGCGACGCGGTCATTCATCTCGCCGCGTTGTCGAACGATCCCTTGGGCAACCTCGACCCCGGTTTGACTTTCGCCATCAACCATCTCGCCTCGGTGAGGCTGGCACGCCTGGCCCGACGCGCCGGGGTGGCGCGGTTCCTGGTGTCGTCGTCGTGTTCCAGCTACGGCGCGGGGGCCGGCGACGAACTTCTGACCGAGGAGGCCCCACTGAACCCGCTCACTCCCTATGGCCACTCGAAGGTGATTGCCGACCGAGAGATTTCGCTCTTGGCCGATGACGACTTCAGCCCGGTCTTTCTCCGCAACGCCACCGCGTACGGTTTTTCGCCGCGACTTCGGCTCGACCTGGTGCTCAACGATTTCGTCGCCGCCGCATTCGCCACCGGACGGATCACAATGCAGAGCGACGGCAGTCCCTGGCGGCCACTGGTCCACGTGGAAGACATCGGCCGGGCGTTTCTCGCGCTGCTGACGGCGCCCCGCGAGGTGGTTCACAATCAGTCGTTCAACGTCGGCCGGACTTCGGAAAACTATCGTGTCGGCCAGTTGGCGGAAATCGTCATGGACGTCGTGCCCGGCTGCCGAGTCGAGTACGCCCCAGGCGCCCGCCCCGACAAACGATGTTACCGCGTCGACTGCGGCAAGCTGGCCCGTGCCGTACCGGGCTTCGAGCCCCGTTGGAACGCGAGGCTGGGGGCCGAGCAACTTTGCGAGGCCTACCGGCGCTCCGGACTATTGGCCGCCGATATTGCGGGCACTCGCTTCGTTCGCCTTCGGCAGCTTCAGGAGTTGCTCGCCAAAGGCCGCTTGGAACCGTCTCTGCGATGGCTGTCGGATCCTTTCGACGCGCCCGCCGGCGGGCGGTTGGTTTCTTTACCTCCAGTAAGGTGATGCCGTGCGTTTTTCCGAAACGAGGCTTGAAGGGGCCTGCCTGGTCGACTTGGAACCTCTGGCCGACGACCGGGGCTTCTTTGCCCGCGCTTTTTGCCAGCGCGAATTCCTGGCCCGTGGCGTCCACGCTGAGTTGATCCAAGTGAACCTGGCTTTCACCCGCCGGCGCGGTACGCTAAGGGGCTTGCACTACCAGGCGGCCCCTTTCGAGGAAGCCAAGCTCGTGCGCTGCGTCCGCGGCGCGGCACACGTCGTGGCCGTCGATTTGCGTCCCGACTCACCCACGTACCTCGGCTGGGACGGCGTCGATCTCACCGCGGACAACCGTCGCGCGCTCTATGTGCCGCCGGGCTGCGCGCAGGGCTACCAAACCCTGGTCGACGACACGGAATTGCTCTATCAAATGTCGCAGTTCCATACTCCGTCGGCCGCGCGGGGTGTGCGATATGACGATCCTGCCTTTGGTATCGAGTGGCCACTTGACATCGCGATGATCTCGAAGGCAGATGGAAGTTGGGCCCCTTATCGGGAAAGGATCAAGGTTGACGGATGAAGGATAGCGCCGATCCTTGGAAACACCCATGACCCTGTCCGCACTTACCTCACGCGACCCCGTGCCTGCGCCGTGTGTCGACCTCGGAAGGGAAATGCACGCGCTCGCGGCCGAGTTGTTTCCCATCTGCCGAAGCATCACGGGACCGGGCGTCCGCGAGACCCTGGCCGTACTCGGCCGTCACCTGCCGTTAGGGCTCTACGAAGTCCCGTCCGGCACCCAGGTCTTCGATTGGCAGGTCCCCAACGAATGGCGTATCCGCGACGCCTTCATCCGCGACGCCGCCGGCCGGCGCGTCGTCGATTTCCGAGAGTCGAACCTGCACGTCGTCAACTACAGCGTGCCCGTCCGAACCATGCTGTCTCTCGCGGAACTGAAGCGCCACCTGCACACGCTTCCCGACCATCCTGACTGGGTCCCTTACCGCACGTCGTACTACCACGCGCAATGGGGCTTCTGCCTCAGCCACCACCGGTTGTTGGAGCTCCAGCGCCAATACGGCGACGACTACGAATTCGACGTCTGCGTCGACTCCTCCCTCGAGCCGGGATCGTTGACCTACGGCGAAGCCTACCTCCCGGGCGCCACGGCCGAGGAAGTGCTGGTCTCGTGCCATGTCTGCCACCCCTCGCTGGCCAACGACAACCTGTCGGGCATCGCCGTGGCGACGTTTCTGGCGCGGCACGTCGGCCGGCTTGCGCGGCGCTGCTCATACCGCTTTCTGTTCGTTCCGGCGACGGTCGGCGCCATCGCCTGGCTCAGCCTCAACGAGGACAAGCTGCCCAACATCCGCCACGGGCTGGTGCTGACGCTGCTGGGAGACCCCGGAGGTTTTACGTACAAACGCAGCCAGCGTGGCGACGCCGAGATCGACCGCGCCGCGGCCCATGTGCTCGCGCACTCGGGCCACGACCACACGATCGCCGATTTCGAGCCGTACGGTTACGACGAGCGGCAATACAATTCACCCGGCATCGGCCTGAACGTCGGTTGCCTGATGCGCAGCCCGCACGGCCGCTATCCCGAGTACCATACCTCTGCCGACGATCTCGACCTGGTGCGCCCGGAGTGCCTGGCCGAATCGCTCGCCCAATGCGTGGCGATCGTCGAATTGCTGGAGCACGATCGCGCTTATCTCAACCGCTGCCCCAAAGGCGAACCGCAACTCGGCAGGCGAGGACTCTACCGTGCCCTCGGAGGGGACCTCGACCGCGCCGGAACCGAGCGCGCGCTACTTTGGATCCTGAACCAAAGCGACGGCCGGCACACGCTCTTGGACATCGCCGAACGGGCAAAGCTCCCCTTTGCCGTCGTCCGCCGAGGCGCCCGCCTACTCGTCGAGCACGGCCTGCTGGCCGAAGTGGAGCTGACGACCCCATGAACCCAATTAACGCCCATTCTGTGAGGAGTGAACGAGCAATGAAGGTCGTATTGTTCTGCGGCGGCTTCGGCATGCGGCTGCGGGAGTTCTCGGAGTCGATTCCCAAGCCGATGGTCAACATCGGCTATCGGCCGATTCTGTGGCACGTGATGAAGTACTACGCCCATTTTGGCCACAAGGACTTCGTTCTTTGCCTCGGCTGGAAGGCCGACGTGATCAAGGAGTACTTCCTCAAGTACGATGAGTGCCTCTCGAACGACTTCGTGCTCACCTCCGGCGGCGCGCACGTCGACCTCCTGGCCAGCGACATCCACGATTGGAAGATCACCTTCGTCGACACCGGTTCGACCTCGAACATCGGCCAACGGCTGCTTTCCGTCGAACGGCACCTCGCCGGCGAGGAGACCTTTCTGGCCAACTACACCGACGGGCTGACCGACCTCCACCTGCCGAACCTGGTCGGCTTCCACCATGAGCAGCGGGCCGCCGCGACGTTCCTGGCCGTGCGCCCCAACCAGAGCTTTCACACCGTGACGATGGATGGCGACGGCTCGGTCCGCCGGATCGAGGCCATCGCCGAATCGGACGTCTGGATGAACGGCGGCTACTTCGTGCTCAGCCACGAGATCTTCGACCACCTCCGCCAGGGCGAGGAACTGGTCGTCCAACCGTTTCAACGTCTGATCGACCAGCAGCGGCTCGCGGCGCTGAAATACGAGGGTTTTTGGGGTTGCATGGACACCTACAAGGAAAAGCAACGGCTTGACGACATGTACGCCCGCGGCGACGCGCCGTGGGAGCTTTGGAAGCAGCCGCTCGCGCCGCCGGAACCCATCGCCGCCGTGGCGCGGCCGCCGCGCCGCGCCCGATTGGCGAAATAGCCGGCGGGACTTTAGATATTGAATTTTGGATTTTGGTTAGAGATTGGGAACGAGCGGCGAATCCAAAACCCAAGATCCAAGAGATCCAAACCCTGAATCCCTCACGATGCATCAGCTACGTCTCGACCAGGTGCGTTCGGTGCTCTGTATCGGCTGCCACGCCGACGACATCGAAATCGGCTGCGGCGGCACATTGTTGCACTTGTTGGCCGCGCAACCGATCGACGTGCATTGGGTTGTGCTGTCGGCCGAAGGCCCGCGTGCCGACGAAGCGCGCCATGGGGCCGAGCTTTTCCTCCGCGGCGCGCGGGAAAGCACCGTCGTGGTCCACGATTTTCCCGATAGTTTCTTCCCCTACGCCGGCCGCGAGCTGAAAGACCGCATCGCCGGTTTGAAACGAGACGTATCGCCGGACCTGGTATTCACGCACCGCCGCGAAGACCTGCACCAGGATCACCGCCTGGTGGCCGAACTGACCTGGTGCGCGCTGCGCGACCACTTGATCCTGGAATACGAGATTCCCAAGTACGAAGGGGACCTGGGGCACCCCAATGTCTTCGTCCCGCTCGACGAAGCGACTTGCCTGCGCAAGATCGAATCGCTCGGAGTCGCTTATGCGACGCAACGCGGCAAGCCCTGGTTCACGCCCGACGCGTTCTGGGCCTTGCTCCGGCTTCGCGGGCTGGAGTGCAATTCGCCCACACGCTTCGCCGAAGGGCTTTACGCGCGCAAAGTCACGTTGGCGTAGAGTTCTACCATTTGCCTTGTGACGCGGTGCCGGAGAGTGTAAGCTTAGGTAATTTACCTGGGGCGTCAACACGAAGGTCGGCCATGCATTGTAAGCTTCCACTTGTTGGGTGCATGCTTTTGGGATTGGCCGGCTGTTCTCGCAATGAATCGTCGGCTGCTCATTCGAGTTATCAAGTGCGGCAGAACGGCGATATTTCCGGATTGAAGTCGATTTCGTTCGAGCGCATCCGCTGGGACGCCAACGCCTCCCTGGAGGAAATCGCCGGCGTTTGGCGGCGCGCGGGATACAAGGACATCGAATCGATTGATGAAAACCTGGCGCACGTGCGGCCTTCCGACAAATCACAGCTCGACCTTCTACGCCGGAAGGCCGCGTTTTATAACTTCGAAGGAGAGCCCATACGGGCCTACGAGGTCTTGGAGCACCTCCGGTCACTGGTCGAAAGCAACGATCAATGGAAATCGTCGTGGCTGTACAGCGTCGTCTTCATGCAGGGAGTCACTGCGCTGCGAATTGGCGAAACCGAAAACTGCGTCATGTGCCGGGGGGAAAGCTCCTGTATCCTGCCCATATCTCCCGCCGCGGTGCATACCAAACCCGAAGGGTCGCGCCTGGCGATCAAGTACTTCACGGAGTACCTCGAGCAGTTTCCAAACGACCTGGAAGTCCGCTGGCTGCTGAACCTGGCCCACATGACGCTCGGAGAACATCCGCACGACGTTGATCCCAGGTTCCTGGTTCGTCTCGATCAATTCAGCAACTCGGAATTCGACATCGGCAAGTTCCGCGACGTCGGCCCTATCGTGGGCGTCAACCGTCTCAACCAGAGCGGAGGCGCGATCATGGAGGACTTCGACAATGATGGATTGCTCGACATCGCTCTCACCACATGGGACTCCAACGGTCCCATGTCCCTGTACCGCAACCGCGGAGATGGGACTTTCGAAGACCGGTCGGAGGCGGCCGGCGTGGCTGACCAACTGGGCGGACTTTACTGCGTCCAAACCGATTTCGACAACGACGGTCACATGGACATCTTCGTTGCGCGTGGCGCCTGGTGGCCCCGCCCGATCCGGCCGACGCTCCTTCGCAACGACGGCGACGGCACATTCACCGACGTCACGGTGGAAGCCGGCCTGCTCAATCCGGTCAATTCCATCGCCGTTTCCTGGGGCGATTACGACAATGACGGCTGGCTCGACTTGTTCATTTGCTGCGAGAAGCAACTCAACCGGTTGTACCACAA
>Ga0307373_10006125_pt1 | contig 19298 bp, 21 predicted proteins | sample OX2MG_FD_202534 | JGI IMG/M metagenome (GOLD analysis project Ga0307373, IMG submission 202534) | Soil microbial communities from Risofladan, Vaasa, Finland - OX-2 | ecosystem: Environmental > Terrestrial > Soil > Coastal area > Acid sulfate soil | place: Finland: Risofladan, Vaasa | collected...
TGTTCGCCACCACCGATTTGGTGGGACCTCTGGCCGAGCGCGGCATCCGCCTCTCGCCCTCCCAGGTCTACCGCCTGGTGGCTGAGCGCCCGGAACGCCTCAGTCTGCGCATCCTCATGGCGCTGCTCGACATCCTGGATACCTCGATGGACGAGCTCATCGAGCCTGTCGCGCCCGCCACACCGGCCAGCAAGGCGCGGGCGGTGGGAGAGGTGGCCGGCATCGCCAGTCATCGCCCGAAGCGGGCCCGCATCACCCCCACGAGCCGATAGGTGGGCTCCTCTGCCAGCCCTTTCACCGATCCGGCCTCCGCCGTGGTCGAGATGGTCACCTCGGCTCACCCCCTGCTCGAGGCCCGAGAGATCGCCGAGGCAGTGACGTCGGTGGCCCCGACCCGCACGGTGCTGCGACGTCTGGCCCAGGCCCTGGCCGCCCGACCGGCCGTGCTGGGCGATGGCCGCTCCCCGGCACCCAAGGTCGTTGGTCAGCTGCTGCTGGAGCTGCGACGACGGGGGGCGTCGGTGGCGGCTCCGGTCTGCGCGGGCTGTGAAGAACAGCTGTCGGTGCTGTGCCGCCGGGGGGAGGACTGGATGTGCCACTCCTGTTACAAGCCCCGCATCGTCTGTGCCTCCTGCGGGCGCTCAGGCCTCGTCCGCTGGGTCGACCGGGCCGGAAGACCCCACTGTCGCGACTGCCCGATCACCGAGGAGGATCCGACCCAGGTAGTTCTGCGGGTGGTGGCCAAGGTCGATCCGGGCCTGAACGCCGAGAAGATCACGGCCGCCCTCGACTCGGCGGTGCCGGGCAAGGCCGTTCGACGACGCCTGGCCTGGGCCATCGACGATCGTCCCGAGCTGTTGTCCGGCGCCGGGGCCGAGACCCCGGTCCCGTCCGTGCTGGGCTTCATCGAAGCGCTGGTGGCGGCGGGGGCGACGTCAATCGTCCAGCCACCTTGTCCGACCTGTGGGCGCCTGGTCCGTCTCTCCGGGGTCTGGGAGGCCCGACGCGTCTGTCGGGGCTGTGAAGCACGACGCAAGCGAGTGCCCTGCCCCCGCTGCGGGAAGCTCCGCCCACCCGGTGGCCGTGACGATGAAGGCGTCGTCGTCTGCGGGACCTGTTTCTATCGGGACCCGGCCAACCAGGAGCTCTGTGTGGGTTGCGCCCGGCGCCGCCCGGTTTGTGTCCGGGATGCCGATGGGCCGCGCTGTGAGAGCTGCCGTGAACACACCGAGACGACGTGTTCGATCTGCGGCGAGTTCGGGGTCTGCGAAACCTCCAAGTTGACCGGTCGGCCCTGGTGCCGGCGCTGCCAGAAGCGGCGGCTCGCCTGCTCTGGTTGCGGCGAGGTCCGCCTCGTCCGCTCGGGCACCCTGGCCCAGCCGCGTTGTGGGTCCTGCACGGAGTCGAACCCGGAGCTGTGGAAGTCCTGCCCCGACTGTGGCGAGGCGACCAAGCTGGTCGAGGGCCTCTGCCAGGCCTGCTGTGTGGGCCGCCGCCTCGACGAGGCCCTGGCCGGACCGGACGGAACCGTGCGTTCCGAGCTGATCCTCCTTCGGGACTCGATGGCCGCCGAGCGCCCGGATACGACTCTGGACTGGCTGCGCAAGCCCGCCGTCGCCCGGTTACTTTCCGACCTCGGCTCCGGTCGACTGGCGCTCACCCACGAGGCCCTGGACGGCACGGGGCCCACCAAGGTCGTCCGACATCTACGAGCTGTGCTCGTCTCGACCGGGGCGCTACCTCCTCGTGATGAGCACATGGTCACCTTGGAGGGATGGGTCGCCGAGATGGTCGCCTCCCGCTCCGACACCGAGGAGGCCCACCTCTTGCGCCGCTACGCCAGCTGGCACCTGGTCCGACGCCTTCGCCGTCGCCAGAAGACGCCCGAGATCACCCACGCCCAGGCGACAAACATCAAGCGCCACGTTCGAGCTGCGGTCCTGTTGCTCGACTGGTTGGGCGAGCGGGGCAAGACACTGGCCACGGCCGGTCAGGGGGACCTCGACATATGGGTTGGCCAGGTTGGCCCGGCGCGCACGTCCGATGCCGGCAACTTCGTGCGCTGGGCTAATGCTCAGCGCCTCACACGCCTGGAGCTGCGAGCCGTGCGCTGGCAGGGACCGTCGTCGGCCATCGACGAGGAACTTCGCTGGGAGCAGGCCCGCCGCCTTCTGCGCGACGACACCATCGCCACCGGTGACCGGGTCGCCGGGCTTCTGGTCCTGCTCTACGCGCAGCGTGTCTCCACCGTCGCCCGCCTCACCGTGGCCGACGTCGAAGCGTCCCCGGACGGCATGCGCCTCCGCCTCGGGGACCGGCCGATCGAGGTGCCCGAACCCTTGGATCAGCTGATCACCGAGATCATGGCCAACCGGAGGGGCCATGCTGCGGTGGGCGAGATGGGACATGGCCAGTGGCTATTCCCCGGCGGACGGCCCGGCCAGCCGATCAGCGCCTATCGGCTGAACGAGCGGCTGGCAGCTCTGGGCATCCGGTCCGGTCCGGCTCGCTCCGCGGCCCTCATGCAGCTCGCCGCTGAGCTCCCAGCGGCGGTCATCGCCCGCATGCTGGGGATCCACATCAAGGTGGCGGTCGGGTGGCAGCGCCTATCGAGCGGGGACTGGACCGGCTACGCCGCTGACTACAGCCGGCGATCTGCCGGCGCGCCATGAGCATCAACCGTGGTTGATGGCGATGGGGAGGTCGGCACCAGGCTGCGGCGCGTCGGCGAGCTCGTCCGAGAGATGTCCAGGGTGTCGGGCGAGCTCGACCTCGCCGTCTGCAAGGCACGGGACGCAGGAGCATCCTGGAGAGGCATCGCTGGGGCGCTCGGGTGCAGCCCTCAGGCAGCCCACAAGCGCTACCGCTGGGCCCGTCACAACCTGGAAGGCGTTGTGTGGCACGAGCCGCCGCTGGCGGTGTGGTCGCTGCGCGAGTTGTCCACAGAAGAGTGAGTTATTCACCCTTCCCCCCGGACCCCCCATCCACAGCTACTCCTACGGTTCGAATATCCGACTCAGCCATAGCGGGTCTCCGATCAGCACCTGGTCGAGACGGTCGATGCCATCGACTACGGGGCTCCTCGAGCACCCGAGCCGGCCGCTCTGCCTTTCGACCTGGTCATACGAGGCATCGGGGCAGGGGCGAACCTCGCCGCCTGGCGTCAGCTTGCGACCCTTCTGCAGGACCGCCCGGGCTGGGCCCCCCGCCTCGAAACGACCTACTCCCCGATCCTCACCTGGCACTACGGGCCCGACTGCTGGGCCGATGTCGGGGGCGGCTTTGGTGGGCGACCCGCCTCCTTCAGTCTCGCCAAGGCGCTCGACGAACGCGACTCCGTCTGGTGGAACGTGGCCACCGTTCAGGAGCTCGAGTTGGTCCTGGCCGACTTCGAGGAGAACGGCGGGCTCGCCCGGGATCCTGATGGGGACACGTTCTTCGACCTTGCCCGGTCCGCGGCCACGGGCTGACACGTAGGTCAGTACGTCAGTACGTCAGTGCGCCCCATCGGCCCCGGGCAGGCGCCGTCAGCCGTTGAACCGCTCGACCGTGCGAAGGCCGAGGAGGCGACCCAAGTCCTCCAGGGCCGTGACGGTGGCGGCAGCGTCGGGAGGGGCGACAGCAACGGCCACCACCGGACCCGGGCCGTGGACCCGGACATGGCGGTGCCCGTCGACGATGGCGGCCGAGCCGGCCTCCCAGGCCAGCCACCGGCGGCCATCGTCCGCCCAGACGTCCCCGACATGGACGCTCAGGAAGCGCCAACCATGGGCGATGTACTCGGCCTCGGCGACCAGGACCTGGCAGCGCAGCTCCCAGGGGGACGGGTCCGGCTCTCGGGGCTTCACAGACCCACCCGGGCGGCAGCGTTGTCCTGGAAGAGCGAACCGCTGCGGATGTACCGGCGCACGGTGACCACGCTGCGGTGGCCGGTCTGGGCCATGATCGACCGCTCGCTGGCGCCGGCGGCGGCCGCCGAGGTGGCCAACCCCGAGCGCAGGGAGTGCCCGGCGTAGCGGGAGGGGTCAAGACCGGCCCGTTCGGCGCCCCGTTTCACGACCCGGGCGACGTCGGCCGGCCGGAGGCGGTCGGCTCCGAGCCGGCCGTGCCGGGTGATCGGGCGGAAGAGAGGGCCCGAGCGGATGGCGGAGACCTCGAGCCAGCTCCGGACCGATCGCACCGGGCAGGTCGAGGGATCGGATCCGTAGGGGAGTCCGACCTCCCGGCCCTCAGCCTCCTGGTCGGTCTTGGAGCGCCGGATGGTGGCCACCAGACCTTCCTCCCGCTCGGCCAGGTCCTCGACGTCGAGGGCGACCAGCTCGGAGCGCCGGAAGGCTCCGGCGAAGCCGACTAGGAGCAGGGCCCGGTCCCGGACGGAGATGAGCCGATCAGGAGCCAGAGTGGTCACCATGCGCCGGACCTCTTCGGTAACGGCCGGGGCCACCTGGCGGCCCGGCGCCACCCCGAGACTGCGCCGGACGCCGCGGACCACGGCGGCCACGGTGGGGCTCCGGGTGGGCGAGTCGAGCCCCCGGGCGGCGTGAGCGGCCGCCACGGCGGCCAGGCGGCGCTGGATGGTCGAGGGATGGTCGCTCCGGGCCCGCTCGGCCACGTAGAGGGCCAGGGCCTCCGGCGCGGCGGGTAGGTCCTGGAGACCCCGCTCGGAACACCAGGCGGAGAAGGCGGCCCAGTCCCTCCGGTAGACGGCCCAGGTGCTCTCGGCGCGCTGGGCGTCGGTGAAGTCCCGGGCCTCCTCGACCAGCTGCGCCAAGTCGCCGGCGCCGGGCAGCTCGTCGGGGGAATTCATGAATCCGGCCGCGTCGCCCTGCTCGGTCAGCAGCTGGAGCCCGACGTCACGACGAGGGCGTTGCCAGCGGTCGGAAACGTTTACTTCCCGACCCTCAGAAATGCTCACCCTGGGGAGTAAACCAACTCCCTGTGACCGAGCGCCTTTACGGTTTCTGAAACCCCGGACCTCGGCCCTGGAGTTGCAGGATCGTGAATTGGCCGAGGCCGAAGACGGCTTGGAGGAGCTTCGCCACCTCCCCTGCCTTCCACAGGACGAGGTACAGGCCGACCAGCACGAGCATGACAAAGAGGGTGCCCGTGATGCTTCCGGGGTTGGAGAAGAAGATGGCCATTAGAGAGAGACGAAAGCATTCGTTCCGAGGCGCCGCAAGGGTGTTTAACCCTGGGGCCATCCACCAATCGCCGCAAACCTTGACCGTCCCTACCGAGGCGGGTGCGGACAGACCATGGGCCGCCTCGCGGCACGGTCCACAAGCGGGTCCACAGACTTGCACCAAGGGGCAGCCGAGCCCTCCGCCGGACGGAGGGCGCTTCCCATTGTGTGGCGCCCACTGACCGGGACCCTCAAGGGCACGGCCGGCCAGGGCCGGCCTCGGCGGCCGCCGTCCCTTGACCGTCCCTACCGGGGTGGCGGACCTCTTCGGCCGTCGGACCGGTGAGCGGCCGTCGACCGTTGCGGATCCAATAACTGTTGGATTCAGGGCAGCGGGCGGCGGGGACCCCGCTCGGCGGCCCGGCGCTCGGCACGGTTGGGACCGGGAGCCGGCCTGGCGGAGCGCCGGCGTTCGAGCTCGGCCGCTTGGTTGGTCACGATCGCCTCGAGCCGGCGGATCCGCTCCCGCAGTATCTCCACGTTGGTGCTCCGGGCCGCGGCCGGTCGAGGGCCTCCGGCGTTCAGTCGGCTCAGGGCGAGCTGCGCTTCGACCTCCGCCGCCCGGGCCCGCTCCTCTGTCTTGGCCGCCCGGCGCTCGGCCTTAGCCAGGGCCGCCTCGAGCTTGTGGATCGTCTCGAGCGCCCCATCAGTGGCCAGGGCCCGCTGCCGATCGGCCAGGCGAGCCCGGTAGGCGCCCTGGCGCTCGGCGTTGCTGGCATAGACCCGCTCTCTGGCCAAGCCTTCCCCCAAAGTCGGACACACCTTTGCATCTCCGATCATAAAGGTAACGTTACGGCCCGAGCCGGAAGGGGCCCAGGCGCCTCAGCCATCCCGTGTGAGGACTTCCTCTACCGGGGTCAAGTACCGACCCGGCCACGAGAAGGCCGCCCGGTCCCTCTCCCTGGGCTTTCGTCCGTGCTCGAGAGAGCTCGACGCCGAGGGAGGAAAGGCCCCCCTGGTGAGGACCCTTCCGTGGCGCCACCTCGGCACCTTGTGCATCAGGTGTGCTGCCAGTGCGCCCCTTGAGTCAGCGCTCGGTTTTCCTCCGTCCTGGGACGGGACCGACCACCGGGGAGGCGCCCGGTTGCAATCGTGTTGCGGTTCCAGAGGATGTCCTGCGCGGGGACCCGGGGGGTGCAACAGCCCCGGGCCGTCACGCGACGAAACCCGCGGGGACTTCGAGAGCGCCGAGGCCCTGGCCGAGGTGCTCGAGGCCTTCGAGACAGGCGAGCGGGCCGCTAATGCCCATCGTGTGTGTCCAGGAAGGGTGCCGGGTGACGATGGGGCTTGTTACCCCCCTTTGGGGACCTCGGTCAGGCAGCGGGCGCAGAGCTGAGGGGCGTCGTGCTCGCAGCCGTCGAGGGCCCGGAAACGGGCCTCCAGGGATCGACAGGCGGTGGCGGAGATGTTCTCCTCGGCGGGGAGCTCGACCCGGAGGCGCCGGTCGAGCCAGTTGGGAACGTAGATCGTCCGGCGGGCCATTGCGGGGCCGAGTTTGCTCCCCTCGGGCTGCCAGGGGCCACTGAGGCCCGAGTGTAGACAACCGGCTACGGACCGTATTAGAATGTCTACGTGGCGGAGCGGCACCCGAACAAAGACATCGAGGCCGCTCTCCGGCACGCCCGACAGTGCGGATGGACCGTGCTCAAAGGCGGTCGGTCGTCGCACGCATGGGGCGTCGTGCGGTGCCCGGGGGACTGCCCGCAGCTCTCGGTCTACTCGACGCCCCGAAGTCCCGAAAACCACGCCCGACGCCTACGGGAGCGGGTTGACAGTTGTCCTCACAAGGAGACGCATGGCTGAGCATCGTTTCACCCTCACCATCGGGGGAGCCCTGACCGATGAGCGCCTCGACGCCCTCTACGAGGCGGGTTGTGATGACGCCACCTTTTCCACCAAGGGCGCGCTGACCTTCGGGGACTTCGACCGAGAGGCCCCCCACCTGATCGACGCCGTCCTGTCCGCCGTCGCCGCCGTGGAGTCGGTGGACGGCCTGGAGGTGCTCCACGTGGACCCAGACGAACTGGTCTATGCAGCCGAGATCGCCGAGCGGGCCAGCCGCACCCGGGGTTCGATCGGTCACCTCATCAGCGGCGTGAGGGGCCCCGGGGACTTCCCTCCTCCTGCCCACCACGCCACCCGTAATCCCCTCTGGCGCTGGTCCGAGGTCGAGGCGTGGCTGGCCCGCTACGAGGGCCGGGAGGCCGACACGGAGCGCTCCGTCGCCCTGGGGGCCATAAACGGGGCCCTCCAGGCCCGCCACGCCTTCCGCAGCTCCAGCGAGGAGGAAGCCCTCAAGCGGGCCGTGCACCAGCTGATCGCCTCATGAGCCGCCTGGTCGCCGTACCCGACACCGAGGGCGAGCTGGGGACCCTCCTGGAGGACCTGGAGGAGGTTCTCCTTGCCCTCCTGCCCGGCGACGGGCGCCTCGAGGACGATGACCCGCTGCCGGCGCCGCTCGGAGACGGGACGGCTCTGGAGGCCCTCCGACGGATCGAATCGGAGGTCCTGCCCGCCGAGCGGGTTCCGGCCGTCTCGCCCTTGGCCCCGGACGGACACTTCGAGCTCGTGCCCCTGCGCTTCGTCCGCCTCGACCCGGCGGACCTGGCCACCCTGGCCGAGGCGCTGGCTGCGCTGGGCCTGGCCACCCTGCCGGGTCGGAACGAGCTCGTCGGCGATGTCCTCGACGAACGGGCGGCCGGCCGGCGCCGCCTCGGGGAGCAGGGCCGGTCGGTGGGCGAGCTGGTGGCCGACTTCGCCCGGGCGCACGGCCTTCTCGACCTGGTCCCCGACGCCGACACCGAGCTCCTGGCCGATCGGCTGGACAACCGGGCCGGCCGGGTGGTGCTCACCGGGGACGAGCACGAGGCCTACCGCCGTCTCACCGAGCGGGCCCTCGCCATGTTCCATAGCGGGGACGCCCTCGCCCGCTTCCTCTACCGGGGCTGAACGGCCTCCAGCGTTGGTTTTGCCCGCACCAATCACCCCAGGGAGGGTCTTTCAGGGCCTCCTGGGGCCGTACAGAGGCCCGTTTTTTCGCCCAGGACGCCAGCGGAGCCAATCACTCACCCCCCCGCGGCCGGATCACGTCCAGCGACGGACTCCAGGCCAGTCGCGGCGCAAAGGGGCTCACGGGCAGCACACCTGATGCGCAAGGTGCCGAGCTGGCGCTCCGGAACGGGGTCCTCACGGTCCCGACACCCCGCGAGGTCGGGGCGCCTAAGCACACTGAGCCCCGCTCCCTGCCCGTCTTAGCAGCGACCGAGGGGGTCGAACGGCAGTTGTGCCGGCTCTGATTCGGGTTCCGGGTGGGCAGCGGGCAGCGGGTCGTGCGCGGCGGCCTCCAGCTCGCACGACCGACAGAGTGGCTGATCCCCGAGCACATAGGGAGTCCGGCGGCCGCAACCGGCACAGACCGCCAGGGGGATAACGGGGGCCTTCTGACGAGGGTCACCGGCCAAGGCCGCCCGTGCCTCGTTCAGGCCTTTGCGCCAGATCCGGGGGTCCCTGGGATCACCCATCGGCTCGTCTCTGACCACCCGGAGCCGCATCCGGCGCCGCAGGCGGCCGGCCCGCATCCCGGGGGTCTCGCCGGGTAGGAGCATGAGGTGCTTCGGGTGGATGCTGCTCTCCAATCTCGAAGTCTCCTCTCCCATCAGTACGTCAGTAGATCAGTACCAGGTGCCTGTATCAACCGGCCAGGGCCTTCTCCAGCAGCCCCCTCAGGAATGTCTGAGCGTCGATGCCCTCCTCGGCGCAGCGGACCCGGAGAGCCCGGTGCAGGGAGGACGGCAGGTCGAGGGTCGTCCTGACCTTCTTTTCGACGGGCAGAGGCGTCCCCTCCACGGCCGAGACCTCCCCGGGGCGCCGGCTGGCCGGGCTCCCGTGGGCACGTACCGCCCGGAGCTTGTCCCTCGTGCTGTCGGCCATCTCAGATCACCATCGCCTTCAGTTCGTCAAGAAGAACCTCGTACTCGCCCAGGTCGCTGACCGCGCTGCCGGCGGCAAAAGCGATCGCCTCCCGCTGGGGGATCTCCGTGGTCAGGACGGGCAGTGCATCCTCGTTGAAGAGGTCCCGCACCTCTCGTAGCGACCGGGTGCCTTTCCGGGTCCTGGTCAGCAGGACCCGGACGTCGAGGCCGTCGTTGAGCACCTGGGCCTCGCTGATGAGCTCCAGGGTCGCTTGGAGTCGGTCCACGTCCATGACCGTGGGGGCCAAGGTCACCAGGACGAGCTGGACGCTGCGGAGCGCGCTGGCCACGATCGCGGCGTGTCCCGGCGGGGTGTCGACGACCACGTGCCGGTACTTCTCGGCCAGGGAATCCAGCTGGCGATGAAGGTTGGTGACCGGCATGGCCACCACGGGGAAGGGGAGCTCGGCCGTCTCAGACCAGCTGATGGCCGAGCCCTGGGGGTCGGCGTCGACCAGGAGGGTGGGCCCGTCGGCAGCCAGGCCGTGCGCCAGGTAGACCGCAGTCGTGGTCTTCGCCGTCCCTCCCTTGAGGTTGGCCACCGCTAATCGCATCCGCAGCCGTCCTTCCGTCCAGGGTCAGCCTACTGACGTACTGACCTACTGACATACTGGCCGGCGCTGGCGCTCCGATGGTGGATGAGCGGCTCATCCGGTCGTGAAGAGCCCCTGCCAGGTACGCCGGCGCCCGAGTCGGTCGACGATGACCACCGGGCCCTTGCGGAGCTGCTCTGTCGCCTCGAGACGCTTGACCGTGTCCCACCTTCGGTTCATGTCGCCCCGGAGGCTCTGCACGAGCTGGCCGGGAAGAATCCCAGGCCGGGTGGCCACAAGATGTAGGGCGGCCGACTCGAGTTCGGCGTCCGAGAAAGGTCCCGCGCTCGCCGAGGTCGGGCCCGGGCCCGCCACGAGCCCCAGCCGGCGCCGTTGACGTCCGAGGGCGTCCCGGAAGTCCACCCCCTCCTCGTGGATGCGCCCAGCCTGCTCCAGTCGCCTGACGGCTGCCCAGCGCCGCCGGATGTCGCCCCGAAGACGCATGGTCACCTGGCGGGCGGACAGGCCCGGCTCGGCGACGACCAGGGCGACGAGTTCAGCCTCGAGGTCCTCGTCCGTCTGGAAGAGGGGGTCCTCCCTCTCCTGATCAGCAGAACCGACCTGGTCGAGGACCTGGAGTAACTGGGGCGCCCAGCTGGCCGGGATCACCCGAGATGCCTGCTCCCAGCGAGACACCAGGGTGTCGGACACCCCGACCAGGGTCCCGAGCTGCGCACGGCTGAGGCCCGCTTCCCGTCTCCGCTGGCCGAGCTCGGGGCCGGTGATGACCCGGTCCCGGTCCTGGGCCGGGCCGGGATGGAAACCCCACAGGCTCCTACGGACGCCTCTGGCATTGACCTTCAAGGTCAGACGCAGGTGGGCCCGGCCCTCGTCCAGGAGGGCGTCGAGCGCCTCGGCCATCAGAGCTCCCCGGCCGGCGCCCCCGTGGTCGGTACGGGTGAGTTCGTTTCGGGTGAGGCCCGGCTCGCTGGCGATCCGGTCGAAAAGCCGGCCCTTCCGTACCTCGACGCCGTTCGGAGCACCCTCCAGGACGGCCCGGAGCTGGGCGCGGTATCGCTCAGCGGGCGGATGGGTGGATTCCCAGCCCGAGACGGCTGCGTTTGTGACGCCGAGTTGTTCGGCCAGTTCCGCCTGGGTCCAGCCGGCGACCAGGCGAAGCTGGCGGATGTCACCTGGCTCCAGCGGCGGTTGCTCCGGGCCGGGTAGAAGGCCCTGCCGACCGTGGATGAGACCCTCCCGGCGGGCGCGGCGGATGGCTTCCTCGAGGACGGACTTCCTAAAGGCGCCGGACCGGGCCAGGCCGTTGACCGTCACCAGGGGCGAAGCGGCTACGGATTCGACCACCCATGGGACGGCCTCGGCAGCACCGTCCGGCTTTGGACTGGCGTGAGCGTCCTGGACGAGGCGCCGCAGGGCAGGAATGGCCCAGGACGGGACCCGCTGGCCTCGCTCCCACTTCCTGTAGGTCGCCAACGAGACCCCCAACCGGAGCGCTGCGTCGGTCTGGGTCCAACCGGAGTACTCCCTGGCAGCCCGAAGCGCGCGCCGAGACGGGACTTCGAGTTGATCCGGCGCCCGGCCGGGGAAATATCCCAGGGTCGTCCGGATGCCCAAGCCGCCCGACATCGACCCCCGGATCTCCCTGACGTGAACGGTTCCGTCCCGCAGGGCGGCTTCCAAAGCCCGGCGCGCCGCCCTGCCGTTGCCGATCCGAGCTTGAAGTGCCGTCTTGTGCAGACCTGGATCGGCTTCGATGGCAGCGACCACACGAGGCAGGACCTTCTCGGCCGGATCCGGAGGTGGCCCTTCCGCCAGAGCCGATTCGATGCGGGAGATAGCCCAGATCGGGACGGGTTGGCGCCCCTGCTCCCAGGCGAAGATCAGGGCACGAGAGACCTCAAGGCGCCGGGCCAGGGTGCCGGCACCCAACCCAGCTTCCTTCCGGGCGGCCGAGAGCGTCTGCCCGGCGAGCTGGCTTCGGGCCGCGGCGACGGGTCGCGGGTGAAGACCAAGACCGCTGCGCTGAGAGCCGGCCCTCGCCCGGAATCGGGCCGGCCCCAGGAAGACCCGACCGGAATTGACGGCCGAATTGATGACCAGCTCTCTGCGCTGGCCCCTGCCCCGAAGGTGGATCTTCACCTTGGCCCTGGAAATCCCGGGCTCGCCTTCGACCAGGCGAACGACCTCGTCGACCTGAGCCGATAGGCCGCCGAGGGCTGTGCCGGGTGAAGTTGCGGGGGCCATGGGTACAGGTTATAACCACCCGACGCTGAACGCGGGCTGGCAAACAGGATTATCGTCTGCGCTTATGTCGAAGAGGCTGGCCGGCGGGGTATCCACCACCTCCGACCCCTCGCGTCTTACGGTCGGCGTTCATGACCGAGCCCATGGCGTCTTCGGATCCATCCCGGCCGAAACGGAAGCCTGGGAAATCAGGCGGCCGACCTCTTTTCAACTTCCGACTCGGCCCCAGCTACGCCGAGCGCCTGGACCAGCTGGCCGCGGAGCGCGACGTACCCCGGTCGGTCCTCTTCCGGGAGGCCCTAGAGCGGGCCTTCAGCGACCCAGCGCCCTCGAGGCTGGCGGCCCAACCGCGGCAGAAGCGTCAATATCCCGGGGCTCGGACGCTCAACTTCCGACTCGGCCCCAGCTACGCCGAGCGCCTGGACCAGCTGGCCGCGGAGCGCGGCGTCGCCCGGTCGGTCCTCTTCCGGGAGGCCCTAGAGCGCCTTCTAGTCGAGTCTGCAACTGGCGGTCCCGCCCGAGAGGGGGCGCCCGCGAAGGCCAGCTGACCCGCAGAAAGCAAAACGCCCCGGGGTTCGAGCCCGAGGCGTTTCTCAAATCTCCCCCATCGCCCTACGACAGGAGAAGCTCTCTTGCTGTCTCACGATAGCGCGCGCCCCACCACGGCGGTAAGACCCCCAGGGGTCGCGCCGTGACCCGGCGACGGCCCGGCCCGGCCCAGCAGCAGCTGGCGGTCGGCGGGGGCCGCAATCCAAACCAGTTCGTCATGGTGCAGCCCAATGAGATGCACGGCTATTGCGCTGAGCTCGGGCTCAAGCCCTTAGACCGAACCGTCCTAACTCAGCTGATCCTGGAAGCCGACCGGCACAGCGGCATCGTCCGGGGCTTCAGCCTGGTCGGGTTCGCCGAACGCATGGGTCTAGGGCCTTCATCGGGCCGCCGGACAGTTGCTCAGTCCCTCCAGCGTCTGGAGGAGGCCGGGGCGGTAAAAGCCGTCCTCGTTCGTGGAGCGCCCCTCGGCGAAGTCCTGGTGGTGGGTTATGGGGCACTGGTCCGTCCGGACAAAGAGCGGTCTTTGCCTGTGGATAAGCCGCCAGTCGAACAAAAGTTCGCGCGCCAAACGCGCGAACTCGAAGGGAAAGTTCGCGCGCCAAACGCGCGAACTTCTCCGAAGAACGCGCGCCAAACGCGCGAACTTTCCCCCATAAATAGCCCCCTACCAGGGACAACGTCAGCCCAAGAGGTACTTCTAGAGAAAACCTTCCATACCTTGCGCGACGAGAGCCCCCCGGGGGCCTTTGCCAGAGCGGTGGAGCAGGGGGATGGCAAGGAAGGGATCTCTCAACAAGGAAGCCAGCTCCTGACGTCGCTGGCGGAGGCCTTGGGACCGCGTGGACACGAATTGTGGGAGCCAGGGAGCGCTGGAGGCCTCGTAAAGCTCCGGAACTGCCTTGAGGGGCTAGTCACCGCCGGATGGACGGTTGAGGAGCTCCTGGGACAACTGAGCGGCCATACGGAGGGCGCTGGATCCCTGGTGGCCGTCCTGCTCACCCGGGCCAAGAATCTGCCGGCAATCCCAGTTCGGCCAGCCGATCCGGCGGCGGCCGCCGCTTCCCGAAGGCAGCAGCGTCTCGAGGCAGCCGAATCCACCGGTGCGAACCGGGCCCGAATCATCGAGTTTTCCCCCGAGGCGCTGGACGAGCAGCTCCGGAACGACTTCTCCGACCCTGACGAGCTCGAAGCGGCTAGACAGAGCGCCGCCCGATGCCGGGAGCGCATGGGTCTCGTCGTCGGATGACGATGCCCCGAGTCCCGGGATTCAGCCCGCTGAGGGCCATCTGGCGGAAGCGGCTTTGAGGGTCTTTCTCAGACCGCTCGACCTCCGTCAGGGCTCCTGGGCGGTGCATTACCGCTCCCCGCAGATGGCCGCCGATCCGAAAGGGCCTCTGACCAGGGAGGACACGGGCGATGATGTCGAAGTGATCGAGCCCGATTACCGCGCCAGAGGCCCCGATTACCGCGCCCTGGAGGCCGATTTCCGCACCTCTACCGCGCTTGAAGCGGCCTCGTGAGCGACCTGGAGGCGTGGCTCGGGGAGGCTCCCAGCGCCCGACGCCTGCTCGACAGCCTCGGCGAACTCGGGGGAGCAGCCAGCCCTGACGAAGTCGGCGAGCGGGCCGGGCTCCAGAAGAGCTCCCGGAGCAAGTGGCTCGGCCAGCTGCGGGACCGAGAGCTCATCGATGGGCCCAAGCATCGGGTTCGCCTGACCCTTCTCGGTCGGTCCCTGGCCAACCGCTCCGAACCGGCCGCCGGCGTCGGCGTCGCCCTGGACGAGGCCGTCGAGGTCTTCCCGACCGTCTGGCATCGGGCATTCCTGCGCCTGGCTCTTTCTGCCGTGGTCGGCCGCTTCCACCTCTCCCACGTGCCGGCCTTTGCTGGCCACCATCCGGGCTTCGTGGCCGTCGGCCCGACCGGAGCCGGGAAGAGCTCCCCGGCCGAGTTCGTCATGGCCGTCTTCGGCCTCGATCGGGTCGCTCACACCCTCTGGCTGCCCCAGCAGACCCCCGGGTCCATCTTCGGGCGGCGGGAGGCCGCCGAGGGCGGCGGGAGGGTGTTCGTACCGGCCACGTGGATGGAGCGGCCGTTCGTCCTGATCGAGGAGGCGGACAAAGCCAAGCCGGAGGTCCGCTCCCGGGTGCTCGCCTATTTCCAGGGCAATGTCGAGGTGCTCGAGGAGGGGGAACGGCTCTGGCTTCGGCCCACCCCATTCCTGGTGGCCAACACTTCTGACCACGGTGACGTCGTCGCCCTGGTGCCCGGCGAATATTGCCGCCGCTCGGTCGTCCTCGACCTGCACCACGTTCCCCGATCGATGCTCGAGGACCTCGGTGACCGCCTGGAGGCCTTCTACGCCAGAGAGGGGCCAGCCCGTCTCCGCTTAGAGGATGTGCGGCCGCCAGCCGAGCGCCTCGAGGCGGACGCGAGGTTCGTCCTGGTCGACCGGGAGAGGGGCATCCGACACGTCTTGACGGAGCACGGCTGGCAGCAATGCGACCGTCTCGGTTTGGAGGTAATGGCCCTGGGCCGGGCCGCGCTTCTTGGGCTGAAGGCTGGCGACGATTTACGAGCGGCCACGCTCGAGACGGCGATCGATTACCTGACGGTGGCCGAGACGATGCCCGGGGAAGCCCTGGCCGGCTTCTCCCTCGACATCGCCGCCTGGAGGGCCTCTGTCCGCAATGCGGAAGGCCTCGACGAGCTGGAGCGCCACATGGCGGAGCTCGGGGCTCAGCGGACCCAGGCGGCGGCGGAGCTCCAGGCCCGTCGAACCGTCCGCCAGGTCGAGGAGGTGGAGCTGATCGAAGCGAGAGGTCGCCTTTCTGAGCAGCTCCGGCTTGCGGAGTTCGACATCCGGCAGGTACCCGGGGATCTGCGTCCGGAAGCTGCCGGGATCCGGGACGCTCTGCGCAAGCTCCGGGAGCGGATCGACAACACCAAGCGGGCGGGTTCTCTGGAGGAGCTGCGCGCGCTCGCCGGTCCTCCTCTCGCCAGGGCGGCCGCCATCCGCGCTCGTCTCGAAACTCAGAAGGCCGAAGCCGACCGGCTGAAAGAGACCGTCGCCAACGAGGAGCGCTCGGCCAGGGAAGAGAGAAAGCGCCAGGAGCGCCAAGCGACAGCGGACCGGAGCGCCCACGCCAGCCACCGGAAGCAGCAGAAGGCCCGGGCGTCCCAGCAGCTGGCCGATGTCCGGGCGCTAGCTCGCAAGCTCGAAGCTCTCTACGCAAGAAGGTCGACCAAGCCCGGTGAGAGCCCGTGGAAAGTCCTGGCCCAGATCGAGATGCCCGGTGGCCACCGGGTCCTGATCTTCGACCCTCCCCCGCCCTATCGGGTCCCGCAGGGACTCGGCTGGTGGGATCGCAAGAAGTGGGAGTTCAACAACCCCCCTCCGTCCGGTCATTGGTGCTCTCCTCACGACTCGTCGGTGGTTTTCGCCGGGTCCCCCTCAAGCTGTGCCCGTCTGGCTTCGTGGGGAGCCGATACTCAGCGGGTGCTCGAACCGGCCATCGTCGGGCTCCATCGGGTCGAGGACCAGCTGATCCCGGTCGCTATGGCGAAGCCCCGAAGTCGCCCGGTGTTCGCTGCCAACGGCGCGCCGGCCTTGCCGGCAGGGGGGACTAGGGGCCTTCTCCCTGGTCAACCATACCCGGCGTACTGATCTACTGACATACTGACCGCACGGAGGTACGGTGGTGTGAACAAGTGGCCCCGGCGGTGCGTGAACACCCCGGGGCCTGGCTGACCTACAAGGAGGTCAACGGTGATGACGGTAACGGGCGGAGTGGGACCCACAGGCGGAGCGGGCCTCGATGAGACGGCCTTCCGGACGTACCTCAAGGCGGCTCCGAGGCGGCCTCATGGCACCCTCGGAGACAGCCGCTCAGACGCCACGGTGCGGGCCTACATGGAGTGTGTCCGCAAGGGGGAGAACTGGTGCCGGGCCCGGGGTCTGTCCCTGGCCGAGGTGGTCCCTGAAACCTTGCAGGCCTGGCTCGAAGAGCTCCCCGGGCCCCGCCGGCAGCAAGCGGGGATCGCTGTGCGCCACTACTGGCGCATGGTCGGTCGAGAGACCTCAAAGCCGAGGAGGCCGCAGGTCCCGAAGACACCCGGACCGCCGAGGCTCCCGAGGACCGGCGCCGTCGAGAGGGATCGCCAGCTGGCCGGCTTCCGCGGCCACCTGGTCGAGCTGGGGTACGGCGACCGGGCCGCCGGGGACTGCGTCCAGCGGGTCTGGAAAGTGCAGACGTGGTGTCGAAGCGAGGACCTCGACGTGGCGACGCTCGACAGGGAGGATCTCCTCCGGTTCGTCGCCAGCCGCCGCAACGGATCCCTTGGGGCGGCCGCTCGACGGAGCCTGCGCCTCTACTGGCGATACATCGAGCGGGAAGACGCTCCGCTCGAGGCGATCGGGGCTCGGATCTCCTCCGCCGGGCGGGCCGTGCCCACCGAGGCGAATCCCGGCCCGGACGGCAGCCTGCGCCGGCGCCCTGGTCCCGGCGTCTTCTGGACCCTGACCCCGAACGGGGAACCGGTCAACGCTGCCGGGCTGCTCTTCGCCCGGGGCCTGTCGTACAAGACGGTCCGGCTCTACGCCGGCTACTGGCGCCGGGTCGCCCGCTGGTGCCGAGACAACGGGTCGACCATCGAGCACTGCACCGAGCTCGACCTCCTCGGCTTCATGGCCACCTTCCCTCGGACCCACAGCGCCCGGACGCAGTTGCGGTATTCCATGGTCGCGTTGTGGAAGGTCACCGGCCGGCGAGACCACCCCGAGCCGGAGACGATCCTGATTCCCAAGGGCCGGCGCAGGAAGTCCCGGGCCCTGACCGAGCCGCAGGCCCGCATCCTCGAGCAGGCAGCCAGAGAGCGAGGGGACCGACACGGACTGGCCGTGCTCTTCGGCCTCTACGCCGGTCTCCGGGTCTACGAGATAGCCAAGGTGCGGTGGGACGACCTCGAGGACGGGTGGCTTGAGGTCGTCGGCAAGGGTGACAACCACGACAGGATCCCCGTTCACCCAGTGCTGGCGTTCGCCCTCGATCGCACCCCCAGGGACGGCAGTCCGTGGGTCTTCCCCGGAATGGCCGGGGTCCGGGCCTATGTGGCTCCAGCCACGATCTGGGCTTGGGTCCGGGATCTCAGCGAGGAACTCGGGCTCGGGCTGGTGAAGACCCACCAGCTGCGCCACACCGCCATAACAACGGTGAACGACGCCACCGGCAACCTGCGCAGCGCTCAGGCCTTCGCCCGTCATTCCGACCCGGAGATGACCGCCGGGTACTCCAACCCTCGGAAATTGCGCCTGACGCGGGAAACCCTGGTCACGATGCTGGCGGAGTAGTCCGACCACCGCAGCTGTCCACAGCCTTTCACCTGCGAGTTTGCACGCTGCCACCGTCTGATGCACGATCCCATCCTTTGACGCGGGAGGGTTTGGGTGGTCGCAGGCGCGGAACTCGCAGGTTCTGCACAGCTGGAGTTGATTTCGGGCGTTCGGCAGCTACGGCCAGAAGACGCCATGGTCGAGGCAATGCTGCGGGGCTGGCGCGCCCAGCAGGTGGCCCGGGGACTGCGGCCCGAGACGATCGACGGCCGGGAGAAACTCGTGCATCGCTTCCTGGCGGAGACGAACGACTACCCCTGGGCTTGGACGGCGGGGCACGTCGAGGAGTGGATTCTCTCCCTCACCGCCGAGCGTCATCTGGCCCGGCGGACCGTGCGCGACTACCAGACCGACCTGCGGCTGTTCAACGAGTACCTGATCGACTCGCGCTACGGCTGGGGCCCGGCCTGTGAGGAGGCCTTCGGTCCCGGCATTCACCCAGTGGCCGTGTTCCACGAGTGGAACACCATCGACCACCTCGACGCCTATGAAGGTGATCCCGAGGCACGGCCCTTCTCGCGGGAGGAGCTGCAGGCCTTCCTGGATTACGCGGATGCCCAGGTGGAACGAGCCGTGGCCGGCCATCACAAGGGGGCGCTGACCGCCTACCGGGATGCCACCGTGTTCAAGGTCATCTATGCATGGGGCCTGCGCCGCACCGAGTGCTCCAAGATCGACCTGGTGGACTGGGGCCGCAACGCGGCGGCTCCCGAGTTCGCCCGCTACGGCTCGCTGTCCATCCGCTACGGCAAGGCCAAGAGGGGTGGCCCGCCCCGACGGCGCTCCGTCGCCTCGGTCATGGCCTGGGCGGTGGAGGCGGTGGCCGACTACACCGAGAACATCCGGCCCCGCTTCGGGGACATGGACAACCCGGCCATGTTCGTGACCGAGCGAGGCGGACGGCTCAAACCGGTGGAGATCAACGCCCGCTTCGTCACCTACCGCCGGGCCCTCGGGTTGCCTGAGGCGCTCAAGGTCCACTCCTTGCGCCACTCCTACATCACGCATTTGACCGAGGACGGAATCGATCGTCGCTTCCTCCAGGTCCAGGTCGGACACGAGTGCGACACCTCGACGGCCATCTACACCCACGTCTCGGACGACTTCATGAACACGGCACTGCGCAAGGCCTTATCACCGGCGTGGCGCCTCGACGAAGAGGAGGCGAGCCGATGACGGCCAAGCTCGACTACCGCTGGCACCTGCGGGAGGTGATGGGTGCCCGCCAGATGTTCGCCACCACCGATTTGGTGGGACCTCTGGCCGAGCGCGGCATCCGCCTCTCGCCCTCCCAGGTCTACCGCCTGGTGGCTGAGCGCCCGGAACGCCTCAGTCTGCGCATCCTCATGGCGCTGCTGGACATCCTGGATACCTCGATGGACGAGCTCATCGAGCCTGTCGCGCCC
>Ga0307373_10006126_pt1 | contig 19293 bp, 8 predicted proteins | sample OX2MG_FD_202534 | JGI IMG/M metagenome (GOLD analysis project Ga0307373, IMG submission 202534) | Soil microbial communities from Risofladan, Vaasa, Finland - OX-2 | ecosystem: Environmental > Terrestrial > Soil > Coastal area > Acid sulfate soil | place: Finland: Risofladan, Vaasa | collected...
GCGAATGACGTAGCTGCCGGCCGGGAAGGTGCGCGGCACCATGGCGGGCGGCGGCGCGCTCTCGCCGCCACCGCGCGCTCCGCGGCCGTTGGCGGGTCGCTTGCCGGGCACGTTCACGGTGAACGGCGCCGTGGCCCGCGAGATCTCGACGTGCTGCCGCTGCAACACCTGCAGCAGGCCCACCTGGGCGCCAGGCCGCGGATCGTCCCCGGGCAACACGTAGGCGGCGGGGCCTTCGGTGGTGGCCTTCTCGATGGATCGCTTGGCCTTGGTGTAAAAGTTCTCGAGGAACAGCTGCCGGTTGTTGGCAAAGTACTCCAGCGAAACGAGCAGGCCGGTCTGCTCGTAGTTGTTGTTGTCGCGCAGCGACCACTTCACGTGCGGGAGCGGCGGATCCTGGCGGTACCAGGTCTTGTCGGTCTCGCTGGGCGACAGCGTGCGCTCCACGGTCTCGGCGGTGCCGCCGTTGCCGAACGTCTCGTACAGGCGGCTGATGCCGTTGTGCATGGCGGCGATGAACATCAGGTAGCCGGGCGACCAGGTGTCGAAGTTGCCGTGGGCGAACACGCCGGGCATGCCGAACCGCGTCATCTCCTGCACGTTGTTCCAGCCGAGCATCTGCCATTCGTTGGCGAGCAGCGGATCGATCCACGCGTTGTAGGGGCCGTCGCCGACGGTGTTGTCGTACATGAACGGCACGGATTCGTGGAGGTCGTGCAGCACCTGGGCGTTCCAGCCCACGTACGTGTTGAGCACGTTCCGCGTGAGGTCGAGCGTGGCGCCCATGGCATCGCGGTTGTTGTCGTGCGCCACGTAGTGGCCCCAGTAGATGAGCGGCGGCGCCGTCTCGCCGGGGTGGGCCATGTGCCAGTGGAAGAGATCCACCTCGCGGTCGCGGCCGTCCACCTCGACGATCGGGGTTATTAGTGTAATCAGATGGTCGCGGATGTTTCGCACGTACGGGCTCTCGTCCACGGCCAGGCGGTAGGCCAGCTCCATGAGCGCGGTGGGAGCGCCCGATTCGGTGGAGTGGATGGTGCCGGTGATGTAGTACACGGGCGTGGTCTGCGGGATGAGCTGTTCGGCCGTGGCGTCGTTCATGCCGATGGTGCGCGGGTCGGCGAGCTTGGCGAGGTTGGCCCGGTTGCGGTCGAGATTCTTCCACACCGCCTCCGACGCCACGCCGACGGCGATCATCTCGCGCCCCTCCTCGGTGTGGCCGATGGTCCACACGCGCACCCGCGGGCTCGACTTGGCGAGCAGCCGCATGTACGCGTACACCTGCGACGAGTACGGCAGGTTGTCCCTGGCGCCGGCGATGTCGCCGAGCACGGCCATCGGGGTGGGCACGGTCTTCGATGCGGGGAGGTAGTCCACCAGCGGCGAGCTGAAGAATGGCTCGGTGGTGTACTCCCTGATCCGCGCGGTGTACGCCGAATCGATGGGCTGGCGCGGATCGCGTCCGGGCTTGAGGCCCTGCAGTTCGCCCTGGGCGTGGGCGGCGGCGGTGGGGGCGGCGAGCAGGAGTGCGGCGCCGAGCGTGGCGAACGTGGGGAAGAGACTGCGCCTCATGACGGGCCTCGGGAGCGTGGGACGGGACGTCCGGATACCGGCCAGAAATTGGGTGCGCGCGCGGGCCGGCGCCAGACGGGGCCCGGGTCGCACCCCCACCGAAAGTTTACAGGCGCCGCGACACGCCACCGGGCCGGCTTCTATATTCCCCCCACCATGATTCTCGCTATTCTGGGCGCGTTCCAGCTCGCCGCGGCGCAGCCGGTGCCGGAACCGGCGATCTACAACGCGCGTGCCGGTCAGACGTCGGTGCACATTCCCATCATCGACACCACGATCACCGTGGACGGCCGCCTCGACGAGCCGGTGTGGCGGCGGGCGTCCATGCTCACCGGGTTCTCGGAATACCAGCCGGTGGACCAGCGCCCCGCGCCCGACTCCACCGAGGTGCTGGTGTGGTATTCGCGCGACGCGATGTACTTCGGGATCAAAGCCTTCGAGACGCACGGCGCCGTGCGGGCCACGCTCGCCGAGCGCGACAATGTGAGCAGCGACGACAACGTCGAGGTGCACCTCGACACCTACGACCAGCGCACCCGCGCGTTCGTGTTCATCGTCAACCCGCTGGGCGTGCAGGCGGACGGGATCAAGAACGAAATGGGCGGGTTCGTGCCCGGATCCAACGTGTCGCCGGGCCAGAACGACCTCAGTCCCGATTTCATCTGGGAATCCAAGGGCCACGTCACGCCCTGGGGCTATGAAGTCGAGATGCGCATCCCGTTCAGCAGCCTGCGCTACCCCGCGAAGTCGGTGCAGAACTGGGGCATCCAGATCCAGCGCAACGTGCAGCACAGCGGCTACCAGGAAACGTGGACCGAGGCCCACAAGGCGTCGGCCAGCTTCATTCGGCAGGAAGGCCAGCTCGTGGGCCTCACCGGCATGCACCATGGGCAGGTGGTGCAACTCAACCCCGAGCTCACCAACACCGTGACCGGGTCACCCTGCTGCAACACGGCGCTCGACGGCTGGCAGTACGCGTCGAAGCCGCAACTGGGCGGCAACGTGCGCTGGGCGATGGGGAGCAACTTCGTGCTCAACGGCACGGTGAAGCCCGACTTCTCGCAGGTGGAGGCCGACGCGACGCAGATCGCGGCCGACGAGCGGTTCGCGCTGTTCTATCCCGAGAAGCGCCCGTTCTTCGTGGAAGGGGCGGACCAGTTCAACGTCCCCAACACGCTGGTCTACACGCGGACCATCGTGCAGCCGACCGCCGCCGTGAAACTCACCGGGCAGGTGGGGAACACCGACGTCGCGGTGATGTCGGCGCTGGACGCGGGGAGCACGACGCCCGACGGGCGGAGTCCGCTGGTGGACATCGTGCGGCTCGATCGCGGCTTCGGCCGGCAGAGCACGGTGGGCATGCTCTACAGCGACCGCGTGGGCGGCGGGCGCGCCAACCGCGTGCTGGACGGCGACGTGCACTACGTGCTCGACCCGCGCACGTACGCCCAGTTCCAGGCGGTGATGAGCTCGACGACGCAGAACGGCACGACGCACGACGCCCCGATGTGGGAGACGGTGCTCGACGGCACGGGCCGGGGGTTCGGCTTCCACTACAGCGTCCTCGGCATCGGCAACGGGTTCGCGGCCGACAACGGGTTCGTGCAGCGCACGGGGATCGTGCAGCCGAGCGTGATGAACCGCCTCACGCTGTACGGCGCGCCGGGGGCGTTCATCGAGCGGTTCAACGTGTACCTCATGACGTCCGGCGTGTGGCGGTACGACGACTTCTTCTCGGCCAGGCACCTGCTCGAGGACAAGCTGTCGCCCAACGCGTCGTTCACCCTCCGCGGCGGCTGGTCGTTCAACGTCACGCCCACGCTCTCGAGCTTCGCGTTCGATCCCGCGGCGTACACCGGCGACTTCACGGGCACGCCGCAGGCGCCGGTGCCGTTCGCGCCGTCGCCGCGGATCACGACCGCGCTCACCACGCTCAAGCTGTCGACGCCGCAGTTCCAGACGTATGCCGCGTCGGCGGGGATCACGACCGGGAACGACGTGGACTTCCTGGAGACGGCGCGGGTGCGGCGGCTGGACTACAACGGGAGCCTGGACCTGCGGCCCACGCAGCAGTTGCGCCTGAGCGCCACCTACCAGAGCAGCACCTTCACGCGGCGCAGCGACGGGGTGCAGTCGCTGTCGGTGCGCATCCCGCGGCTCAAGGTGGAGTACCAACTCACGCGCTCGATCTTCTTCCGGGTGGTCACGCAGTACACGGCGATGAAGCGCGAACCGCTGCAGGACTGGCGCACCGGACAGGTGCTGCTCGTGGGGAGCGGCGGCACGTACACGCCGTCCACGGCGAGCGTGAGCAACGCGCTGCGCACCGACTGGCTGTTCTCCTACCGCCCCACGCCGGGCACGGTGTTCTTCGCGGGGTACGGGAACACGCTCACCGAGCCGGACCCCCTGGCGCTGGACCGGCTGACGCGGACGAGCGACGCGTTCTTCGTGAAGGTGTCGTATCTGTTCGGGGCGATCGGGGCGCGGTGAGCCCGGACGCCGGCTGCGGCCGGCGGTTTGACTTCGCGCCCGCCAGGCGCGAAGATCGTAGCTTGGCCAATCCTGCACCGCGAAGACCGCACTTGCGAGTTCCCCCGGAGGCTGCCGCGTCGCACCCACACGAGGACCTCTTCCAGCGGGCCAGCTCGGCGGTCGAGTCGCGGTACAGGCTCGAGCGCGAGTTGGGGCGTGGGGCGACGGCGGCGGTGTTCCTCGCGCGCGATCTGAAGCACGAGCGCCTGGTGGCGCTCAAGGTGCTGCTCCCCGAGTTGGCGGCGTCCCTGGGCACCGATCGCTTCCTGCGCGAGATCCGGCTCGCGGCGCGGCTGGCGCATCCGCACATCCTGCCGGTGCTCGACTCGGGCACGGCGGGCGAACTGCCGTTCTACGTCATGCCGTACGTCGAGGGGGAAACGCTGCGCGAGCTGCTGGCGCGGCAGGGATCGCTGGCCATCGACATCGCGGTGAACCTGGCGCGCGACGTGGCCGACGCCCTGGACTACGCCCACGCGGCGGGGATCGTCCACCGCGACGTGAAGCCCGGCAACATCCTGCTCCTCGGGGGGCACGCGGTGCTGGCGGATTTCGGGATCGCGCGCGCCATGGTGGCCGCGGCCGGCCAGCACGTGACGGGCGCCGGCATGGCCGTGGGCACGCCGGCGTACATGAGCCCGGAGCAGGCCGCCGGCGACGACGCGGTGGACGGGCGGAGCGATCAGTACTCCCTGGCGATCGTGGTGTTCGAGGCGCTGGTGGGATATCCCCCGTTCGCGGGCGGGACGACGCAGGCGATGATCGCGCGACGATTCGTGGAGCGGCCGCCGGCGGTGCGGACGCTGCGCGCCGATGCGTCCGAGGCGCTCGAAGACGCGTTGTCGCGCGCCATGGCGCTCGACCCGGCGGACCGGTTCGCGGACATTCGCGAGTTCGCCACGGCGCTCACCCCGGGCGGCGAACGCACCGTGCGCGTGAGCCCGCCGACCGCGACCCGCGCCGCGCCGGTGTCGGCGGTGCCCTCGGTAGCCGTCCTTCCGTTCGCCAACGGGAGCACCGATCCGGAGATGGAGTTCTTCTCCGACGGCATGACGGACGAGATCGTGGGGTCGTTGAGCCGGCTGCGCAATCTGCGGGTGGCGGCGCGGAGTTCGTCGTACGCCGCCCGGTCGCGCCACGAGGATGCGCGCGCGATCGGCGAGCGGCTGGGCGTGGGGGCCATTCTCGAGGGGAGCGTGCGCCGGGCCGGCACCCGCGTGCGGGTGAACGCGTTTCTCGTCGACGCCCGGACGGGGTTCCAACTCTGGTCGGATCAGTACGACCGCGAGATCGACGACGTGTTCGCGATCCAGGAGGAAATCGCCACGCGCATCGTCGAGACGCTGCGCGTGCAGCTGCTGGGCAACGCGGCGCGCCCGCTCGCGGCGTCCACGACGACCAATGCTGCCGCGTACGACGCCTACCTGCGCGGCCGCTACTTTGCCAATCAGCGGACCGAAGCGGGGCTGCGCCGTAGCCTCGACCAGTTCCGCAGCGCGATCGAGGCCGATCCCGGGTACGCGTCGGCCTACGCCGGGTTGGCGGAGGCGTTGGCGCTGCTCGGCCTGTACGGCGTGGTGGCGCCGCGCGAGGCGATGCCGCAGGCGGCGCAGCGGGCGGACGAGGCGCTGCAGCACGACCCGGCGCTCGCCGAAGCATACGTGACCCTGGGCATGGTGCGCGCCCTCTACGATTTCGATTGGCCGCGGGCCGAGGACGCGTTCCGGCGAGCGATCGCGCTCAGCCCGCGCTATCCGGCGGCGCACCAGCGCTACGCGATCGACTGCCTGGCCCCGCAGCGGCGCTTCGGGGCGGCGATGGCCGAGATCGATCAGGCGTGCCAGTTGGAGCCGCTCTCCCCCGTGCTCCAGGCGAGCGCCGGGATGATCCGGTATTTCGCGGGCGACCTGGACGCGGCGATCGCGATGGAGCGGGCCGCCGCGGCGAGCGACGGGGGATTCGCGATGGCCGAGTTCTTCCTCGGCACGATGGCGCGCGACGCGGGGGACATGCCCACCGCCTACGCGGCGTTCCAGCGCGCGATCGCGCTCACCGGGGGAACGCCGGAGATGATCGCCGGCCTCGCGCGGGCGCACGCCGGGGCCGGACAACAGGGCGAGGCCGAGCGACTCCGCGCGCAGTTGGCGGATGCGGCGCGCGACCGGTTCGTGTCGCCCTGCCTGCTGGCGCAGATCGACCTGGCGCTGGGGCGCGTGGACTCGGCGCTCGACGGGCTGGAGCTGGCCATGGAGGTCCGGGACCCCGAACTGGCGTACCTCGTGGTGCGGCCGGTGTATCGCGAGCTGGCGGGACAGGAGCGGTTCGTCCGCCTCTGTCGCGCGCTCGACCTGCCGTTGATCTCGTAACCGCCCACCGCCGAGGGCGCGATGACCACCCAATCGAAGACGAGCGTGGCGGTACTGGGCGGCGGCTGCGGCGCGATGGCCGCGGTGTTCGCGCTCACGGCCACCGCCGAACTGCGGGCCCGGTACGACGTGACCGTGTACCAGCTGGGATGGCGGCTGGGAGGCAAGGGAGCGAGCGGGCGCAATGCGCAGGCCGGCCAGCGTATCGAGGAGCACGGGCTCCACATGTGGCTGGGATTCTACGACGACGCCTTTCGCATGATGCGCGAGTGCTACGCCGAATGGAACGGTCCGGTGCCGTTCGCGCAGGCGTTCATTCCGCAGCGGCTGATCACGTTGCAGGAGCTGGTGGGCACCGGTCCCGCGGCGCAATGGGAGACCTGGAACGTCCACGTGCCGGTGCTGCCGGGCGAGCCTGGCGTGGACGGCCCGCCGCTGCTGGTGGAGTTGCTGGACGGACTGTTCGACGCGCTCACCGGCCACTACGCGACGGCGGGTCTCAGGGACCGCGCGGCGGCCGGGTTCCACGCGCTGACCGCGGCGCGCGCGCATCTGGGCACGATGCACGAGGACCCCTCGCGCCACACGCCCCACGACCGCCAGCAGCTGTTGGCCCACATCGAGACGGCGCGGGCGAGCGTGGCGGCGGCGGCGCCACTGTCGTCGCTGGGCGACTTCATGCGGCGCGCCGCGTTGCTGGTCGAACTGGGGCTGGCGATCGCGAAGGGATTCGTGACCGACGTCCTGCCCTACGGCGACGCGGGGTACGACTGCATCAACGACGTCGAGTTCCGCGCCTGGCTCGAATCGCACGGCGCGAGCCCGGACGTCTCCTTCTCGGCGCCGGTGCGCGCGCTGTACGACCTGGGGTTCGCGTACGCGGCCGGCGTTGCCGACCGCGACCACGCCCAGGCGGCGGCGGGAGTCGCCCTGCGGGTGATGCTGAGCATCGCGTTCGGGAGCCGCGGCGCCCCGCTCTGGAAGATGTACGCCGGGATGGGCGACACGGTGTTCACGCCGTTCCACGAGGTGCTCAAGGCGCGCGGGGTGCGCTTCAAGTTCTTCCACCGCGTGCGGGCGCTCCACCTCTCGCCGTCGGGCGCGCTCGTGCAGCGGGTGGAGCTGTCGCGCCAGGTGGACGTGCTCGCCGGCGCCGAGGAGTACGACCCGTTCGTGCCGGTGGCGGGGATTCCGGCCTGGCCATCCGATGCGCTTTGGCCCCAGATCAGGGACGGGCAGGCGGTGAAAGCGCGCCTCGAAGCGGAGGGGATCACGCTCGAGTCGCCGCGGTGCACCGAGGAGGTGGAGCGCGTCACCCTCGAGATGGGCCGCGACTTCGACCTCGTGCTTCTGGGCATCTCGCTGGGCGGTCTGCCCGACGTGTGCGGGGAGTTGCTGGACGCGAGCGAGTCGTGGCGGTCGATGGTGGCCAACGTGCCGACGGTGGGAACGCAGGCGTTCCAGGTCTGGCTCAACAAGCCGCTGGCCGAACTCGGCTGGACGGCGGGGCCCACCGTGATGACGTCGTATGCCGAGCCGTTCGACACGTGGGGCGAGATGTCGCACCTCATCCCGCGCGAGGCCTGGCCGCCGCAGGCCGGCGTGCAGAGCATCCATTACTTCTGCGGCGCGATGCCCGACCATGCGGCGCCAGCCTCGGCGCTGGGGCCGCTGAGCGCGGCCGAGCTGGACGTGGTGGTGCGTGACCGCGCGCGCGCGTGGCTGGAGGAGCGTATCGCGCACCTGTGGCCGAGCACGATGGCCGGGGGCACGTTCGACTGGAATCTGCTCGTGGATATGAACGCGGGCGTGGGGCCGGCGCGGTTCGACGCGCAGTTCTTCCGGTCGAATCTCGGGTTGACCGAGCGGTACGTGCTCTCGCCGCCGGGCTCGATCCGGTTCCGGCTGCCGCAGCGCGACGCCGAGTTCGGCAATCTGTTCCTCGCCGGCGACTGGACGCGCACGCTCTACAACTCGGGGTGCGTGGAGGCGGCCGTCGACTCGGGCCTGCGCGCGGCGGCGGCGATCAACGCCTATCCGTCGTTCCCCACCGCCGCGCCCACGACCTAGGTATTGGGCGCGCGCCAGACCTCGGTGCCGGCGTCGGCGGTGAAGTCGAGCTTGGCCCAGCAGGCGAAGAGCACGGGGATGCCGCCCGTGGTGGGCAGGCCGAGGTCATTGGCGATCTGGTGGCTCGGAAAGTCGGCGAGGTCGAGCACGTAGTCGCCCGTGAGGAGGCCGCCGCCGTAGATGTGGGTGGGCGTGAACGTGCTCTCGATGATCGCCTGATAGCAGGCCCGCGTGCTGTCGCGCGCGTCGCGGAACTGCTTGAAATTCACCGACGGGACGGCGCGCGAGGCGAGCATCTTCACCACGTCCACCAGCAACTCCAGCCCGTGCACCGGGAGCTTGGAGGCGCCCTTGCCCCAGAAGTCGATCAGGAGTTTCCACAGATCCTCGATCTCCTGGAGCGGCCCCAGCGTTCCGTCGCGCCGGACGCGGGCCACCGTGCGCATGGTGCCCTGGCTGGCGTTGCTCAGCGGATCGAACACGATGGCGTTGGTGACGAAATCCGCCGGATCGGTGGGCTGCAGCGGCATCGTGATGTCGCCGATCTCCTTGCGGAAGCCCCAGATCTCGCGGCCGGTGGCCATGCCCATGGGGCCGCTGATGAACAGGTAGGGAATCCAGAAGGTGATGCGATCGGGGCTCGAGCCGTCCGTCGTGCGGGCCAGGAGCGGGATCCAGAATCCGGTCTCGTAGTCGGGCGTGTAGCCGGCCTGTTCGGTCACCGAGAAGTGGCGCGCGGTGAGCGAGTAGCTGAGCATGACCGACGACCCGATCACGGAGTAGGTGATGGCCCCGCCGTTGGGCTGGTTGAGGAACTTGTCGACGAGGGCCTGCATGTTGGCCTGGGTGCCTTCGACGAAGAAGGCCATCAGCGTGACGCCGTCGCAGGCCGCCGGCGCCTGCGGCACCTGCAGCCCGTGCCCGAGGTCGTCGACGTAGAGCGGGTAGGACGAGGGCGAGGAGGACATGGCGGGTTCCGTCAGGGTGATTGGAGAAAGTTGAATCCGACGATGGTGGCGGGCTCGCCGCAGATGGCGCGGGACGCGGCGGCGCCGGACATGACCGCGCCCTCGACGCAGGTGACGTTCATGCCCGTTCGCGTCCAGGTGCCGGCGAGGTACAGGTTGAGGAATCCCGAATCGCCCTGGCGCAATCGATACTTGGTGGACCCGTGCCAGGACGCCACGCAGCATTCGGAAGGATCGACGTTGGCGCGCATCCATTGCGTGGCCACGCGGGCCGGCCCCTGGGCGTTGGCCGCCGTGTGCAGGAGGGCCCAGTCGAGCGTGGCCTGCGTGCCGGGCTCGAGCGCCGACGGCCAGATGGTGGCGGTGTAGGTACTGAGCCATGTCCGGGCGATGTCGGCGACCGCCTCGGTGGCGAGGCGCGGCACGTCGTGGTCGCGCGACGGACGGCGGAAGAGGTCGGTATTGAACGGGCCGCAGAAGTACTGGATGGACCGGGGGCCGGCGGCGAGGGGCCAGCTCTCCTTGTCCAGCACCTGCGACATGTCGGCCCACACGTCCATCGGCTCGGCGGATCCGTCCATCGCCGGCCTGGGGTGGGCCCAGCCCAGGCCCTGGAGATCGCGGTCCATCCACAGCTGCACGCCGAACGTGGGGATGAGGCCCAGCTGCTCGGTCATCGCCCGGAACTGGGGGCTGGCGGCGATCAACTCCTCGCACATCGAGGGATCCTCGTCATTCAACTTCTGGAATGCGCCGAGGTTGATGCCGAGGATGACCTTGTCGAAGTCGGTCCCGAGTTCGAGCGATACGTCGCCGGCCTTGGTGTCGCACCAGCGGGACTCGAGCGTGAGGCCGGCGGCGTCGAGCTGGGCCTTGATCGCGGGCCCGTTGCGGATCTGTTCCCAGAACGGTTCCGACGGCCAGCAGGGCAGCCCCTTGACCGTGAACATCGGGTCGTACGACGCGCCGGCCAGGTCCACCTGGCGATCGAGATGGACGCGCTGGATCCACCGCTTGTTGGGCGAGAGTTCGAGGTGCCTGACCTTGTGGAAGAACTCGAAGTGGACGCCGCGCGCCTTCAACACCTGGTAGAGCGGCCCGATCACCGTCTCTCCCATGCCGGCCTGCATCTCGTACAGCACGGCGCCCTTGTACGTGGCGAAGATGCGGATGAGCGAGCGGATGGCGGCGCCGGCCGCGAAGTCGGGCTGCAGGCCCTTGGCCAGGTCGGTGCGATAGGCGAACGCCAGATCGTACAGGGCGCGGAGCTCCGGGGCATCGAACAGCCGCGGCACCGACTTGATCGTCGGGCGGGCGCCGTTCTCGATCAACCAATCGAGGTACTCGTATTCGTCGAGGCCATTGAGATCCCAGGTGGTGGTGAACCCGTACCGGGGATTGAGCAACCCACGCAACGTGGCCGTGGCGGTATCGAGAATCATGCCGAGCAGCGCCCCTTCGCCCGTCGGGTCGACGAGCCGCCGCACGACGTCGTGCGCGCCCTCCAGGAGCAGGAGGGTGGCCTCGGCCAGCGCGTGGTCGAACGCGCCCTCCATCGACTCGGCGGAGACGGAGGTGAGGTGGCTGCGCTCCAGCAGATGGTGCAGACGGCCCGACGAGTGGCGCAGGGCAAGTCCCGGGATCGCTCCGGCCACGGCGATCGTCTTGCGGATGGCATGGCCGAGTCCCTTGCGCGTGCGCAGGTCGCTGACGATGCTGGCCAGCAGGCGGCCGACGATCGCCAGGGCCGCGCGGACCATGTGCCCCCGCCCGATCTCGTGCTCGATGTCGGCGAGGAGCTGCTTGACGATCTCGGCGAGCACGCCCAGCGCCTCGGTGACGGCGCCCCACGGCGTGAGCAGGAGTTGGCCGTCGCCCGGCGTGTCGGCGTTGGTGGGCCACTCGGCGAGGAAGTACGTCTGGCCGTCGCCCAGTCCGAGCGGCGTGATCGATTCCGGCTTGAACGCATCCGTCCACGCCTGGAAGGGATTGTCCGGCTCCTTGGCCTGCTCGGCGTAGCATTCGCGCATCATCGCGAACGCGTTCTCGTAGAAACCGAGCCAGATGTGGAGGCCGTGCTCCTCCACGCGATCATGCTCGTCGCGGTTGCGGCCGCTGGCCCCCTGCCCTCCCAGACGCCAGCCCATCTGGTAGATGGTCACGTCGTGCTTGGCCCGCAGTTCGGGCGTGCGCGTGAGTTGATATGCCGCGCTGAGCGAGCCGGCTCCGCCTCCGAGAATTGCGATGCGCGTCTTGGGCATGGCGGCGGGTTGCGAAGAAGGTGAGCGGGGAACGGACGATCAGACCGGTCCGGACGACGGCACGGATTGTATCGCAGCAGCGGCGCGTGCCGCGTCGTGTTCGGCGCCCAGGGAGGCGAGCCTCGCCGCGGCGCCGTCGAGTTGTCGCCGCTGGGCGGCGGGCGGCGCGGACAGATGCAGCGCCGACTCGAGCTCCAGAAGGCCATAATCGTACGGCATCCGCAGGCGTTCGGCCAGTTGGAGCCCCGTGTCCCACAGGCGCCGGGCGCGGCGCGCATGTCCGGCCTGCCAGGCGTACTGGCCCCGATGGAGGGCGGCCCGCGGGCCGGCCACGGGGAGCATCCAGGCGAACTGCCGCAGGACCATGCACGCCTGGCGGGCGCGACGGCGCGCCTCGGCGGCGGCCGGTCCACCGGCGCGCGCGCGCCAGTCGGCGAGGAAGACCTCGCACATGCCGGCCACGCTCCAGAGGGAGTAGTACAGATTGGGCGGGGTGGCGCGGAACTGCGCGAGCGCGGTGGTGGCGTGCGTGAGCGCCAGCTCCCGATCGTCGTCGCGCAGGGCGGCGACGGCCAGCAACCCGTGGCCCACCGTCTCCTCGGTGCGGTGCGCGTTGTACTTGAGCTGGGCGCGGTAATCCGCGACGAGGCCGGGATCCACGCGGCCGCGCGTGGCGAGCAGTGTGGCGCACTGGCCGGCGCGCGCCCAGAGCCGCGATTGGAGCGCGCCGTACCGCGCCGACGCGAACGTCTCGTCGAAGCAGCGCCGGGCGTCGGCGAAGCGGCCGGTGGAGAGGTTGGTGAATCCACGGCCGGCGCGACACGCTTCCCAGAGGAACCGGGCGCCCTGGCGTCCGAACAGCTCGCACCCCCAATCGGTGGTACGCTCGACCAGCTCCCAGTCGCCCACGTTGCTGGCGTAGTTGAGCTGGATGCGCGCCAGGTCGCGCACGTTGGGTTCGTCGCGAGCCAGCGATTGGGCGCGCGCGACGTACCAGTGGGCGGCCGACGTCAGGCGGGCCATCCCGGCGAGAATGGCGAGCGTGGCGTATCCGTCGATCATGCCCGCGCCGTCGGCGCCCCGCTCGGCGAGGTTGGTGCATCGCAACGAGGCGTACACCGGCGAGACCTGCTCGTTGTTGAACCAGCCGGCCTCGGCGAATCGTTTGGTAGCGAGCGCCGCCGTGGCGAGCGCGGCGCGCTCGGCGGGCGGCGCGGCGCCGACGAACCGCGCCGGCCGGAGGCGGTGCAGGATCTGCGCGGCCAACTCGCGCCATATGCCGGCCGTCATGCCCACCGTTCCCGACGACAGCGGGTAGCCGAGCAGGGCGAGCGCCGTGCGCAGGTGCGTGCCGGCCACGTTGTACTCCGACAGATGGATGGCGGCTTCGCCGAGCCAGAATTCCCACTGCGCCCGGCGTTGCGCGTCGAGGGGTACGTCGTTGGCCGCGGCCAGCTCCTTGGCCCGCTCCAGGAAGCTGCGCGCTTCGCGGTTGGCAAAACTCTGCACCGCCTGCTCGGCCGCGCGCTCGAGATACGGAATGGCGCGCGCCGGCTCGCCGGCGCGATCCCAGTGGTGCGCGAGCAGCGGAGCCAACGCGGCCAGTTCGTGGGCGCGGTGCCGCTCGTACCACTCGGCCACGGCGCGGTGGAGTTGCCGGCGTTGCGCGAACAGCAGGGCGCCGTACGCCACGTCCTGCACGATGGCGTGCCGGAACAGATACGCCAGATGCGGGTCGGGGGACTCGACGCGCGTGAGATCGACGTCCTCCAGGTGCTCCAGCCCGCCGCGCAGGCGCGGGAGGTCGGTGGGCACGGGGTACACGTCGTGCAGCACGTCGTGCTCGAACACGCGGCCGATGATACTGGCTGACTTGAGCATCAACTGCTCGTCGAGCGGCAGGCGGTCGATGCGCGCCGAGACCACGCCGTGCACGGTGTCCGGGAACTCGGCGCCGCGCAGCCCCGCCTCGCCGGCGGCCAGGCGGCACACGCCGTCGTCGATCGCGACGAGGCCGGCTTCGGCGAGGGCGCGCGCGAGTTCCTCGCTGTAGAACGGATGCCCCTCGGCGCGCCCGAGAATGAACGCGACGAGCTCCTGCGGGACGTCGGGAACGTGCAGGCAGTGAGCGAGCAGCGCGGGCAGCTCGGCTTCGCCCAAGGGCCCGAGCGGCAGATGCACGCCGTTCGCTGTGTCCATGAGGCGCCGGACGCCGGTGGCGGTGGGCTCCTCCAGCGGGCGGCTCGAGAGCACGACGAGCAGTCGCGGCACGCGGGCCGCCACCGCCGCGGCCAGGTCGAGCGACGCCGAGTCGAGCCAGTGGACGTCGTCGAGGATGAGCACCAGCGGCGCCTCGCGGGCCACCGACGCGACCAGGGCCACGGCCAGATCCTTGATCGCGTCGGCGCGCACCTCGTGGCGCATGGCCTCGGTGAACGGGGTTTCCGGCAGCTGCAGCGGCAGGATGGCGTTCAGGACGGGGGCGCGCGCGGCCAGATCGGGCTGGTCGGCGAGCGGCGCGAGCAACGCCTCACGCAGTTCGGCGCCCTTCAGCGATGTGCCGCGGCCCGCCAGGCGCGCGAGCAGATCGCGCCATGCGAAGTAGGCGGTGGTGCGCTCCACCGCGTCGCCCGCGCCGGCCACCACCTGCACGGCCGCGCCGCGCGCGCGGTCGGCGAGATCGGCGACGAGGTACGACTTGCCGATCCCCGCCTCCCCCTCGATCCAGACGAGGCCGCCGTCCCCGCGCCCCAGCGCGTCGACGCGCGCGGCAAGTGCGGCGCGCTCCGTCGCGCGACCGGCGATGAACTGGCCGCCGGCGCGCAGCGGCACGCTCGCCCGGCCGCGTGGCCGATGGACGCTCACCGGTTGCGCAAATCCCTTGACGCGAATGGGGTCGAGGGTGTCGAACGCGAAGCGGCCGCCGCTCGCCTGGCGCGTGGCGTCGTCCACGAGCACGCCGTGGGCCGCCGCCTTCATCAGCCGCGCGGCCAGGTTGATGGTGGTGCCGACGATCGTGTACTGGCGTCGCGCCACGCTCCCGTACGCGCCGCAGAAGGTGCGGCCGGTGGCGACGCCGATCGTGGGCGTGAGGCCGAGCGCCGCCAACTCCTGGGAGAGAACGACCGCCGATTCGACGGCGCGGGTCGCCGCATTCTCCGCGCCCCCGGGCGGGAGACCGAACGCGCCGATGATGCTCAGGCCCTTGTCGTCCATCAACGCCTGGTACACCGCGCCGGCGCGCCGCTGCATCTCGCGTTGCGTGGTCTCCACCGCCCGGTGCAACATCGCGGGCGCCGCGGCCGGATCGTCGGGCAACCCGAGCAGATTGATGAACACCACCGACACGCGACGGAACTCGGCGCCCCACGCGCCATGGCCGGCGTCCACGCGATCACGCACCACCGGCGGCACGTAGGGGCGCAGCAGATCGGGCGAGACGTGGGGGAGCCGCAGCGCACGTGGAGGCCCGCCGCCGGGCACGCCGTCCACGCGCCGCCACCCGCCGGGAAGCGCGGCGCCCGGTGCGGCAGCCGTCAGGAATCGCGACGCATCCGCGGACAGGACCACGTGACCCGGTTCGGCCACGCCGCTCGCGTCGCCCGCCTGGCGGATGGGATCGCCGACGAGCATCGCCGTCCACTGGTCGTCGATGCCGCCGAGTTCGACGATGCCGAGGGCGCCGGCGCCGATGCCGGCGCGCAGGCCCAGCGTGACGTCGGGCGCCGGCGCGAAATCATGCAGGCGGTCGCGGATGGCGAGCGCGCACTGCGTGGCCGCGATGGTGGCGGCCTCGAGCGTCGGCGCGTCGTCGGCGTGCCAGAGGGCCAGCGCCGCATCGCCCGCGAACAGTTGGACGTCGCCGCCATGCGCGACGACGAGATCGGTGAGCTGGCCGAAGTACGCGTTGAGGATCTCCGAGAGGCGCTCGGCGCCCTCGGCGCCTGCTTGCGCGAGGCGTTCGGCGAGGCTGCTGAACCCGGCGATGTCCACGAACAGCGCCGACCCGAGAAACTGATCGTGACTCGGCCCCGTGGGCGGTCCCCGTCGAGCCGCCACGCGTCGCTGCTGGATGGCGGAGACGTACGAGGCGAGGGATTCCATGACCGATGAGTATGGGGGCGCCCCCCCCGACCGGACAATGGGCGCGCGAGCGGGCGGTCCGGAGGTGCTAGCGGGTGGGTCCCTGCCGGAGAAAGCGCTGCGCCAGCGTCGCCATCCGCTCGTCGCCCTCCCGCGCGGCCCGGTCGCGGATGCGCGTCACGATGGGCTTGAGCTTCTCCTCGCCCCACGCGTAGCCCGTGGCCTGCTCGGCGCCGTACGAGTTGCCCACGTTGGCGCCGTCGAGCAGCGCCTGCGCGGCCGCGTCGTCGTAGCCCGGGTCGTCGCGCGGGGGCAGGACGTAGCGCGGCTCGGGCTCGTTGGCGTCTTCGTTCACGAATGCGCGGGACATTCCTTACGTATAGCGATACGGGCGGGTGGGAGGAAGACGGTAGGGCGGTAGGGGGGTAGGGGGGCTACTGCGTTACGCAGTCTACCGTCCTCCCCCCCTACCCTCCTACCGTCCTACCTGCTCCTATTCCAGCGCCTCGCGCACCTTCCGCAGCAGCGACTCGGACGTGTACGGCTTCTGGAGCAGCGACTCGCGGCCCTCCATCACGCCGTGGCGGATGATCGCGTCGTCGGAGTACCCGGAGGCGAAGACGATCCGGATGCCGGGCCACCGCTGGCGCACCCGCTCGGCGAGTTCGCGGCCGCTCATGTTCGGCATCACGACGTCGGTGATCATGAGATCCACCTTGCCGCCCAACTCCTCGAGCACGCGCAGGGCCTCGGGCCCGTTCGCGCCCTCGATCACCCGATAGCCGCGCGTGGCGAGAATGCGCGTGGCCATGCGGCGCACGCCCTCGTCGTCCTCCACCACGAGCACCGTCTCGGCGCCGTGCTCGGCGCGCAGGGGCGCAGGGGCGCCCATGGCCGCGACCGGCTGCTCCACCACCGGCAGCGTGATGTGGAAGACCGTGCCCTTGCCCGGCTCGCTCTCGACATCGATCGTTCCGCCGCTCTGCGCCACGATGCCGTGCACCACGGCCAACCCCAGCCCGGTGCCGCGGCCCGCGGCCTTGGTCGTGAAAAAGGGCTCGAACAGGCGCCCCTTCACGTCGGCCGCCATCCCGGTGCCGGTGTCCGACACGGACAGGCGGACGCGGGGGGGCGCGGCGTCCACGGCCGGGTCCGCGGCAAGCGCGCGCGTGGTGATGGCCAGGCGTCCTCCTTCGGGCATGGCATCGCGCGCGTTGACCGCGAGGTTGAGGATCACCTGCGAGAGCTGGCCCGGATCCACGCGCACGGGCCCGGCGGACGGATCCAGCACCACGCTCAGCTCGATGTCCTCCCCCAACAGCCGCTGGAACATCTGCTCCGCCTCGGTGACGATGCCGTTGACGTCGAGCACCTGGGGCGCGATGACCTGGCGGCGGCTGAACGCGAGCAGCTGCCGGGTGAGCGATCCGGCACGCACCGCGGCGAGCTGGATCTCGGCGGCCAGCGGCCGGAGGGAATCGCCGGTTTCGAGCGCCGCGAGCAGCAGTTCGGTGTTGCCGCCGATCACGGTGAGCAGATTGTTGAAGTCGTGGGCCACGCCGCCGGCGAGGATGCCGATGGACTCGAGCTTCTGCGTTTGCTGAAGCTGGGCTTCGAGATGGCGGCGCTCGGTGACGTCCTCGGCGACTCCGGCAATGCGGAACACCGTGCCGGCTGCATCGCGCACCGGGAACCCGCGGTCCCGGATCCAGCGCGTGGCCCCGTCGGGCCGCAGGATGCGGTACTCCTCGTCGTAGGTGCCCGCCACCTGCTTCTCGTACGTGGCCCGGACCACACGCTCGCGGTCGTCGGGATGAATGGCGTCGATCCAGTCCTTGGACGAGGCATACAGACTCTCGCAGCTGCGTCCCCAGATCGTTTCGTACCCCGGGCTGATGTACACCATCTGATCGTGCGCGGGATCGGCGAGCCAGAACACCTCGCGAATGTTCTCGGCGAGCTGCCGGAACCGTGCCTCGCTCTCGCGCAGCGACTCGTCCACGCGGCGCGTCTCGGCCCGCTGGCGCAGCGTTGCGATCCCGAACTCGAGATCTTCGGCCAGCTCCTTGAGCAGCGCGATCTCGCCGTCGTCGAACGCGTCGGCGTCGGCGGCGTACACCGTGAGCGCCCCCAGCGGCGCCCCGTCGACCATGATCGGCAGGGCCAGCGCCGATCCGATGCCGTGGCGCTGGGCGGCCTCGCGCCAGGGCACGAAGGCAGGATCACCGGCGATGTCGTGGCTGGATTGCGGCCGTCCCGAGCGCACCGCCCGGCCAATCGGACCGCGGCCACGGTCGCTGTCGTCCCAGCGCACCATGATCCCCTCGAGGTAGGCGATGGCCGGACCGGCCCTCGCCACCGGGCGCACCGTCCTCGCCTCATCGTGCTCGGCGATGCCCACCCACGCCAGTATGTAGCCGCCTACGGAGACCACGATCTCGCAGATGCTGTCGAGCAGCGCCGCCTCATCGGCGGCGCGGATCATCGCCTGGTTGCACTCGCTGATCGTGCGCTGCGCCCGGTTCGTGCGGCGCAGCTCCCGCTCGATGGCCTTCCGCGCCGTGATGTCCTGCACGGTACCGGCGAGACGCGGGTGGCTCTCGGTGGGAACCAGGGACTCGCTGCGCGCCTCGATCCAACGCACCGTGCCGTCGCGCAACACGATGCGATATTCCACGACGACGGGTCGGGGGTTGTCGCTCGCTTCGCGGAAGATCCGGCCCACGCGATCGCGATCGTCCTCGTGCATGCGCCGCAGCGTGTGCTCGAACGCCGGGATCGGGCCGCTCGGATCGATTTCCAGGATCCGGAACAGCTCCGGCGACCACCAGCGCTCGCCGGTGCGCGAATCGTATTCCCAACTGCCCATCCGCGCGATCGCGGACGCCGTGTTCAGGTGCGATTCGCTGCGCGCCAGCGCCTCGGCGAGCGCGGCGTCCGAGGGATCCCCGATGGTGGCGGCGAAGCCCGCCGGTCGGTGCCGCGCATCGTACAGGCACGACAGCGCCAGGGGTGCGTCGAAGCGGGACCCGTCAGCGCGCGCCCACGACCGATTCTCGCGCGCCTGGCCGTCGGCCACGGCCCGGGCCATGATCGGCGGCGCGTCCTCGAGCCGCCCGTCGTCCGGCAGGTGCAGCCCCGCCCACGGCCGGCCGACGACCGATCCGGCAGGGCGCCCGAACAGTCGCTCAGCGGCCGGGCTCCACCCCGTCACGACGCCGGATGCGTCGAGGGTGAACGTCGCGGCGGCGCCTTCATGCGTCATGCGGAATGCTGCGCCGCAGGGCCGGCCCGCACAAGGGCGGGGGGGGCGGCCCCGCCCTACCGTCCTACCGTCCTACGTTCCCCCCAGCCGCATCCACGTCTCCACCACCGTATCCGGATTCAGCGAGATGGTCTGAATCCCCTCGTCCATCAGCCACTTGGCGAAATCGGCGT
>Ga0307373_10006127_pt1 | contig 19292 bp, 16 predicted proteins | sample OX2MG_FD_202534 | JGI IMG/M metagenome (GOLD analysis project Ga0307373, IMG submission 202534) | Soil microbial communities from Risofladan, Vaasa, Finland - OX-2 | ecosystem: Environmental > Terrestrial > Soil > Coastal area > Acid sulfate soil | place: Finland: Risofladan, Vaasa | collected...
GCCGCGTACTCCGCGGCCAAGCACGCGGTCGTGGGCCTCGTGCGCGCGGTGGCGATGGACCTCGCCCCCTACGGCGTGACGGCCAACGTCGTGAGCCCGGGATCGACGAGGACCAAGATCTTGGACGCGTCGGCCGCGCTCTACGGGCTCGACGACGTGCAAGCCTTCGCCGCGCAACAGCCCCTCGGGCGTTTGCTCGAGCCGAGCGAGATCGCCGAATCCATCGCCTGGCTCTGCTCACCCCAGGCCTCGGCGGTGACCGGCGCCAACGTCGCGGTCGACGGCGGGATGACCGTTTCGTAATCCAGGGGCGTCGCGCGCGGTCCTCGGCGGGGCGTCGCCGACGAGTTGCGAATACCCCGTGGGGTATATACACTGGACGGATGTCACTTCTAACTTCTGGTTCCGCGCACCCTAAAACGCCTTTGAGCGACGTTCCCAGGCGTCCGGGGCCGCTGGGTCGACTGGGCGTCTGGTCGGTCACGCACCGCCGCCACGTTTTCATTGCCTGGCTGTTGCTCGTCATCGCGATGGCCTTCTTCGCCCCCAGCGTCGAAAAGGCGCTGAGCGGTGCGGGCTGGCAGGCCGACAACTCGTCGTCAGTGGTCGCGCGCAATCTCGCCCAGAAGTACTTCGGGGGTCAGGCGAGCTCGGCGATCGAAGTCGTCGTGCACTCAAAGGACCCGCTCACCTCGAGCGCGGCCCAGGGCGTCATCAAAAAGGTCGAGGCGACCCTTTCGGCCGATCCGCGCGTGGCGAAGGTGATCGCCCCGCAGCCGGGACTCACGATCAGTGCCGACCAGAGGACCGCCATCGTCATGGCCGGCGCCGGCGCCGATACCAACACCATGGTGCGCGCCGCCGACGCCCTCCAGGGACCCTTGGCCGCGCTGTCGACCACGAACATCACGGTCACCGCGACGGGCTCGTCGGTCCTGTGGGCCGACTTCAACACCGCCAATCGCACCGCCATGATGAAGTCAGAGCTCTTCTCGTGGCCGGTGACCTTGGGCATCTTGGTGCTCGCCTTTGGCTCGCTCGTGGCCGCGGGACTGCCGCTGCTCTTGACGATGGCGGGGCTCTTGAGCGCCGCGGGCATGTTGGATTTGCTCACCAAGATGACGCCGATATCGATCTGGGCGATGAACTTCGCGTTGATGTTCGCCCTGGCGCTCGGCATTGACTACGCGCTCTTTATCGTCGTGCGTTTTCGCGGCGCCCACTTTGGCCGCCACCGTGACGTCGAACACTCCGTCGGCGAGACCATGGACTCCGCCGGTAAGGCGGTGCTCTTCTCGGGGCTGACGGTCTTGATCTCGCTGTCGAGTGTCATGGTCGTGCCCTCCCCGGCCTTTAAGTCAATGGCGGGGGGCATCATGCTGGCGGTCACCTTCGTGTTGGCCGCGTCCTTGACGCTGCTGCCCGCCGTGCTGGGAAAGTTGGGCGACCGCGTCGACGCTTGGTCGCTGCCCTGGGTGCACGCTGGCGAGCACCGCTCCGCGCGATTCGCTACGTGGGGCGAGATGCTCTGGCGCCGTCCCCTTCTCTGGGGCGGAGCGGCACTGGTCGTCCTGGTCGCCCTCGCGGTCCCGGTCCTCGGGCTGAAGACGGCGATGCCCTCGATCAAGGTCGTGCCGGCGAACGCGCCGGCGCGCGTGGGCTACCACGAGGTGCAAGCCGCCTTCGGAGTGGGCGCCCCGGGGCAGTTCCAAGTGGTGCTGCCCACGCGTGACGTCAGCGCCGCCACGGCCACCCTCAAGAGCGATCCCGGCGTCGCCGCGGTGAGCCCCGCGCAGGTCGCCGCGACACGCCCCGATCTCGCGTTGATCAACGTCGTGCCCAAGGTCGATCCGTCGAGTCCGCGCCTGGCCGCGGTGCTCGCGCGCCTGCGTGGCGAACTACCCGCGGGCGCCGTCGTGGGCGGCGCCGCGGCGGAGAACATCGACCTTCAACACGCGCTCTCGTCCAAGACGCCCGAGGTCATCGCGCTGGTGATGCTGCTCGGCTTCATCTTGTTGGTCTTCGCGCTGCGCGCGTTGCTGGTCGCCCTTCTCGGGGTCGTCACCAGCTTGTTGGCGACCGCGGGCGCCTTTGGCGTGGCTCGACTGGTCTTTCAAAATGGTTGGGGGCACAGTTGGCTGCACTTCACTCCCCAGGGCTTTCTCGACGCGTGGGGTCCGGTCTTCTTCTTCGCGATGATCTTCGCGATTTCGATGGACTACACCGTCTTCTTGCTCTCGAGCGCCAAGGAGCACTTCGAGCGCTCGGGCGACCCCAAGGACGCCATGATCAACGGCGTGGCGCACTCGGGCCGGGTGATCTTCTCGGCGGCCGCGGTGATGGTGGCCGTCTTCTTCACGTTCTCCCTGTCGGGCCCCCTGCCCCCCAAGGAGATGGGAATCATCCTCGGGGTGGCCGTGCTGCTCGACGCCTTCTTAGTTCGCCTGGTGCTCTTGCCGGTGCTGCTGCGCCTCACGGGCAAGGCGGCGTGGTGGCTGCCGCGCTGGATGGACCGCGTGTTGCCGCGCGTCAGCTTCGCGCACGATTGAGGTGTAAAAATGGGTCATACCCTAAGGGGCATAGTGGAAATCTGGTGGTGGTCACTGCGCGACGCGTGGTCGACCCGAGCGACGAAGGGAAGGGTTCGATGACGACGGAGGCGACACACGTGTTGAAAGATACCGCGGCGAAGGAGGCCATCACGAAGCGCCTGAAGCGCGCGCACGGCCAACTCGGCGGGGTGATCCGCATGCTCGAAGAAGGGCGCTCCTGTGACGACATCGTCACCCAGATGGCCGCCGTCGACAAGGCCGTCACGACGGCCGCCTTCACGCTGATCTCGACGAGTTTGCGCGAGTGCTTCGCGGAACCAAATCTGAACGTGGACCAAGTGAGCGAGAAGCTCCAACGGCTCTTCTTGAGCATGGCCTAGAGCGACGACTAACGAAAGCGAGAATGCCATCGTGTGCCAGCGCGTGACGTGTTCGACCTGCCAGCGACCCACGGGGAGCGGGTGCGGGCAACATCGTGAAGAAGCCCTGGCGGGCGTGGCCCCGGGCGAACGATGCCGGTGCGACTCGGGCGCCCTCGGTAGCGCGCGTCTCTTCGGGCGCCGTCGTGGTCACTGAGCCCCGCGCGGCGACGCGCTGGCGTTCGATGCTCGACGCTTGGGCGCTGCCCCCTGAAATCCTCGAGCAGGCGCCCGAGAACCCCTTCATCCATCCCCCGACGCTCTTTCAGATACCTGAAGTCATCGAAGACTCGCCTTCGCACCAGCGCGCTCGCGAGGTACTCGACGTGGGCGCGAGCGTGCTCGACGTGGGCTGCGGCGGTGGCGTGGCGGCCTTCGCGCTGACCCCGCCCGCGACGTCGGTGATCGGCGTCGATCACCAAAGCGAGATGCTCACCATGTTCGCCGAGAACGCCGCCGCGCGCGCCCTCAAGTGCCAAACGGTGGAGGGATTCTGGCCCGCCGTGGCGCCACTCGTCGAAGCGGCCGACGTCGTGACCTGCCACCACGTCGCCTACAACGTCGCCGACATCGTTCCGTTCCTGGCGGCGTTGGGTGAGCACGCGCGAGTCCGCGTCGTGCTCGAGCTGCCCGATCGGCACCCGCTGACGAGTTTGACGAGCGCGTGGGCGCACTTCTGGGGTCTTGAGCGCCCGATCGGTCCGACCCCGGTGGACTTGATGGACGTGCTCGCTGAGATGGGCATCAATGCCCAGCGCGAGCAGTGGCACGCACCCGTGCGCGCCGCGACGGACATTGCCCAAAACGCGCACTTCACTCGTATCCGGCTCTGCCTTGGGCCTGAGCGCGAGGGCGAGGTCAGTGACTTCTTGCTCGCCCAGGGGTCAGTGACGCGTCGAGACCTCTCGACCATCTGGTGGGACGTCTGAGTCGACGCCGGTGCTCGGACATTGAACTTGCACTAGAGTCCAAGGTGCCTCACTGCCAGCGAAGTTGGTGTAATTCCAACGCTGTCCCGCAACTGTGAGTGGTCTCTAGACCACGAGCCAGGTCGCCTGGGTGAGGAGATGTGTAGACAGCTCTCGAGGTATGGAGCGGTCGGCAGGATCTCCATCCGTCGTCCACCAATCTCGACGGACAAAGGAGACCATTATGAAGCATTCCCTCCGGTTCGTCCTCGCACTCACCTTGAGTGCCTTGGCGATTCCCCTCACGACGTTAAGCGCCTCGGGCGCGACCACGAAACCGAGTTGCGTGGTGTCGCTCTCGCCCACGGCGACCGAGACGCTCTTCGCCATTGGCGCGGGCTCGCAGGTCCAGGCCGTTGACAAGGACTCGAACTTTCCAAAGAAGGGGCTGCCGAGCACGCGAATCGACGCGCTCAATCCGAGCGTCGAATCCATCATCGGCGTGTGCAAGTCCACGCCGACGCACCCGTCGAAGAAGCCCGACGTCGTCATCATTTCCTACAACGCCAACTCCATCCAACAGAAATTGAGCGCGGTCGGTATCAAGGTCATCAATGACTCGGCACCGGCCACGTTGGGCGGGGCGTACGCGCAGATCAACCAACTCGGTCGCCTGAGCGGCCACGCGGCCAGTGCGCGCCACCTGGTGGCGAACTTGAAGAAGACCATCGCGAAGGACATCGCCTCGGTGCCGGCGCATCCGAACCAGAACGTCTCGACCTACTACGAACTCGACCCGACCTTCTACTCGTTGACCTCTTCGACGTTCGTGGGATCGCTGCTCAAGTCACTCGGGGCGACCAACATCGCCGACGCGCAGGCGACGTCGGCCGACGGCGGCTATCCCCAGTTGACCTCGGAGTACATCGTGAGCGCGAGCCCGACGCTGATCTTTCTCGCCGACACGATCTGCTGCGCGGCCAGCGCGGCGAGCGTCGCCCAACGTCCGGGCTTTTCGACGATTTCGGCCGTCGCGCACGGCCACGTCATTGGTCTCAGTGACGACGTCGCCTCTCGCTGGGGCCCGAGGCTCGGACTCTTGATGAACCAGCTCACCAGCGCGGTGAAGGCCGTGCTCGCGGACACGAAGGTCTGGAACGGCTAGTTGAGTTCGAATCCTCCGACGGCGGTGCGGGTCGCTTGGGTGACGGGCACGACGATGCTCGTGCTCGTTGCCGCCGCCGTCGGAGGTCTCGTCATCGGCCCGACGCCGATCGGCTTTTCGCGAGTCGTCGGGGACGTGTTGAGCCACGTGGGACTAGGGCGCTCGACGCTCACGCCGCTGCAGTCGGTGATCGTGTGGCAGCTACGCGCGCCGCGAATGGTGCTCGGCCTCTTGGCGGGCACCATGCTCGCGGTGGCGGGCGGCACCTACCAGGGCGTCTTTCGCAATCCCCTCGCCGACCCCTATCTCTTGGGCGTGGCCGCGGGCGCGGGACTCGGTGCGACGATCGCCATCGCCGACGTCGGTGGGGGACTCTCGACCCCGAGCTGGACCCCGTTGCTGGCGTTCGCCGGGGCGCTCGTGGCCGTCGCAGTCACCTGGGCGATCGGGGGCCGAGGTCTTCGCACGAGCACGTCGTCGCTGATCTTGGCCGGCGTCGCGGTGGCGTCGCTCTTTACCAGCGCGCAGACGTTTCTTCAACAGCAAGCATCAGTGGACTCACTGGCGCGGGTGTACATCTGGCTACTCGGCTCGCTCGCGAGCGCGAGTTGGTCGTCGGTCACCTTGGTGCTGCCCTACGTCGTGATCTGCACGCTGATCTGTCTCGTGGCGGCGCGAGCCCTTGACGTGATGAGCGTCGGTGAAGACGAGTCTCGTTCGCTCGGGCTGGCGGTGGGAAAGGTGCGACTGCTGGTGGTGGCGGCCGCGTCGCTCGGCACCGCGGCCGTGGTGTCGGCGGTCGGCCTCATTGGTTTCGTGGGCATCGTGGTGCCCCACGTGGTTCGCCTGCTCGTGGGCACGTCGTATCGAAGGATTCTGCCAATTTCGGTGATCGCGGGCGCCGCCTTTTTGGTGATCGCCGACACGATCGCGCGCACCGTGATGGCGCCTTCGGAACTGCCCCTGGGCGTAGTGACCGCGCTGGTGGGCGCGCCCGTTTTCGTGTTCATCCTCTCGCTTCGTGGGCGCGTGACGATGTGAACGCGATCTCCCTGCACGCGCTGAGCGTTCGAGTCGGCGCGCGAAACCTCGTGCACGAGGTCACCCTCGACGTGGCCCAAGGCACGTGGTGCACGGTCATTGGCCCCAACGGCGCGGGTAAGACGACGCTCGTGGAGGCCGTGGCCGGTCTTCGCGCCCTCGCGGGCGGGGACGTGTTGTTACTGGGCGAGAGTTTGGCGAGTCTGAGCGAGCGTTCGCGCGCCCGGCGCGTCGCGCTGGTGCCCCAGCACCCGGTCGTGCCCGCGGGGATGTCGGTGCGCGACTACGTGGCGCTCGGACGAACGGCCTATCACGGGGTGCTACGCGCGCCTCGTGGAGAGGACCATCAGGTCGTCGAGTCGGTGCTCGAGCGCGTCGATCTGACGGACTTTCGCGAGCGCGACGTTGTGACGCTCTCGGGCGGCGAGCGTCAACGCATGGTGCTGGCGCGCGCACTGGCCCAGTCGACCACGATCATGGTGCTCGACGAGCCCACCACGGGACTCGACCTGCGCCATCAAATGAACATGCTCGAACTCCTGCGCCGCGAAGTGGACGAGTGCGGCCTCACGGTGCTCGCGACGCTCCACGACCTCACCCTGGCGGGTCAGTTCGCCGACCGCCTGGTGCTCTTGGACGCGGGGGAGGTGGTTCTCGACGGTCCGGCCGGCGAGGTGATCCGCAGTGACGAGCTCGCGAAGCGCTACGAGATGGAGTTGCGAGTCATCGACGTGAACGGCAGCGACGTCGTCGTTCCCGTGCGCGACACGCAACGCGTGCGCCGCGCTCGCTCTACTGACCAGTAGCGCGTCTCGCGCGTGTCGAAGCGTTGCGTCAGGTTTCGTCTCGTAGACTTAGCGAAAGCGGCGAAGGGAATTGCGTGCGGCGCACGAAGATAGTGGCCACTATTGGACCGGCTTCGGACAGTGACGAGGTCCTCGAAGAACTCGTGGCGGCGGGCGTCGACGTCATTCGCCTCTCCTTTGCCCACGGCGACATTCCTTCGGGTATCGAGCGTCTGCGCCGCGTGCGTGCGATCGCCCCGGACCTGGCCATCATGGTCGACATCCCCGGACCCAAGATTCGCGCGGGCTCCTTTGGTACGTCCTCGGTGCCTCTCGACGTCGGTCGCGAGATTGAACTCGTGGCGGGCTTTGACGAGACGTCGAGCGACGAACGAATCTTCGTTGAACGCCTCGGCGTGCTCGAACTCTTGAAGGTGGGCGACAAGATTCACTTGGGCGACGGAGGGGTCTCGCTCGAAGTCGTGACCAAGGGCGCGTTGGTCAAGGCCAAAGTCGTCTCGGGCGGCGCCGTGATGGGCAAGCCTGGCCTGTCCCTGCCGTCTTCGATCATGAACGATCGACTGCCCACCGACGGCGACCGGGCGCGTCTGGAGGCGCTGCGATCCGAGGAGTTCGAGATTCTCGCGGTGTCCTTCGTGCGCTCGGGCTTTGACATCGAGTCGGTGCGCGCGGTGCTGTCGCGAGACGACGTCATGATCATGGCCAAGATCGAAACCGGCGAAGGCGTGACGAATCTCGACGAGATCATCGCGCACTCTGACGCGATCATGGTCGCCCGGGGTGACCTCGGCGTGCGCATGCCGATCGAAGAGGTGCCCCACCTGCAAAAGGAGATCGTGCGCCACGGCATTCGCTACGCGCGACCCGTCGTCGTGGCGACTCAGATGCTCGAGTCGATGACCCACTCCCAGGTGCCCACGCGCGCGGAGGTGACCGACGTCGCCAACGCGGTGTTAGACGGCGCGAGCGCGGTCATGCTGAGTGGCGAAACGGCCATCGGTGACGATCCGGTCGGCACGGTCGTGACGATGGACCGCATCGTTCGCCGAGCCGAACAGTCTTTTAACTACGCCGAATGGGGTTCGAACCTCGGGGTGCAGCAGCTTTCGGCGTCGAGCACCCAAGCCACGAGGGTCACCGCGGCGATCACGGGCTCGGCGTGGCGCGCCGCGATGGAGGAGAAGGCCGTCGCGATCGTCGCCTGCACGCGCTCGGGCATGACCGCGAGAGCGATCTCACGCTTTCGCCCCCCTATGCCCATCGTGGCGATCACGCCGAGTAAAGCGACCGCGCGCCAGCTGCACGGATCCTGGGGTGTGCAAGAGACCTTCATTTCACCAGAGAGCGATATTGACAAGCTTTGTGAGGTGGCGATTCGAGAGCTCAAGCGAAACGGCATGGCCCGCTCGGGCGATCCAATCGTCATCATGGCGGGGTCCGCGTCGGGCGGAGCGGCCGTCACCGACACCGTTCGTATGCTCATCGTTCCCTAGGGATTCAGCGAGGCTCCGCGCGCTCGCGTGCGTCTTGCGTCTAGGGGCTCGGATCTCGACGGTCGCTCGCCAGTGGTCGTTGGTGCGTCGAATTCCAGATTTCTCGAAAGATCACTTGCAGCGTGGCCGCCGTCGGTACGGCGAGCAAAACGCCGACGAATCCGCCGAAGATGCCGTCGATCCAGGCGCCCATTTCGGCACCCACGAGAATCGCGATGAAGACCGTGAGCGGATTGATCCGCACGGTGCGGCTCATGATGACCGGATTGAGGACGTGGTTCTCGATGCTCGTGTAGAGGAGAAACACGACGGCGGTGGTGACGCCCGCACCGAGCGAATGCACCAGGGCGAAGGCGACCGTGGGAATCCCGGCGAGCGCTCCGCCGATCTGGGGCAAGAAATCCACGAGCGCCACCCACAGCGCGAAGAGGAACGCGAAGGGCACCGACAGGCTCCACAGCGTAATGAAGACGACCAGGCCCGCGATGAGCGAAGTGACCAGGTTGCCGAGCATGTAGCCAAAGGTGGCCTGGGAGACCTCGCGCCCGACGCGCGAGACCCACGCGCCACGCGCGGGCGACAGCATTGAAAGAACGAAACGTCCCATAGCCGGACCCTCTAGGAGCAACAAGATGACAAAGACGAACATGGTGAAGAGCGCGAGTAGTACCGTCACCGCGCCGCGACCCAACGCAAGGGCCGGTTTGCTCAGGTTGTTGGCGAAGGAAATCAATTTCGACGAGTTGTTCTGCAGCCACTTTTGAATGTGATAGTGACTGAGCAGGCGACCGGTCCAGCCCTTGCCGTGCTCGGCCTGCGACACGTAGGTCGGCAGCGTGTTCGCCAGGCGCGTCATCGAGTTGATGAGGGGATAGCCGAAGGCCACCGCCAGTGCCACGAAGACGATCAGCGCGGCAATCGTCACGATGAGCACCGCCGCCCCGCGACGACGGATCTTCCCGCGCTGAAGAAAATCGACCAGTGGATTCAACAACAGGGCGACGAATCCGCCCACGAGCATGATCAAAAGCAGGTTACGCAGTCGATAGAGGATCAGGCCCGCGAGGTAGACCCCGGCGACGACGAACACGGTGACGAGAATCGTGCGCAAGGGTACGTTGTGCGACTCGGCGCTCAGGAAGATTCTCGAACGACGCGTTTCGTGGTCGGGGGGATTCGTGTTGGACTCGTTGGTCACACCCACCTCCGCTCGACGCTTCGCTTCACGCTAGTTCTGAGCCGGGCCCGAGGCGTGTTGGGTTGAACGAGGCGAACGGCATCGAGGTCGTCACGTTCGCTCGAACGCACCTCGACTCAGCGCGCACGCGGGTTCTCGGGTTCGCTCTGGCCCAGCGGCCCGTAACGGCGTCGATACAACGCGTAACACACGCCACCCGCCATCGTCGGCAGCCAGTATGAGCCGAGCCGGTAGGCGAGCGTCGCGAGCACCGCGTTGGCGCTGGGTACGTTGGCCAAGACGAGGAGTCCACTGAGACTCGCCTCAACGAGCCCGAGTCCCCCGGGGGTGAGCGGCAACAGCGCGATCACGGCGGTCGCCGCGTAGGCCAGCAGCACCAGCGAAGGATTCGGTCGAGTACCCGTGGCCTCGAGGACCGCGATCAAACTGAAGTAGTCGAGTCCGATGCGCCCGGCCACGAGCAGCACCGCTTTCCACCAGTTCTGGCCCAAGTCAGCGCGCACGGCGTCGCGTTCGGCGAGCAGGCGGATGCTCAGATTCCTCGTGTCGCGGTGTCGGCGAGGCATTTTGCGAAGGAGCCATTCGAGAGCCCTCCCCAGCATGACGAGCGCCCAATCGGTCGTGAGGATGACGATGCCCACAACGACGATCAAGATGAATCCGATCGCTCCCAGCACGCCAGAACGCACCAGACCCGCGCTCACCGGGGCGCCCCCGGCGACCACGGGCAGCGCGAAGATCGGTAACGAGAAGAGCGCGGCGACACCGATGATCGACGACACGGCGAGCCCTCCCGCGGCTTGAACGCGATCGATGCCAGTGCTCGCGAGCATTCGATACTGCACGCTCGCCCCGACGGCGTCGCCACCGGGCAGCGTGTTCGTCACGGCGTTTCCGGCGAGGCCCGCCGTCACGACGGCGAACCAGCTCTTCGCTCGAAGCACCAGGCGCAAGAGCGCCATCGCGCACACGAAGCTGGCCAGTTCGGCCACCAGTGCGATGAGGAGCCACCATGGTTCGAGGGTCGAGAGTCGCGGCCACGACGAAATCACCCGCACGAGCCCGGGCAGCAAGACGTAGAGGCTCAGGCCCGCGATGACGACCGCGACGACACGACCGACCGAAGATCTCTTTGAACGGGGCGTGGTGTCGACGGGTATTCGTCCAATAGTACGCGCGCACTGATTCGATGCTCTCGCCGCGTGCGAGAGGGACGCAGTCACCGTTATTTCCAACGAGTGCCGCCGGCGAATGCGTCGCAAAGAAGCGTGTCGCCACGGGTTTTGCTCGCGATGAATAACATCGCCGACTCGCGATTACTGTTACGAAACCAGTTGAATTGACCGGCTGGGTTTCAAACGAACTGCCTGGAAATTGAGAATCCGTCTCATCGTGAGTAGGTAGCGCCACTTGAAATGTTGATCGCGGATGGACCTTCGGCGATCGATCCAGCGCTTTACGTTCGTGGGTCGTATTGTGTCGGGCGTTTTCGCCCGCGAGGCGACTGTTCATGTTTTCGATCGAAGGAGCATTATCTCGCGTTGGCTCGCGCTGCTCGCCAGCGCCCTGTTTGTTTTCACCTTCGTCGTCTCGACGCCCTGGTCGCGGGCGAGTGATCAGCCCCTGGTCGCGGTCACGCTGATGAGGGCGCCTACCTCTTTCACCGCGGCCGCGATTGCCAGTGACGGCACGCACCTTTGGGTTGCCGACACGTCACGTAGTGCCTCGCGCTCCAACGCACTTTTTGAGGTCGTCGGGAATGGGCTTCGACCAGTGGCGAGTTCACTGTTGACGGCACCGCGACTGCTGGCGGCGACACCCGACGCCGTTTACACCGTCGGCGCGAGCGACGCGGTCACCGTCACCAGCCTCGCGAGCGACGTGACGACCTCGCTGAGCGATCCTTCCATCAATTCGCCGGTGGCCCTCGCCGCGCAGGGCGGTTTTCTCTGGGTCCTCAACGCCCTCGGACCACCGCACTCGCACGGATCGATCACCGGATTCAACCTGGCCACCGGCCAAGTGACCCTCATTGAGAATCGCGACTTCAACACACCAGTTCAACTAGCGGCCACCTCGAGCGCGCTTTGGGTCCTTAATACAGACGGATCGCTCGATCGCGTGGACCTCGTCACGAATCGAGTGACGCAGCTCAACGTCGGCGTGGGCACGATTCGTAACATGGCGAGCGACGCGACCGGGCTGTACCTGTTGGTTGACAGTGGCGCCACCAGTTCCCTCCTCAGCGTCGATCCCTCGAGCGAGACCGTCACGACCTTCACGAACCCTTCGCTGGTCGACGTGACGTCCCTGACGGTGACGCCGACCACGGTCTGGATGAGTACGTCGACGGGCGGGTCCTTGAGTGACGGGTCGCTGGTCTCATTCGACCGTGACGAGAATAGTTTCGCGCTCGTCAGTGATCCGGCGATTTTTAATCCGGTCGAGGTCGCGGTGGTGGGCGCGACCCCGTGGTTCATAGGGAGAGATTCGGCGGGCACGATGGTCTTTGGAGCGGTCATTTCGAGTTTGGCCAGCGCCTTCACGCGTGGACTATTGCCACCGCGTGTTCCGCCGGCGAGTCTCACTCCCTGGCCCAACCCGATGAACGGTGCCTGCCAGTTCAATACTCTTCGCTCGAGTTTCGTGGTCACCACGGCGTGCACGAATGAGCAAGTTCAAAGTATCGACGTCGCGCACGAACTCGAGCACGTTCGTCCGATGATCCTTCCCACGAACTGGAACTCGTTGACCCCCGGCGAGCAACTTTTCGTGCTGGCCGATCTCGAGCGCGTCGACCGGCACCTTCCGCCCTATTTGGGACTGAACAGAGCGCTGAGCCGCGAGGCGGCTCAAGCGGTGCGCAGAAACGTGGATCCCTCGCTCGCCTCGGGCTTTGCCCTCCACGCCAACACGAGCACGGGACTCGTGGCCTTCGCGAGCACCTGGGCGCAGAATTTCTCGACGTTATCGGCTGACTACTTTTGGATGTACAACGACGGCTGGGCCGGCGCGTCGACCGGCAACATTGGCTGTACGAGCGCGAACGCTGCGCCCTGTTGGGGACATCGCCAGGAATTGCTTGGTCTGGCACCCAAAGAGGGAGCCGCGGTCGGCCTGCACTGTCGTACTTGTGAAATGGGGACCGCCGCGTACGTCTACCAAAGTTCTGCGCACTGGTACAACTCGTACGTGGACCTGGTGGAGCGCCCCGCGGGCGCGCCGCCACCGATGTACTTCACGTGGGCGAGGGACGTGGTTCCGTACCTGCCCTAGGTGTTTGGCCCCGACACGTGGTTGACACGAGTCGAAACGCTGAGGGCGAGTCGACGCCGTCAGTGTGAACGCGGCGCGGAACGCTCGAAAAATCAAGCCAGGCAGTAGCGTCAGTTCTAGGACGTCGAGACCCCGCCTCCATTTCGCCTGGCATTTTGCTCAGGTCGTGGAAAAGAAGGTGTGCAGTGGGCCGTCACGACAGGACAGCGAGCGCTCGCGCGAAATTTCGCGCGGCGAAGTGTTCACATGGTGTTCGAGGACGTTTCAAGTGTCGTATCTGAAGCGACTCTTTGGTCAAAGGAAGTTTCGCGCGGCCGCGGGGAAGCCCGATTCCCCGGCGCCAACCCTGAACGCTCACCGAGACTCTGGGCGATCAAGTGACGACGTCGACCAGCATCGCCACGGCGCCGAAGGAAAGGCCTTCCAGGTGAACGACCAACCCCAGCCGGCGCACGAGCAATCTGGCGGTCATCGCCACGGCGCCGAAGGACACGCCTTTCAGGTGAACGATGATCCTCAACCAGAAGTGCCAGAGGCCGGCGACGCCTCTTGAGCGAGAGCGCAACGACCGCGCCGAGAAATCGCCGCGATCTTTATGGTCTGTCGTGCAAGAGAACAAGGAGAAGAAGACAATGAAGGAATTCCTCACGGACGTCGCGACGCTGCGTGCCAACGCGCGCGAGAATATGAAGATGGGTCCGGTCACGGACGCCTACGGCGCTGACCTGGAGAGAGTGCTCTACGTTCTCAATCAAGCGCTCGCCACGGAACTTGTTTGCGTACTGCGATACAAGCGCCACTACTTCACGGCAAAGGGAATCAACGCGCAATCGGCCGCTGATGAATTTCTCCAGCACTCCGCAGAAGAGCAGACCCACGCCGACATGATCGCCTCTCGCATCACCCAACTAGGTGGGGAGCCCGACTTTGACCCCGGCACGCTCACCAAGCGCAGCCACTCCGAGTACGACGACTCATCGGAGCTCGAAGAAATGATACGAGAAGATCTCGTCGCGGAGCGGATCGCCGTTGCCTCGTACTCGGAAGTCATCTCGTGGCTCGGTGACGGGGATCCGACCACCCGGCGAATGTTGGAAGAGATCCTCGCGGTGGAAGAGGAACACGCGGAAGACATGCTGGACCTGTTAGGCGGTCTCGAGTAACCGGCTTCGAGGCGCGTCGTGACCTAATCGTTCTCGGGTGCGAACGCGGACGTGGGATCGCGCCTGACGCGCATTGATGGCCACGACGCGGATCGGTCTTCGACCGGATCCTTCCTCGTTCGCGGGCCGCAGTTTTGTTCCTACAGCGATATCCCTCCGGTGGCGAAAAGCGCGAGCGAAGCGAACGCCATGATGAAAACCGTGAGCCAGCCGAGCGTATTGGCCAATCGACCGTTCACGTGGACACCCATGAGATGTTCACTGTTGGCCACCATCATGACGACGACCAGTAGCGGCGCAGAGATCACGCCGTCCATGACCGCTACGAAGACCAGCAGCCCTATGGGATTCACGTTCAGAAGGCTCAGCACGGTGCCACCAATCGTCCCCACCCCCACCAACGCGTAGAACAGGGGAGCTTTTTTGATGCTCCGCGAGAACCCCCAGTCCTTACCAAGCAGACCCGAGAGCCCCACCGATCCCGACGCGGCGAGCACGGGCACCGCGAGCAGCCCACTGCCGATGAATCCAAAGGCGAAGATGATGCTCGAGAAGTGACCGGCGAAGGGCCGAAGCGAGCTCGCCGCCTGCGCCGCGCTTTGCACGTTCACGACGTGGCGAACGTGCAGCGTTTGCGCCGTCGTTGCGATGATGGCGAACATCACGATATTGGAGAACGCCATGCCCGAGAACACGTCGAAACGGCTGGTGCGCATCTTGAGTGCCGCTCCCGCACGGCTTCGCCTTTTCAACGGAGCCGGGCGGTCGCCACCTTCGAGGTCCTCGCGCATGTCTTCGAGCCGGTTCGCGCTCTGCCAGAAGAACAGGTACGGCGAGATCGTGGTTCCCAGTACCGCGAGCAACATCGCGATGAAGGTCTTGTTCAGTTCGATGTGGGGGATAACGGCGTAGAAGAGAATTCGACTCCAGTTGTGCGTCACGACCACCATCACCACGAGATAGACCACGAGGGCGCCGGCCAGTCCTCGAAACACGATGGCGATATGAGCGAAGGTCCCCTTCACCAAGAGAGCGGTGATCAGCCCACCCGACACCAACGCCCAGACCCAAGTTGGTCCCGCCTTTAACAGGTTCATCCCAGAGCCAATCGCCACCAGGTCCGCCGCGATGTTGAGGGTGTTGGCAATGATCAAGATCATCAAGAGCGCGCCGACGACGTACTTCCCCGTTCGTTTGAATCGCTTGACCGCGAGTTCACCGAGGCCCTCTCCGGTGGCGAGCGCCGTGCGGTCGGCAATCTCTTGTACCGCGGTCATGAGCGGAAAGGTAAAAAACGCGGTCCACAGAAACAAAAGTCCGTAGCGTGCGCCGACTTGCGAGTAGGTGGCAATGCCCGACGGATCATCGTCGGACGCGCCGGTGATGAGTCCCGGTCCAATCGCTCGCAAGTACGAGCGCCACCGCGACCGCGGCACCGGATTTCCCCCTTCGCTACCACTCTGGCTGGCCTGATTATCTGGTGGTTTCTTCACGCGTCAACCGCGACGATCATCTCATCGTCGCCGACGCTTCGCGTTGTCGTTGGCATCGGCCAACCTGGGCCCCCAAGGCGAACGCGTCCGCGCTCAAGCCAGGGCCATTTCCCAAGGCATCAGCGATGATCGGCCGTTCGCCCAGGCGCCAAGTAGATGAAGCGTGAATCGTTGTTCGAGCATCAAGAGCGCCGCCGCGCCGAAGAGAACATCGGCGCCCAGTTCTGGCTGGGCGCGGATCAGCCCACCTACCAAGCGCTCGCGCGCGATCAAGGAGTGGCGCTCGTCGGCCGTCACGTGTTCGTCGAAAAAACGTCGGCCGTTGGGGCCAATGTTAAATCGCGCCAACGTTTCGCTGTAGCGGCTCATCGGTGCTACCGACGTCATTTCGAAGACCGCCAGGTGCCCCACCAGGGCCGCGCGCCAACGGCGATGGAGCGCGAACATCGAAACGAGGTTCACCGTTGCCAGCGTTACACCCGGTAGGACTTCGACGTACGAACCGTACGTTGGGTCGAGACCGAGCGCAATCAAAGTATCGCTGAAGAGTTTGGAGTGCATGGAATTGGCGTCTCCGGATCCGTATTCGTCGAATTGAATCTCCACCATGGCGGCCTTGGCTTCGCCCGTCAACCGGGGTATGCCAAACGTGTGGGGGTCAGCTTCCTTCAACTGATACGCGGATCGATGAACGCAGAACTCACGGAATTGATCGAGCGTCCCCGTTTCGAGGAGGAACGTGGAGAGCGAGGGACCCTTCGACGACGCAATCATCTCATCGAGCGCCGTCGCGACGTCAAAGGGAAAGCGCGTCGCACTGGTGACGACGATCTCGTCACGAAGCCGGTTCTCAAAGGCGCACTCCAGTTCAGCGCGAAAACTCAGCAACGCCGGGTCCCACTCCCATCGCGGGTTCGTCAAGCCGCGATAGTGCAACTCGTAACACAGATACAGCGCCAATGAAAAGTCATCGTCGCTCAAGGGGTCAACGCCAGTTACCGGGGGAGTGGTGCCGAGCGTTCCCGGATCGCGTTGGAGTGCCGAAATCACCGTCTCACTCAGCGGGCCGCGAGGCCAGGGAAGCAACGGCCAGACGCGACTCGTTGCTCCCACGTCGGGTGCCGCCACCCGATTGGGCGTCAGGTCGCCACTCTCGCCCAAATCCGAGAGAGAGATCCCCATCCTCGGCGACGAGGGACGTTCGGGGTCGTTCGAAAATCCACGAGGGTTACTCTTTGAAGGCATCTTCGGCCTTCTCGTCGGCTTGCTTCACGTGACCCTTTGACTGGTTGCCAATTCCATCCGCCTCGAGGCGGTCGTGGCCCGTCGCGCTGCCCGCCGATTCCTTGATCTTGCCCTTCGTGATCAGTGCGCTGTTGCGGGACTTATCGAGTATTGACATCATTCCTGGCTTTCTTCTCTCTGGTAAGGAGCGCTGTGCTCCTTTTGCGTTTGGTGTGGACTCGTTGGGTCCGTTCGCTGGTCCATGGTGCTGACTCGAGAGTGGGGAACGGTCGTTCCACAGCCTCTCTCGATGCCTTCGCCAGGCAGCGAAGTTCAGCGATCGGTGCGATTTCTATCTCCTCGCGAACACGACGATGAGAACAATGACGAGAATCAAGACAATCATTCCGCCTCCGATGTACATGGTTCGTTCTCCTTTCCTTGGTGAGAGTTGCGGAGCGCAAACGCCGTTGGCACCGCGAAGAATGGGCGAAGAGAAGAGAGGTGAGTCGTGCGGTCTTCATCGAGGTCTCGCCTCCGCGTGAAATCACTGGGCATCCTCATGCTCTGAACTTGTTTTCCCTCGACGTCAGTGCCTCGAGAGTCCGCGGCGTGCCGACGGGCACCTACGGGAGCGCGAGAAACGTCTAAGACCACGTCCGACGCCACGATTCCAGGGCCGTCAACGATCATCACGATGAGCCCACGCGCGACAGACGAAGGCCGGTCCCTTGATAGGTAGCGGCCCCGTACACGCGTACTCCGGCCGCGACGCCCAGGACCATTTCGGGAAGACCCATTTCGCGTTTCCTCCTCACGTCACTGACAAGTTGTCACGACGAAGGGATGCGGGGTCTAGACGTCCTACCTTGGAATATAGCGAGCGTGAGCGTTCTTCGTGCACGACGAACGCGAGTGAGCAATGGAGGTGAGCAGGTGATCTCCTTAGCCAAAGACGACGGCGCGTCTCGTCGCCACTCAGACTTGACGCGACTTCGTACTCGACCTTAAGGGTGCTGACGAATTGTCACGGTAACGCCGATATTGCCTAGAGTGAAGGAAGCGACGAGCCCAGACCTTGCTTATTTCGTAGCCGACCTTCAGGCCGGCGATGAGCGGAGAGGTGGACTATGCATTGTTCCGAGAAAAAACGTGGGACCACGGTGAAATTCGGTGGTGCGGCGGTGTCTCAGCGCACCGTGGCGTTATCGGCCAACGAGCCAACGAAGCCAACCGGCATCGAAGGCCTAGCGCAACTGCGTGCGACGTCATGATTGTCGTCGGCTTGGTGTTGCTGCTCCTCGGTTTTTTGACGGGTGCTCAACTCATTTGGACTATCGGCGTCATAGTGCTGGTCATCGGTCTGGTCTTGTGGATCCTCGGTTCGCTGGGCCACGGCGTGGGTGGGCGGCGTCATTACTTCTAGAACGCGATGTCGTTGCCGTGCGCTGGTCCAGCTGATCAAGCGTTCGACACTTCACGTGGCGCCACCACTGACCGCTTCGATTCGTCGCGACTGAGTCCTGAGTCAACCCATGCGACTAGACGACTGGTTCTTAACGATTGAAGAGCGGGGCAATCCGCACACCTCAATTGACGCTGGAGCGTCCGCTGACGTGGCGTGGACCGAAGGTAACGAAGTCACACTCTTGGTAGACGGCGAAGCGTACTTCGCCAGTTTGGTGCGAGCCATCTCAGAATTGGAGCGTGGCGATCAATTGCTCTTCACCGATTGGAGGAGTGACGGGGACGAGTTGTTGGCTGAGGGCGGACCCACGATCGCAGAACTGCTGCTGGAGGCGTGCCATCGCGGCGTCGACGTGCGCGGCCTACTTTGGCGATCGCACAGTGATCGTCTCGCGTTCAGTGCGAAGCAGAATCGACAATTTGCTGTTGAACTGACTAAGGCGGGGGGCGAGGTCTTACTCGACGAGCGAGTGCGTCGCGGCGGATCGCATCACCAAAAGATGGTTCTGGCCCGCCGTTCGCGGCGCCCGGATCTCGACGTCGCCTTCGTTGGCGGGATCGATCTCAGTCACGGCCGACGCGACAACGACCGCCATCGAGGAAATTCCCAGGTGATCAAACTTGACCATCGATACGGTCCTCATCCCGCCTGGCACGACGCTCAACTAGAGGTCCGCGGGCCCGCGATTGGCGACCTGGACCTGTCGTTTCGCGAACGATGGCAGGATCCGACTCCGCTCAACCACGCCGGATGGGCGAGTGCGTGGATTGGTCGGACGTTGTCGCGGAATCGAATCGCCAGCGCGATGACTGCGGCGGGTGCCCACCCGCCCAGGAAAGGGCGACACGCCGTGCAGGTCCTGCGCACGTACCCGTCTCGACGTCCGAGTTATCCATTCGCACCCGACGGTGAGTGCAGCGTGGCGAGGGCGTTCGTCAAGGCAATACAACGTGCACGTTGTTTGATCTATATCGAGGATCAGTATTTTTGGTCACGTCACATCGCCACGATTCTGGCGCGTGCGCTGCGCCGTCATCCGCAGCTCCAACTCATCGTGGTCGTTCCTCGCTTCCCCGACAAAGATGG
>Ga0307373_10006129_pt1 | contig 19286 bp, 13 predicted proteins | sample OX2MG_FD_202534 | JGI IMG/M metagenome (GOLD analysis project Ga0307373, IMG submission 202534) | Soil microbial communities from Risofladan, Vaasa, Finland - OX-2 | ecosystem: Environmental > Terrestrial > Soil > Coastal area > Acid sulfate soil | place: Finland: Risofladan, Vaasa | collected...
GGGGGGAATCGAGTGACATTGTGACCTAGTTTTGTGCTTATGGGTAAATTGAGCATTTTAATGCAAGGTTCATTTGTTCTATGATATACTCTCATTGAGACAAATTGAAGGGTTCTAACTCACAAGAAAGAAAAAATGCCGTAGAGGTGGTCAATTATGGCTTATACAGCCGCAACATTGCTTACGGCGGCGCGTGAAGGTTTACTTGAGATTGGCTATCAAAGTCATCTACTCCAGGAGAACTATAGCTATGTCGATATGCTTGCTCAAGATGAACCTCTGCGTCAGATAGATTTAGCTGCTTTTGCTCAAGAGCCACCCGATTATCATAATGCATGTATAGGTGTTGCAATTCCACTTCATGAAGGTGCCAGAGCTATTGCGAACTACCGGGCACTCGGCGCTCTACAGATTCTTGCTTTTTACCCTGAGACTCAAGAAGTTTACAGATGGAAGATACAGGCTCAAGGTGAACCTGTTTTGATAGAGCGTATCGATGCGGCTCATTTACGTAATGCCATTCGAGCTAATCGCGATACGTGGAAACCTGAGCGGGTATTACACGTAAAATCGAATTATTTTAGTAGTGAACCAATTCAGCTTGATTTTTTTGATGTAGGGTTAATCCCAACGCTCGAAGAATTTGTGCATAAAAAATTAGATAGGCTGCTTAATGAAGTTATTAGTTCCTGCGCGACGGTTTATAACGAGCATCATGAAGATAAACTTGATGAGAATGCACTTTTCCGTCTCATCTTTCGATTAATAGCAGCCAAGCTCCTTGGTGATAGGCAGTATCCAGGAAATTGGTTAAGTAGCGATGTGAAGGAAGTAATTGAAGAGGTTGAAGCATTCTACTTTCAGCATATACCTCCCGAACGTGTTCTAAATGATGTCTATGTGCAAAACCTCGCCTGGCAAAAAATCCGGACTGCTTTCTCCTTTCGCAATCTTTCCGTTGAAGCGCTGGCATATGTATATGAGAATACACTTGTGAGCCCAGAAACTCGTAAGGATTATGGTACACATGCTACTCCTCCTCAAATCGCGCAATATATTGTCCAGAATCTTCCTTTTGAATATCTCCCCTATGATGAGAGACATGTTTTCGAACCTTTCTGTGGACATGCTCCTTTTTTGACTGCGGCGCTGGGACGGCTTCGTAATCTTCCAGATGTGGATATGACCAAGAGGCATGATTATTTTGTGCAAATGCTATCTGGTATGGAACTAGGCTCTTTTGCTTGTGAGGTAGCACGCAACAGACTGATTCTGGCAGACTATCCTAACCCCAACGGATGGCATATTATTAACAATGATTTCTATAAATCACCCAACTTGAATGAGTCTTTAACACAGGCGCAGATAATTCTCTGCAATCCGCCGTATGAGGATTTTACGCACGAGGATCGTGTTAGATATTCATCAATTCACGCTGCAAACAAGACAGTCGAAGCCTTGCGCCGTATCTTGCAAAGACCACCTAAAATGCTCGGGCTGGTGTTACCAAGAGTATTTGAGGATGGACAGAGTTATCGTGAAGCCAGAAAACAAATTAGATCGTTGTACGACAATATTACGATAGTTGATTTACCTGATAATGCGTTCAATTATTCTGATGCTGAGACAGTTCTTTTGCTCGCGCACGGTCAACGTACAAATCATCCTACCTGGAGATCAATCTCAGTTTCTGGAAAAGATTACCAGAAATTTATTCGCACAGGAAAAGTGACATCGAGCATAGAAGTTCCAGCTAGCTTTACCCATGATAAATTTAGTAGTAGCTCTCGATATAGCCCGTTACAATCCATATGGGTTGAGTTAAAATCTTTACGACGATTAAGTGAAATAGCTGAGATCCATCGAGGAATCGAGTACAATATCCCTTTTGAGGAAAACAAGGAGGAACTTGTTTCAAACAAACCACGTCCAGGATTTGTCAAAGGATTGGCTCGGGTTACTGAAGGCTTTGAGTCGTACTTTACAGAACCTTTTGTTTATCTGAACGCTGATTCTAAAATGATGCGAGGGAAGGCATATAAATACTCGTGGGAGAAACCAAAGATTATAGTCAACGCGGCTCGTTTAAGTAGGGGACCATGGACTATCGCTGCTACAGTAGATAACCACGGGCTAATGTGTTATCAGAATTTTGATGGTGCCTGGCCTATTAGTGATATTCCATTGGAAATCATTGCGGCGTTGCTGAACGGACCCGTGGCTAATGCTTTTCTTAGCACCCATAATGCTAAACGACACAACAGAATAGAGACCATTAATCAGATTCCTATTCCGAAACTTGGTCTTTCACAAATAAGCCTTATAGTCTCCCTCGTTCACGAATATATATCTAACCGCAAACAATGGTTGGAGCAACCAGAACAAGCTGAGTACTTTGAGAGGCGTTGTCGTGGCTTATTAAGTCAGATCGATACTGAATTGCTCGAAGCCTACAACCTTCCAATACATCTTGAGCAAGAACTCATCAAGTATTTTGAGGGTTATAAACGACCAGGGCCGATTCCGTCAACCCCGCTACGACCATCACTGGCGAAAAGGCTCTATACCTCTATCATCAGAGTTGAAAATATTAGACATGAAGGTGGTAACGACTATGTAGATGCGGTGATAACTAACTGGAACCCTCATCAAATTGTTTCTATTCCTATTTCGCTTGTTCCTGCGAATCTTCAGCAAGAACTCGGTCAGGACACGCACTTACTTGCTAAAGTGAATGTTGGAGCTAACAGTGCTGAAGAGCTTATTTTTGAAGATATAACACTGGCTCCAGAGCCGAAGGCATATGATGAGCTTGCCTGAACTTGCTATTTTAGATGTTGGTCAGGGAAATTGCGCGATTCTCCAGGATACTAAAGCAGTAACCATTATAGATTGTCCACCCGGTATAGTTCTCTTAAAGACGCTTGAAAGCCTGGGAATTAGTTCGGTCGATCAAGTGCTAATTTCTCATGCCGACCAAGACCATGCAGGTGGATTAGTTACTCTGCTGGACAGTATTCAAATACGGAACGTTTATATTAATCCTGATGCTGATAAGAGAAGTAAAACCTGGAAAGAAACAAGAATAGCGTTAGATCAAGCGGCAAATAAGGGAACTGAGGTTCATGTTGGACTGACATCTTCACTATCTAGAAGGTTAGAGTCAGGCTACGTAGAAATTGAAATCTTAGCTCCATCAACACTGCTTGCATTAAGTGGAGCAGGTGGAGAAGATGCGCAGGGGCGTCCACTCACTTCAAATTCAATGTCGGCAGTAATCGATCTGATACACGATTCGTATAGGATAGCTCTTTTACCAGGGGACTTGGACGATGTTGGATTAGATAATCTCTTGAACAAATGTGAGGATATAGAAGCACAGATATTGGTATTTCCACACCACGGAGGATTGCCTGGAAGTGATGACGCCCAGCAATTTGCTCAAAAATTGTCTGGTTTGGTTAAACCCTGTTTAGTCATATTCTCACATGACAGAGATCTTTTCGATTTTCCGCGCGAAGAAATAATGCGGGGGGTACTATCTGCTACTCCTGATGCTCATATAGTTTGTACCCAACTCTCTCGAAGGTGTTCGACAGAACTTCCAGGTATATGTTTTGACCATTTGACTACTCTCCCATCTAAGGGACGCGCAAAGGGCAAGTGCTGTGGAGGGTCAATCCTGGTTAAAATCGATGGTATGCGAACAACGTATTCTCCTATGCTTACGTTACATAGAGCTTTCGTTGCTGACAACAAAAATGTACTCCAGCCAATGTGCTTACAACATTTTGATAAGCTGAAATCACACATCAGTTAGCCTTCTCTGCCACGTGCTTTCCCCTGATAAAAATCTCCCCACCTCAAACATCTCCACATCCCGATTTCTCTTCCCCATCACCAGTTCGCTGACGAGCTTCGCGCAGTTGATGGCAAAGGCGTTGCCATGCCCCGTATAGGCTCCACAGATGTAGCAGTTCGGGATGCCGGGTAAGGGACCGGCGAGCGGTAAGCTGTCCGGGGTGAAGGCCATGATACCGGCCCAGCGCGTATCAATGCGCACATCCGGCAGGTCAAGCGTCTCATGTACAAAGTTGTCCAGGTGTTGTTGAATTTCAGAATAGGGCGTCTCTTCATAAGTGTGGGATTCAGTTTCGAAGGAGCGGTTACGCCATCCGCCTACAACCAGCCGACCGTCGGACAGTTGTCGCCAGTATTGATAGCCCTCGTCCGCTGAGCATGCACAAGGAAGAACGTGTTCATCGATGGGTTCTGTCGCGATAATCTGCCCGCGTGTTGGTATAATGCAGTGTGCCAACCAGTCAGCGCCGGCAAGCTTCCCCACTTCTGGGAGCCAGGCGTTGGTGGCGAGGATCAGCTTTTGGGCATGTAGTGTTCCTGCTGGCGTTGTGAGTTTCGCACCATGTTTTTCAATGGCGATGGCTGTTACCGGACTTCCTTCATATATCATAGCGCCGGCCTGCTCAGCCAGCCTTGCCAGGCCGGTGACGAAGCGCACCGGGTGTATTTCACCGCTCGCCGGGAAGAACGCGCCGCCAAAATATGCCTTGCGCAGTCGCTCAGGCAGTTCTTCGCGTCGCACAATTTGTGTTTCCCAGCCATCGTCGTGGAGCAAGCGCGCGCTTTCAAGAATCGACGTAAGCTCATCTTGAGTGGACGCCAGCTTATAGCTGCCGGTACGCCGGTAATCGCAGCGCCAATTTTGCGCTTCCAACTCTTGTATGAATGCTTCAGCGTAAGCGTGATTGGCAACAGAAAAGGCCCACATGCGCCGCGCTGTGTCGCGACCATAGCGCTTTACGACGTGGGCGTACAGGCTTGTCGTGCCATCCGAGATAAAACCGCCGTTGCGCCCGCTTGCAGCAGCAGCGATAGCGCGCGTTTCCAGCACGCACACGCGGACGCCTGCTCGCGCTAACCAGAGCGCCGCTGACATGCCTGTAATACCCGCTCCAACGATGGCGATGTCGGTTTCCCGTATGCCTTGTAGTTGAACACGCGTAGTGTGGGTAGGATTGTTTGCCTGAAAATCTGCCTGCCAGAAGGATGTGCTGGTCAAGATTGGTTCACCTGCCTGTTGTTATAATTGAGCAAGGCGAAGCCATGCCGCGCCCGGCCCTGGTCGCCACCTGACTACATAGTAGCATATTTTGCTGAGACACTAAATTACACCTGGATTCACTTATCCTTTTGGATAGGATATGTTAAGATAGTAATGCAGGTTTTTCCTCATTTGTAGTGCAGCCACGTAGTTTTTCATGTAGATTAATCCGCTAACAGGAGGCCGCATTTTATGAACTACAACAGGCGTAGTACTCCCCTCGTAGCCCGCATCGGTATTTCTGGCATTGCAATCCTGGCGTTGATGGCTCTATTTTCACCAGCGGTATTTGCGGAGCATGCCACCAGCAATGGCGGGGATAACTCGTCTATCTCGAAATTCCAGCATGTTTTCATTATCATGATGGAGAATACGAGTTATTCGAGCCTGATCGGCAATCCAAACGCGCCCTGGATTAATTACGCGGCAAAGACCTATGGGTTCGCAACGAACTACACGGGTGTCACTCACCCCAGCCAGCCCAACTACATCGCCGCTACCTCCGGTTCGCTGAATGGCGTTACCAGCGATAACACTACGACTATTGATGTGCCTAACATCGTGGATCAGCTCGAAGCGAACGGCAAGACATGGAAAGCCTACATGCAGTCAATCTTTGCCGGTGGCAACACCGATAAGCTGGCGGCCTCGGCTGGCAACCAGTTGTATGAGCGCAAGCACGATCCCTTTGCCTCGTACCTGGATGTGCAGACCAATCCAGAACGCATGGCGAATATCGTGGGTCTCGAACGGCTCTACGGCGACCTCGCGAATAATACCGTGCCAAACTACGCGTGGATCAGCCCCGATCAGTGCCACGATATGCATGGGCGAGGTGGCCCGGCGACGGACGCCTGTAACTTCAACAATGTGCAGGGCTTGATCGCGGCAGGTGATGCCTTCCTGAAGCACACGGTTGATCGCATTATGGATTCTCCCGCCTGGAAAGGCAATTCCGTCATCTTCATCACCTGGGACGAAAGCGACTTCCCGTTCGGTGATACCAGCGGATGCTGCGACGCGCCAGCAGGTGCGGGCGGCGGCCACGTGGTTACGCTGGCCATCTCGCACAATGAAGATAAGCACGTCACTTCAAATGATGCCTTTAACCATTACTCGATGCTTGCCACAATCGAGGATAGCTGGAAACTGGGCTGCCTGGGCTTCACCTGCGATACTCAGAATGTGAAGCCCATGCGCGACCTGGTTGAAAGCAAAGACTAAGCGCGACGGCTCTTGTTTCCCAGTAGCACTGCGCTATCCTGCTTTGCATACAAATAGCGTTCCGCCCACAACTGGAACATTAAGAGTTGCCAGAGCTTGTGCGCGTGGTCTCTAGAGCCATCCAGGTGTTCTGTGACCAGCTTCTGTACGTATGCCGGGGAGAATAGCCCCTGTTGTTTCAGGCGATCGGGGGCGAGTGCATCTTGCAGGAGGCTGCGTAACTCCTTGCGCAGCCACAGTTTGTAAGGGATGTTGAAGCCCAGTTTAGGACGGTGAAGAGTCTCATAGGGCAGTTTGCTCTGGATCATCTGCCGCAAAATGTACTTGCTGGTCAGGTTGTGCAGGCGCAGGTGAGAGGGCAAGCGCGCGGCGAACTCGACCAGCGTGTAATCCAGAAATGGACTGCGAGCTTCCAGCGAGTTCGCCATGCTCACGCGATCGACTTTGAAGAGGATATCATCGGGTAGATAGCGTTTGATGTCGGCGTATTGTTGCTGGTCTAGCGGCTTTGAACTGCCGCTGGCTTTGAAGAGGTCGAGGATGCGCCAGTCAAGGGCGGGTACGTGTTCTTGTGGCTCGATGGTCAGAAGTTGTGCCAGTTCGGCCTCGCGCCAAAAGGTCTGCCAGCGTGTGTGCTGCATCTCGGCGGGCAGATTGGCGACATCCAGGAAGCGGCGCGCTATGTTGAGTGGGCCTTTCTTCCTGGATGCCGGTGGAATGTGACCCGCCAACTCGCTCAATTGTCGTCTGGCGCTGGAGGGCAGACGGTCAAATGAGACTGATGCCAGCTTCTGCGCGCGATACCAGTCGTATCCGGCGAAAAGCTCGTCGCCGCCGTCGCCTGCCAGCGCCACCGTGACATGCTTGCGCGCCATTTGAGAGACCAGGTAGGTGGGCAGCACGGAGGCGTCGGCGAACGGCTCATCCAGAGCATCCGCGACCGTTTGCAGCAGTTCATTGATGTCTGGGCGCAGTAATTCCTCGTAGTGTTCGGTATCAAAATGCCGCGCTACACTACGGGCATAGCCTAGCTCGTTAAAGGTCTTCTCCTCGAAGCCGATGCTGAACGTTTTCAGGCGCGTCGGGCTGCTTTCAGCCATCATCGCCACCACGCTGCTTGAGTCAGTCCCTCCACTGAGGAAAACTCCCAGGGGGACATCACTCACGAGGCGGCGCGCAACGGCGTTTTTGAATAGTACGCCCAATTCTTCAATATGATCTTCTTCGCTTCTTTTACCTTGCATGTTTTGCGCGAATGACACATCCCAATACTTCCGGGACTGCCAATCGCCGGTCTCTCGTCCCGATGCTGAATTATCAAGTCGTATCTCTAAAAAGTGTCCTGGCAGCAATTTCTGAATACCCTGGAAGATGCTTTCAGGCGCAGGCACATACTCGTATGTGAGATAGGTTTGTAGCGCGGCGAGGTTCAACCGGCGTGGTATGCCGGGATAGGCCAGCAACGCCTTGAGTTCGGAAGCGAAAGCGAAATGGCTGCCATCACTCCAATAGTAGAGAGGTTTGACTCCCAGGCGGTCTCGCGCCAGCAACACGCGCCTGGTGCGGCTGTCCCACAGCGCGAAAGCAAACATGCCGTTGAAGCGAGTAATGCAATCCGCGCCCCATTCTTCATACGCGTGGATAATTACTTCGCTATCCGAGCGCGAGCGGAAACGATGTCCTGCCTGTTCTAATAAGGGAAGCAATTCCTGAAAGTTGTAGATTTCGCCATTGAAGATTAGCCAGATAGTACTGTCTTCGTTGGTCATCGGTTGATGACCGGCCGGGGTTAGATCAAGGATGGCCAGGCGACAAAAGCCCAGACCTACGCCACCTTCATTGTAATATCCATCATCGTCGGGACCGCGATGTCTCTGCGCCGCAGTCATCTCTCGCAGCAGCCCAATGTCCACCATTTCCCTGTCATGCAGGCACAAAATGCCACAAATACCACACATTTACCCTGTACTCCCTCTTCTACGTTTCACCATTTAACTTTAGAAACCGTTAGCTGTCGTGCTGAATGCTTATTGATTCATGCCTATTTGTGGAACGAAACTTTGTTAATCCAGTAACTAAGGAGCAAGTTCCATCGAATTTATCCAATATATGACTCAATTTGCTAATGATTCAGCAAACAATTTGAGATGATTTGACGCAATATGATCGGACAAGAAGCTTAAAAATACATGTAGAGGTATTTGGCTCGATTTTTATAATTAAGTTTTGGGAGGGGGTTACAGGAGGTTTTCGTTAAGCCCCAAGATACAGGGTAGGAGCGATTCTCCCGTTCGCTCTATGACACTTAGATGTTGGAAGGGAAGTAGAAGGAAGTACTGTATGGATAAAGTTGTAGGTGTGCCTGGGGGAGAAATACTTTTGTCGGTCATTATTCCAGTGCTTAACGAAGAGGAGAATATTCCGCTGCTGCACACGAGTGTTAGCCGGGTTTTGAAAGAGCAGCAATGTACCTACGAAGTCATCTATGTTGATGATGGCAGTACGGATGATACATTTCAGCAACTTGGTCTCCTGACAACCTTTGATCCCTACGTGCGCGTCATAAAGTTACGTCGCAATTTTGGACAGACCGCCGCAATCTCTGCCGGAGTGCATTATAGCAGCGGAGAGGTGTTGGTTTTCATGGATGGTGATCTTCAGAACGATCCCGTGGATATTCCCCGTTTGCTGGCGAAGCTTGACGAGGGATTCGACGTAGTCAGTGGCTGGCGCAAAAACCGTAAGGACGCGCAATTGAGTCGCAAGCTGCCTTCCTGGCTGGCTAATCGACTCATATCCTGGGTAAGTGGGACACACTTGCATGATTATGGATGTACTTTGAAAGCCTACCGCCGTGATGTGTTTCAACATGTGCGGCTCTATGGCGAAATGCACCGCTTCATTCCGGCTTATGCTGCTCTCGCGGGAGCCGCGATTGCGGAAATCGAGGTTGAGCATCATCCCCGGCGGTTTGGCGTGTCGAAATATGGGATATCGCGCACCTTCCGCGTGGTACTCGATCTGCTGACATTGAAGTTTCTTGGCAGCTTCGGCACCAAGCCACTCTATGCCTTTGGCATGCCAGGTATGGCCTCGCTCACTTTGGGCGGGGTATTTGCAACACTCGTGCTGGGCCAAAAAATCATCCCGCCACGAGTGCGAGCGAATCACAATCCGTTACTCTCGCTGTCTGTACTCTTTTCAGGGTTTGGTATGCAATGCATCATGATGGGCTTGCTGGCTGAATTGCTGATGCGCACCTATCATGAGTCTCAGGGAAAGTCGACCTACGTGGTCAGCAACATACTTTCGCTTTCTGCGACCCGCAGGGAGGAGAGTGAAGCCATCACGGAGCAAATGGTGGCCTTGAGATAGCTATTGCTTGATATATTGTGTTGTAGTGTTGTTTTGCGGCATAACTAGCCGCTATAGGGGGAATCTCAATATGAGTGATTCTGTAGCGAAACGGTCGCGCCGGGGGAACAGGTTTGCCTGGTTTCTCATGCCGGTGCTGTTGCTGATGGCCTTGTTCGCGGGTGGCTTCGCGTTGTTTGGTGCGCATGCATCTTCACCGTTAAGTGGTCGCTTCGCGTTCCGTGGTGTAACCACGAGTGGCCCTGAGACTGGCCTGTATATCACAGGTCAGTTGAATATGATGAACACAGGGTCAAGTATCACCGGCAGCCTTTGCGGTTACAACCTGGATCCCAGCCACTGTATGACCCTGGATCTCGGCAATACACCTGATGGAGTGCATGTGACGTTCACTATTCATGTGACCGCGCAACACCAGGCCATCCAGGTTGCCGGCGCGTTCGTTCCTACACTTGGCTCACTGGGTGGGTTTGTGGGAACATTTAGCTCAACCGTACCCGGCGGAGCAACTTCCAGCGGTCGCTGGGAGGCGCGTAGTTTTAGTTCCACACCGTCGCTGTCTGGTGTATGGAAAATCTATGGTCTTACCACAACAGGACCCAACAAGGGAGCGACATTCCATGCAGTCCTGACAGTTGTGGATACGGCTAACAACCAGGTGACTGGCACCTATTGTCCGCAGCATGGAACATGTCAGAATGTCTCCGGTGGCAATCACCAGGGGTATCTCTACATGTACTTCTTTGTCGGCTCGCCGCCCTCTCTGGAATTTCGCGGCTCGTTTACTGCTGATCATCGTGCCAATGGGCAATTCCAGGTTCCTGGACCTGGTGGCACGCTGATAGAGCTGGGCTACTGGCTCGGCCATTAATCAGTTCTGTAGGGGCAATCCTTGTGGTTGCCCATGTAGTCCTGAACTCCGGTAGGGACGCCCCTGGTGGGTGTCCGCGTGGCCCTTGCTGCGCGTGTGGATGCACAGGACGCCCACCAGGGGCGTCCCCTACCGGTAAACCATAGAGGAACGAATGCGAATTTTAATGATTGCCCCTGAACCATTTCTGGAGCCGCGCGGTACGCCATTCAGCGTGTATCATCGCGCGAAAGCGCTGGTTTCACTGGGCTACGAGGTAGACCTGCTCACGTATCCTATCGGCAGGCAGGTTACATTGGCCGGTCTGTGCATTTATCGCGTGCCGGCAATCCCATTTATCCGAGAAGTTAAAATCGGCCCATCATTCGCAAAGCTACCACTCGATGCGCTTCTTTTCTTGTCTGCCCTGTGGCATTTATCTTTGCGACGATATCGGTACTTACATACTCATGAAGAAGCTGGCTTGATGGGCATCGTGCTCTCAATGCTCTTCGGCTGCAAACATCTCTACGATATGCATTCGGATCTCGCGCAGCAAATGTCCAACTTCTCCTTTACGCGCAACAAGTCGCTTATTCGACTTGTCACTGTAATACAGAGGTTGATTGTGCGTCGATCCGATGCCGTAATTGCGATTTGTCCTGATCTTGAACGAACCGTCAAAGAAATAGACCCGCGCAAAGCGGTCTATATGATTGAAAATGTCGCGGTAGACGAAAATTTGCCGCCTGCGGACGAGGACGCTGTCTTACGTTTGCGCAAAGAATGGAATCTGGGAACTGGCCCAACGCTAGTGTATACCGGCACATTTGAAAAGTACCAGGGCATCGATCTATTGCTGCGCAGCGTGTCAGAGGTGTGCGCTGAGTTTCCTTCGGCACGGTATGTGCTGGTGGGTGGTAAGCACGAACAGATTGAGCGGCAACGCTTGCTTGCGCAAGAACTGGGTATTGCCGATATGGTCTGTTTTGTCGGACAGCGACCGATCGAAGAAATGCCGCAGTATATGGCTCTGGCCAATATTTTGCTCAGCCCTCGTAGTGAGGGAACCAATACACCTCTCAAGCTCTATACGTATCTGCGTTCCGGCAAACCGGTGCTGGCAACAGCCATACACTCACATACTCAGATACTTATGCCCGGCATGGCAAAGCTGGTTGCGCCTTCTCCACAGGCATTAGCGCAAGGCGCGCTTGAGTTGCTGCGTAATCCACAGCAGGCCGCAGAATTAGGGATGCGGGGAAAGTTAGTCGCGGAAGAACACTATAGCTGGGCAGCATTCTTAGAGAAGAATCGCCGCGCTTATAACGAATTTACTGGGAAGAAATGATGGAAAAGTACCTGGTTGATTTATTTGTAACCTCGGCGCAAGAGCAAATGCGTGCGCCGAAAATCTTGCTCAAAGCCTACCTGGCGCTGTTCAGTCCGCCGCTGGGGAAAACTTTGCGTCTGGATATGGTAAAAGACCTGCTGGTAGGTCAGGACTTGCGCGGGAAGCGCGTCCTTGATGTCGGGTGCGGCATTGGTGATTTATCTTTCATCCTGGCGGAGCGCGGCGCAGAAGTGATAGGCGTAGAGCTTGATCCGCAAAAGGTCAGACGCGCCACCAGCATCGCCAATAAATGGCATTTTTCGGGCTTGACTTTTCTGGCGGCTGATGTCACGAAGCTTGACCAGATGAGCCTGGGTCAATTCGATGCCATCTTTTGTGTTGCACTGCTCGAACATATCCAGGATGATGTTGCACTACTGCGCGTGATGCAATCGATGCTGCGTTCGGGCGGTATCTTCGTGCTGGAAGTCCCAAGCGCACGTCGTCGAACTATCCCGGAAGTTGAAGCTGCTGATGGGCATATGCGTCCCGGTTATAAATTTGAAGAAGCGCCGGATCTCCTGGCAAGCGCGGGTCTGCGCGTCATCTACCAGCGCACAATGGACCCGCTCGGCCTGAATTATTTCTGGTTTGTCTTTTCGCGGTTCTTGCCCTGGAAAAAGGCGCAGCGCTGGTTGTTCGCGCTACTCGCCCCGTTTTTTATCTTTTTCATCCGTCTCACCTCGGCATTCATCAAACGCCCTGGTGCGGAATTGTGCTTTCTGGCCATCAAATCATAATGGTCCAGGTGTGGAAATGTTGTTAAGTGGAGTAAGGAAAATGCGTTGTCTTGTAACGGGCGTCGCGGGCTTCATTGGTTCGCATCTCGCCGAACGGCTGCTTGCCGAAGGGCATGATGTGTGCGGCATCGACGCTTTCATAGAGTATTATCCTCGCCAGATCAAAGAACGTAACCTGGAAGGTCTGCGTTCCTGGAAGAATTTCACCTTTGTCGAGGGCGACCTGCTGGACATGTACCTGTCCCCTCTACTCGAAGGAGTGGAATGGATTTTTCACCAGGCGGCCCAGGCGGGTGTGCGGGCGAGCTGGGGGCATGAGTTTGCCCGCTATGTCGAGTGCAATGTCCTGGCAACCCAGCGACTGCTCGAAGTCGCTATGCACGTCAAATCGCTGCGCCGCTTTGTCTATGCGTCTTCATCGTCGATCTACGGCGATGCTACTACACTGCCTGTCAGCGAGGCGACCAATATGCCACAGCCGCTCTCACCTTATGGAGTAACAAAGTTGTCGGCGGAACATCTCTGCACGCTTTACTATCGCAACTTTGGTGTACCAACTGTCTCCTTGCGTTACTTCACGGTCTATGGGCCGAGACAGAGGCCAGATATGGCCTTTCATCGCTTCTGCAAAGCTATCCTTGAGCATCAGCCTGTTCGCATCTTCGGTGATGGCTACCAGACGCGCGATTTTACGTTTATTTCCGATATTGTCGAGGCCAATATACGCGCGGCCAGTGTTGATACGGCAACAGGCCAGGTATTTAACATCGCTGGCGGTTCTCGTGTCACCATGCATACCATCATCGTGGCCCTGCGAGAAATTACCGGCCTGCCCGTAGCGGTTGAATTTATCGAAAAGCAGCACGGTGATGTGAGTGATACTTTCGCGGATACCACGCTGGCGCGACGTATTCTTGGCTATGAGCCGCGCGTGCATTTACGCGAAGGGTTGGCTCAGGAATTTGAGTACATCACCTCACTGTATGCAACAGTGGGCGCGCAATCGGGAAATATGACGGCAATGTAGGCGTTTTGCAGAGACAGGGATGGTAGCGTTGAAGACCAGTAGAGTCCCCTGTGGGCGTTCGATTTTGGGTGGATGGATTGGACAGGTAGGAGTGTGATGGAAATTAAGGACGGAATAAACCGTGTCTTTCCATTGGCTGATGCTGCGCACTATACGCGCTTGCGGGATTTTGGCGCATTACAGGCTGATATCTCATCACTTGCGACACGTGAAGTGGTTTCTGTGAAAGGAGATCATCTCGCCGACTTACCAACGAACAGAGTTGCCAGCATTCCGCTACCTACTTCAACCAATTCGGCCTTCAAGGCTTCTCGCCTGAAACGTGTAAACATGGTGAGCGTAAGGAGCGACAAGCAAACATCGCAGGTTGTAGCGCGCAAGCATGCTGGAAAGAAATATCTCAGTGTCCTGGTGCGTGTGGGGCTAACCTTAATTCTGTTTATTGTGCTTTTCAGGTCCCTGTCCTGGGGAAGTTTGATTGCACTTATGGGTAATGCGCGGCGCGCGCTCATCTTGATGGGGCTGATCATCGGCGCGGCTGGTGTGGTTATCAGTTCGTATCAATGGCGCAGTCTTTTACAAAGCGAGCTCATCCACTTCGACCTGGCGGACCTCATCGATCTTTACCTGGTTGGCACCGCCTTCAGCCACTTTTTGCCTACCGGCATGGGTGGTGATGCCGTCAAAGCTCTGTACGTGGGACGCCAGGCTGGCAATACCGAAGGCTCGGCCAGTGCGGTCGTGATGAGTCGTGTGACGGGCTTTTTTAGCATGCTTGCCATTGCTACACTTATACTGGTAACACTGCATGCTCACTTCGCACCCCGCTTGATTCTCTGGTTTGTTCTGCTCAGTTTGCTGGTCGGAGGCATGATTTTTGGCGCGATTCTCTCTACGACGCTGTTACCCAGGCTGTTTCGCTCGAAACCGGGCGTCAGTCGTCTCATACCCGGCAAAATCAGAAGCTCTATCGTGGGCGTCGGAAACGCGCTCAAAGGCAGTGCCGCGCGCCCGCTTCCCCTGCTGATCGCAATGTTGTTTGGTGTGCTGTTCTGGATTACGGCCTGTCTGAATTACTACAGCTATGCCATCGCCATCGGTGTCAGTGTGCCGTTATATTTCTACTTCGTTGCTATACCCTTCATCTCGTTAGTGACGATTCTACCCATATCCATCAATGGCTTTGGCGTGCGCGAGAGCGCGTTTGTCTATCTGTTTTCGACCATGCATGTGTCTGCGCCATCATCATTGTTGATTGTCCTGCTGATGGATGCGCAGGTTATTTTCTTCGGCGTGCTTGGTGGCTGCATCTATTTGATGCTCAACAAAAAGAAATCGATGCTCAATTTGCAAAAGGAGGGCGGTATTAGCGTGCCGCAAGGGTGAGTAAGATGCAAGAACGTAGTCAATTTCAAAAAACACCTTATCCACAGTTACAAGTAAATCCAGGGGCGTTTTCGCCTGGAGCGCCGCGGCCAAATCCGAGCGTTCCAGGTGATGGATTACCAGGGGGAAAAGCGGAACGAATGCCCACGCCATTACCCTTGCCGTCTTTACCTTCGATTTTTGGCCCCTCGGTGCTTCCAGGTACCGTGTCACCGAACAATTTAAATGATGGTTCGTTGCCGGGTGTGCAAAATATGCAGAATGGTTTGCATCCTCGTGTGTCGCCGACTCCATTTGAAGACGGCTTGATCGAAGCGCGCCGGCAGCGCAAACGCAAACGCATTACCGGCGTACTGCTAGGCGGCATCTGCCTGGTCTTGCTGGCCTTCGGCTACGTATTATGGAATCTCACTATTGGAGCAACACCAGCCGTCACATTGTACCAGGTCGGCGCTCAGAACTTCTCGCAGGATATCGGCGGTGGTGGCATCATCTTCCCGCGCCAGCAGCTGGATATCTCCTATCCCGTTGCAGAGCGTGTCGTCGGAGTGATGGTGAAGCCAGGCGACCAGATCTCAGTGAACCAGCCACTGATACAACTCGATCCCTCGCTGCTGAACGCGCAGATTCAGCAGGCTTCCGACAATATGTCAGCAGCACAGGCTTATCTCGTAGCGGTTTCCACGAGTGGCAATCCCGTCACTATCGCACAGGCGCAGCAAGCCTATAACATGGCGAAGAATAAGTACAATGCCCTGGTCGCGCAGGCATCTTCGCCACTGCTGCGCAACGGAAATCTCATTTCTCCTATGAGCGGCGTCGTTACGACGGTTAACGTCAATCCTGGCGAAGTTTTCGCCGCTGACTCACCCATGCTGACCATTATGGATGAGTCGGTGGTGATTGTGCATGTGAAGGTGCCACTGGCAAATCTGGGCCAGGTACACCTCGGTCAGACCGCGCAGGTCACGCCGTCCTCACTGCCAGGCCAGGTGTTTCAGGGTACCGTCACCGCCGTTATCCCGCAGGCAGACTCACAGACGGATACGTTCGAGGTCTGGGTGGCTATAGCCAACTCCGATATGTCCCTGCTGCCGGGTATGAGCGCTTATGTGCGCATCCAATCATCGGCGAAAGCTGTGGGCGTGCCGCGCCTGGCGGTGCTGGATGCTGGGGGCATGGCTGCTGTCTTTATTGCGTCTGGCGCGCAGGTATACGAAACGGCGGTGCATGTTGTCGGGCGTTCAACCGACACCGTCATCGTCGATGGCGGTGTCAGGCCGGGGGATAAGGTGGTGCTGGTTGGGCTGGACCAGATGCGCAACGGCGAAACCGTGCGTGTTACGGCAGTGGAAAGATGAGAGCCATGCTTGCAACGAAACAACGCGCCCAGGTCGGCACGGCTGACCTGCTGCGTTGGGCCGATCTGGTTCCCATCCTTGCACCGGCCCTGGCCGGGTGTATCATGCTTATCGCCAGTCTTTCACCCTGGCTGATAGACCCACTAACGGGGAACCTATCGGCCTGGCGCTTGCCCATTAATATTGGCTGGCAGTTCCCCGCTGCGCTCAATGCTGTTTTCAACTATGGCTTACTGTGCCTGTGCTGCTCGATCACCTGTTTTTGGGTAGCCTGGCGCGCGCGCAGGGGTCAGATGTCTCGCGTCCGCGCGACTGCTCTGCTGTGCATTTTGCCGTTTGTTCTCTTTGTCTTGCAATATTTGTGTATCGATATGCAGGCAATGAATAGCCTGGCACAGCACCAGTTGCAATGGCTGCTCACCAATCGCTATTTTGGGTATAGCGTCACACCGCTGCGTATCCCGGTTAAGCTGTTTGCTACAGACGCTACCTCTATACAGGGACGCTTCATCTTGCTCGTCCAGCAGATCTCATTCGGCGCGCTGCTGCCATGCGCTGGTGCGTTTTTCCTGTTATTGGGCAGACCGCGCGCGGGAACAGGCGCAGTAAAGCCAGTCTCTACACCCTCGTGGCGTCGTCGCTTGCTTTTCGCGAGCGCAGCGCTTTTCCTGCTGGCAATGGGGCGCGCTCCGGCTGCCCTGTTCTGTGATCAGCAAGCCGGCAATTTACTCGCTTCGGGTAACTATGCGAGCGCGCTGAGCTGGTTGAATGCCGCCGCTTTCCTGAATCCGTCTCTGACACAGGTTGCCAGCTACCATATCGAGCGCGGGCAGGCCATGTACTTTCTGTTTGCTGACCAGAGCAGTGACGATAGCCGGGCATACCTTGCCTCTACTTATAACCAGCAAAACGATGACTTGAGCGCGTATCAGGAATTGTTCGCGGCGTGGCAGGCACACCCTGGTACGCCCTGGATAAGGGACGAACTTAGCACTTCACTGGCGAAACTGGCGGCTTACAGGCACCCCATTAATGGTCCACCATTGTTGCGCCCCATCGATGATGACAGCGCTCTACCCTGGCTTGAGGCGCTGATACAGGTAGACCCGACAAGCGTTTTTGGCCGTTATGCCGCCGGGCGCATCCAGTATGACCTGCATAACTACTCTGCGTGTATCGCGCAGATGAACGCGGTTATCGGTCTGAGTAGCAACGCCGACATACTGTCAACAGCCTACACCTACCAGGCTCTGAGCGCGGGCGGTCAGCAACGCTTCGCTGATGAACGCAACCTGCTTTTCAAAGCAGTAGGGTTTGACCCCGATTATCACAATAACACTGCTCGCGAAGCATTATCCGGCCTGCATTAACAACGTTTGGGACGCGATTAGAGAAGAAAGTAATGCGATATGATCTCGACAGAAATAGCCACCCGGCCAACCGTCAGAACGCCTGTGCCTGAGATAGGTATTAGAATGATCAAGCACCCTTTCAAGGGAAAGCGGTTACGACGCGCTGCCTGGCTTATTTTAGCGCTGGCCTGCCTGGGCGCGAGCTGGTTTACCTACCAGTGTTTGCTGGTATCGCAGCCGACCACATTCGCCCCAGACTGGGCGGGTGCGCAGTGGATTCAGGCGGCTGATAATGCCGGGCCGGTGGCCTACTTCCGTTATACGACTACCATCAATGTATTACCTGACGGCGCTTTTGTGACGGTGTCCGCCAGCCAGGTGTTTCGCCTGTATGTCAACGGAATCTTCGTTGGCTCGAATGCCAGCGATTTCGCCAGGGGAAACTATCCTCGCGCCTATATCTTCGATATCAACTCGCTGTTGGCGAGCGGACCAGATGTGATCGCCCTGCGTGTGAGCAATATTGATACACACGCGCCGCTCCTGCGGGCAACTCTGGGCATAATTCAAGGGCAAACAATCGCGTATCATGTCACAGGCAACAACTGGCTGGCAACAACACAGAGTACACTTGTCTATGCCCATGATTCTTCTAGCCCCAAGGCTGTGAATAGTTGGACCACTGCTAGCTTTGATGCCAGTTCATGGCAAGCTGTCCGTTACGCTGGTAAGCAAAGTCCGACTGTCGCACCTATGCTTACTGTTAATCCGGCGCTCTACGAACGTGCTGCAAATACGCAGTGGATCAGCGCGGGAGCCGGGAATGATGCCTATTTTGTGCGCCAGTTCTCAGTACCTCTGTTTTATACGGGGGCCTGGCTGCGCCTCGCGGCCAGCGGAACGGCCAGCGTATTCTTGAACGGTCATCTTCTGATTAGTTGGAATGGGCAGATCATCGTTTCTGAGCAAAACGTCTCTGATTACCTGAGTGTTGACCAGGCTGTCAAGTCGTACCGCTCCGGGCTGGCGATGGGTATCTATAACATCACGCCGTACTTGCACGCGGGAACCAATACGATTGCTGTGCATGTCTCCGCGCCAGGAACAGGCTCAGCGATGGTCGGCCTGAACACGCTCGACGCGGCCATGTCGGCGGACGTACTCATATCTGACATGCGTGGTGATGCGATCTGGTTGACGCCCAACGTTGGCTGGCGCGCGTCGCTCCATGCCGTTGCCGGTTGGGATTCTGGTAGTTCCACGGCGCTGGCCTGGTCTTCATCGCTGCAAATAGGTCGTCCAGGCGCGTTGCGCGCCTTCTATTTGCAAGATACTCTGACATCGCGCAGTCAGCAGTTTCTGCCGTTTTCACTGCTTGCCGCGGATGTAATCCTGAGCTTCGCGATTGTAATTGGCGTCTGGCTGCTGGTCGGGCTATTCATCATGCGCCGCATGC
>Ga0307373_10006130_pt1 | contig 19285 bp, 18 predicted proteins | sample OX2MG_FD_202534 | JGI IMG/M metagenome (GOLD analysis project Ga0307373, IMG submission 202534) | Soil microbial communities from Risofladan, Vaasa, Finland - OX-2 | ecosystem: Environmental > Terrestrial > Soil > Coastal area > Acid sulfate soil | place: Finland: Risofladan, Vaasa | collected...
CCGTAGGGTGGGCACGGCCCACCAGCCCATCCGCGCAAGCGAACACCGATCGTGGAACGGAATTCATTCCGTATCTCGCATTCTAACGGAATGAATTCCGTTCTACGTGCGGGTACCTTCGGCTCGTTGGTTCGGCGCGCGGAGTTGGAACCTGCTCCGCTCCATCGCGCTGCGCCTCCGGCGGAAGCAGTTTTTCGACCGCGGTGGCCGGATTGCCCAAAGCACGGTACAAGCGGAACTGGGCACGGTTATGGTCCGCCACCGCGCCGTAGTAGTCGTCGTATGCCTGTCCCAGGGCTTGCATGGCGGCCACCACCTCCTGTGGCCGAGTCACCAGCGTCGGCAAATTGCCGACCTGCTTCGTGTTCTTCAATCCGCTCATGTTCTGCGCGACCGAATCGAGTGCGTCCTTGAGCCCCCATTCCGCCTCGTGCAGGCGCGCCAACGAGGTTTGAACCTGCAAATGCGCCTGGGCCACCTCCGCGGCGATCCGGTCCTGCGTGCGCAACAACTCGAGCGCGGCCTGACGGTTTTCGGCTTCCTTTTCGCGCACTCTGGCACGATTGCCGAATCCCATGTTCTGCAATTCCCAGAGCACTTGCAGGTCGAAATCCGCCCGCGGGCCGAAGTTGTTCATGTTGCCGTTGGTGCCGCCCCCGAAGTACCCTCCGGCCAATGTTCCGAACACTCCCGACGAGGCGCCGCGCAAAAGAACGCTCGGCACCAAAGGCCGAATCCGCTCTTGCCGAAGCCGCGCCAAGGTGGCCTGCACGAATGCCTGGTTGGCGGCCAACTCGGGGCGCCGAGTCAAACCGACGCGGATCAATTCGTCCACGATGGTCCGTGAGTCGATGAGCGTGATCTGCAACTCCGGCGGTTCGAGCGGGTCCAAGACCGTGGTGGGATCGAGCCGCAGCAGGCGAGTCAATTCGGCCCTCGCGAGTCCCAAGCGCTCGTAGGCCTGGTACACGGTCTGCCGACGGCGACGCAACTCGGCGCCGACCCGGATTTTCTCGAAAGGCGGCACGAGCACTTCCCCCAACGCCTCGACTCGCTGAAGCAGATCCGCGGCCTTGTCGACGGTGTCTTCGGCGCCCGCCAGCGCGCCACGCGCTTGTTGCGCTTGAAAATAGCTCTCCGCCACTGCCAGCATGATGTCGTTCTGGGCCGCCCTCTGTACCGCCCTTTGCGCCCCCACCACTTGCCGCGCCGCGACGGGGGCGAACAGCGCGTCACTGAGGGCGAACACCATGTAGGGCCCGGTGCCCAAAAGGAAGGAACCGTGGTTGGCGTTGGCCACGTTCCCCTGAATGTCCTGGATCTGCCCGTCATGACGGTAATAATCGGTGCCCGACAGAATCGTGGGCAGCCACAGGGTGCGGGCCTGCAGGAGCTGCGCCGCGGCGACCTGGGTTTTTTCGGAGGCGACGCGCACGTCAATGGCGCTTACGTTGGCAACCCTCAGCGCCGTGGGCAAGTTGATGGGCAGGATGCCGCGATTTCCCAGGAATGCGTCCGTGTTCGGCGGTCGCAATTGTTCGCGCGGCACGGCCGGAACCGGCGTCGCGGGCGCGGGGCGGCTTAGGCGATCCTGTAAACGTGCGTCTCGCGGGACGGGTCGAAGTCCCCTTCGGTCATTTTCTTGGCCTTGGACAATGCGGTCCGTCACGGCCAGTAAAAAAGTTGCCCGCCAAAGCAAGGCAAAGCACCGGCGCGAATTGGCCATCGGAAGGCTTCCGAGAGTGGAATCGTTTGAGAAAGGTATTGAATCCCGGTCGTTACGAATACGACCGCGACATGCGACATGGTGATGCACGTTATCGGCAGCCGAGCCTCTGAACGATCAACGATTGTCGGCTGATTTCACGGCGCAAGTCGTAGCAACACCACCACTTACACGCGTCGAATTGGAACGGATGGTATGGTTTCCGTTCCAGTTTCGCTCGCACATCCTGGCGACGCAAATGTAAGTTTAGCAAGTGCTTGCGGCGCACGACGAAATGTGAATCCACAAATAACAACTCAACCAGGGTCGGATGCCCGCTGTATGTCTTCCGAGGTCGGTGTATCCGGTGCTCGGTATGGATACTGACCTCGATTATTGCCTGGTGTGTCGTCCAAATCGAAGTTCCCCTGGGCCCAGCGGCGCCGCCAGCGGCGGACAGTATTGGCGTGTAACCCGACCCGCTGGGCGACCTCAGCGTTGGAAATGCCGCGTTCTTCGACGAGCAGCAGGACCAGCTTGGCTCGTTGCCAGAGCTGATGCGCCGCCGTCGTCCGACGCAACACTTCCTTCGCGTGCGCGACGAAGTCCGGTGGAAACTGAGGCTGGTACGCTGGTTTGGGCCCACGCATCAGGGTGTCACCGAAAAGAAGGCTTCCTGCAAGAATTGGCGCACCAGATCCATCGCCGGATCAGCGCTGAACGATGTGGACAAGCAACGCGAGAGCCAGTAGGACCGCCAAAGAGGTGGCTGGCGAAATAAAACGCTTCGTCAGCAGGCATAAGACGAGTCCCGCAAGAATGAACGTGATGGCCATGACTTCGTTCCTCGGTCGTTGTCGGGCAAGGTTTCGCCTTGCACGTGTGACATTGTCCCCGTAGTCTCACGGCAACCTCCGTTGGCGCGGGCCGGCGAGGGTTGCCGGTGCCTACCGGATCAGTCGCGTGGCGGACGAGGCGGAGCCACACGGTCCAACGGGGGCGGCGGTTCGTCTAGTCCCGTCGGACCACGTCGGCGCGGACCATCGACTCGCGCGTCGCGCGGAGGCGGCGCGCGGCGCTCTCGCACAGCCGTCGCCGTGCCTTCCTCGGCCCGCAGCAGGTGTTCGCCCACGTGCGTCCAGGCTTCGACGGCCCTACCCAACTCGGCGGCCTTGGGGTAGTCCTCGGCGATGTACGCCGTGCGAGCCTCTTCATACACGCGCCGGCTGGCATCCAGAAACTGGCGCCCGGCTCCGTCAGCGGCGGATTCGTTCTGTGCTTCGACGATCCGCTCGCGGGCGCGGCTCAGCAACTCGCGCGAGTGGAATGCCGGATCGTCCTCGGCGCCCACGGCTTCCGGTCCGCGAGGTCCTCGCCCCGGCGGCGGCCCGGGCTCGTCGTCCGGCGGCAACGGCAGATCAGTCGCCGGCGGCAGCGTGGCACCCAACCAGTGACGCAAACCGCGCGCGGCATCGTTCGCCGCGACCGCCAATTCACCCGACCGGAAATCATCGCCGCTCAGCCGCGCTTGATGGGCCGAGCGGTAGAACTCCTTGGCCTCGTTGAACAATCCCGCATAGGTGTTCAGTTCGCGCTCGTCGCGCATCAATAGCGCCACTTCGCTGAGCGTATCGTAGGCCTGCCGCAGGTGGTGTCCGCGCGGGCCGCGTGGACCAGGAGATCCTGGGGGCGGCGGTGGCCAGGCCAGCACGCGCCCCATCATCCCGTTGCTTCCGATCATTACCCCCGTCAACAGCAGTATCGAGAACCGTCTCATCTTGGATTCCTCTTCCCATAATGAACAAACCAACCTGCGGCGCAAACAAGGCGAGTTGAATATTCGGCCCGGTTGCCTTGCGCTCTTGGTTCGGGACCGTGAATGGCCCGCGCGAGCGGAGAACCATTCTCCGCGGCGTTGAATTCATGTGTTTGCAACCGCCGTGCCACAAAAGGCGAAAGTCATCGGCAAGGCACAGAGAGCGGGCAAGTAACGTGTCGTGGAACAACGTGAGAGTTCAGACGGTCCGTCGCCGGCGCCCGGAATTCGTACGAATTCTTCCGCATGTTTTAGCTGGTGTCAGGTACACTCAATGCCGAGGACGATCTTGAACTTGAGCACAGGTCTCCCAGACGGCGGGGGAATCTTGCCCGAGGTTCCCAACGTGGACTACCGTCCGTGACCAATAGGCGGAGAAGTCCCGGTAGTAGTGAGTGGTGGCCACCCGTGTGAACCCGTGTAGCTCGCGTGTGGTATGCTGTTTGCGGGCAATTACGGCGTAAAGGTATCCGGATTCACAAGAATTCGGGGGCATGGGGCACCATCGAGACTGGATGGTATCCTTGAAAACCTGTCCCACGTCGAGGCTGCGAGCCTCGGTTTCGCAGGCTTTGCGCGTCGCTTTCATTCGAATGGGTCTCACGTGAGCTTTCGATTGCAAACGGGCTTGCTAATCGTGTTGTTCCTGGGGTCGCTCTCGACCTTGGGTTTCAACCTCGCCATGGGCCGCGTGGCCCCCGAACATGAGCGCGAGGTCCGCGAACAACTGCGCGCCGCCAGCCGGCGGATGGCCGAACGGGCGGAAGCCGTCGCGCGGCCCGCACGATATTCCAACGGCGAATTCAGCCGTTTGAACCGCGACTTGACCGTGATCTCCGTCAGCGTCCTGGCCGATTTTCCCAACGTCGAAGGGGGCTTCTATCTGGGTGGCGGCGCCGACCGATTCGGCGGATATGCCTTTCCAACCCGCGAGCACCTGCGGAAAGATCCACGCCGGACGGATCCCCCGCCACAGGAGGCGCAGTACATCCGCTTGCAGGCCAAGGAGTGCCTGACGATCGAGCAGGGCGAATTCCGGTTGTACGTGCGCGACGTCGCGTCGAGCCGCGTGATGATGCTCACCGAGCCGGTCGGCCGCCAAAGGCCGGCCGAGTGGGCCACCTGGTTGATGTACCGCCTTGTAGGTCCCAGGCAACTCGGCAACCAGGTGCGAGGGTACAAGGCCTCCACAGGGCTCGCGATCGGCGGTCTGGGGCTGGCCTTGCTGTTGCTCGCCAATCTTGGCCGATCGTTGCGGCGGCAACGGCTGGAACAGGCGCAATTGCGAGACGAGCTGCGGAGGTCGGAACACCTGGCCGCGCTGGGCAAGCTCTTGGCCGGCGTGGCCCACGAAGTCCGCAATCCACTGGCCGCCATCCGCTCGACCGTGCAACTCTGGCAACGCTTGCCCGAAACGGCCCGCACGCCCGGCTCGCTCGACGCCGTGGTCCAGGCCGTCGATCGCCTCAACCACACCGTCACGCAACTACTGCACTTTTCACGGGCTGACCACATCGACCGGCAGCCCGTCCAACTCAAGGCGATTATCGAGGAAACGCTGGAATTGATCGCGGCGCAGGCCGCCTGCCAGAGGGTGGCGCTGGAGCACGACCTGGCCGGCAATCCGCCGGTCGTGCTTGGATCGGCCAATGCCCTGCGGCAGGTTTTCTTGAACCTGGCGCAGAACGCCTTGCAGGCCATGCCCGAAGGTGGGCGGCTCCACGTGCGAACGGAGTACGACGGCCGATCGCGCCAAGCGACGGTCCGCGTCAGCGATACGGGGCCCGGAATCAGTCCGGAAGACGAGCCGCGCTTGTTCGAGCCCTTTTTTTCCAGGCGCGAAGACGGCACGGGCTTGGGCTTGGCGCTGTGCCGTGAAATCGTGATCCAACATGGCGGCAGTATCGAATACCTGCCTGCCGACGGCCGCGGCGCCACGTTTCGCGTCGTCTTGCCTGCTGAAGGGGCGATCGAAAAATGACCGCACCACTTCACGCGGCCCCACCTCATGCGGCAACCATCCTGGTGGCGGACGACGATGCAACGATCCGGACCAATCTGGCCCTTTGGTTGCGGTCGAAGGGCTATCAAGTCGTGGAGGCCGTCGACGGCCGGGAGGCGGCGGAGCACCTCGCCGCCGGCACTCTGGCGCTGGCGCTGCTCGACCTGAAGATGCCCGGTTGCACCGGACTTGAACTCTTGCGAGAGTACCAGGATCAGCTCGAAGAGCTGCCGGTGATCGTGATCACGGCCTATGGCGGCAGCCAGGCGGCGATCGAAGCCATGAAATTGGGCGCGTTCGACTACATCACCAAGCCGTTCGACCTGGATGAGGTGCTGTTCACCGTTCGACGCGCTTTGACGCAGCAGGCGCTGGTGGCGCAGGTGCGTGCCTTGGCGGCGTCAACTCGTCATGACGCACCGGACGAGGTCGATGAGGAATTCGTCGGCCGAACGCCCGCGATGTTACAGGTGTTCAAGACAATCGGCCGGCTGGCCACGACGAAAGAGCCGGTGCTGATCCTGGGCGAGAGCGGCACGGGCAAGGAACTGGTGGCCAGCGCGATCCACGCCAGTTCCGGCCGCGCGGGAAACGCGTACGTCAAAGTGAACTGCGCCGCGCTCAGCCCCACGCTTCTGGAAAGCGAATTGTTTGGTCACGAACGCGGAGCCTTCACCGGCGCCGTGGCGCGTCGCATCGGACGGTTCGAGCAGGCCGACGGGGGAACGATCTTCCTTGATGAAATCGGCGATTTGGACGTCGACTTGCAGGCCAAGCTGTTGCGCGTGCTGCAAACCGGACAGTTGGAGCGGGTGGGCGGCAACGAGGTGATCAAGACCGACGCGCGCGTGATTTCGGCCACGAACCGCGATCTATCGATCCGGATCGCCGAGGAGCGGTTTCGCGAGGACCTGTTCTACCGATTGAACGTGGTCACGATCGAATTGCCGCCGTTGCGCGAGCGGCGCGATGATATCCCGCTCTTGGCCGAGCACATCGTCCGCCACCTGGCCCGCAAGTACCAATGGCCGCATTTGGCCCTCTCGCCCGAGGCCGGTGAATGGCTGGCGGGACAACCGTGGCCGGGCAATGTCCGAGAAATGCAAAACGTGCTGGCCAGCGCCGCGACCTTGTCGCGCGGGCGGTTGATTCTCGCCGACGATTTGCGCCCGCTCACCCAGAAAACCGAGGGTGGTGCGAACGAGGCCGCGCCCGTGGCGGCGGACGCCACGTTGTCGCTCAAGGAAATCATGGCGGAGACCGAACGCCGAGTGATCGCCCAGGCGCTCGAACAATCGAACTGGAACCGCACGCGAGCCGCGCAAGCGCTCGGCATCAGCCGCCGGCAACTTTTCGACAAGATTCGACAATACGGGCTGCGCGAGGCAAAGTAAATTGGCCGTTCGGCGAGAAGGCCCTCGAGCACGCCGGCCGCAAGAAATGGAAGCGCCGCGTCAAGAAGGCGATCAAGACGCTCCGCCGTTTGACGAACTTCGACGGCTCTACATTGGCGGCGGCAACTCGCGGCCGATCGACTTCGAGTTGCCCCCCGACGTCGAGGTCATCTCCAACGATGTCGGCATGCGAGAGGGGATCTGGCTCTGGCGGAAGGACCGGCCCCATGCGGCGAGCGAAGCCGTCGCCGAGTGAGCCAATCGGTCATTGTCTTGACGGGCGGCTTGAGGAGGAATAGCATTTGAGATGGTGGTGAGTAGGCAAAGCGTGTTCCGCGCCGTCTTTGTAGGACAAAGGCGGTAGAGATCAACCTATGAGTCTCGCAAAAGCAAAGGCTATCGGGCGCAAGCGTTGCCGGCTCGGGCGTCTTTGGCCGATGCCTATTCGGGAGACCGATTTGGGTCATATCTACGCCGAACTCACAGTTCGACCGCTGGCCGGCTCCGGCAAAACTTGGACTGGACAGGCGCTCGTGGACACTGGGGCCACGGACACGTTTCTTCCGGCGAGCGTACTGCGCAAACTTGGCATCGAGCCGTCAGCACGGCGCTCCTATGAACTGGCTGACGGTACCGAGCAGGACTTGCCGATCGGTTTCGGAGTGATCGAGGTGGAGGGGCTTTGCGCCGGCGCCACCCTGGTCTTCGCCGGCGAAAAGGAAGAGCCGCTGCTGGGAGTCACCGTTCTTGAATCGACGGGCTTGTGGCTCGATCCGCAACACGAGCGCCTTATCCGCCGCCCGCCGAAACGTAAAGCGGGCAACAAGAAGAAAAAGAAGCGATAAATGGGTGGCGGTCCACTTCGTGATTCGGCAAATCACTTTCCGTCGTCGTCTTCGCCCTCTTCGTCTTCCTCGTCCTCTGCGGCGTCCTCGTTCAGGATCTTGCCCTGGGGATCGACCGTCACGCGGATCGAGACGACGATTTCGTAAGTCGTCTTGCCATCGGCATTGGCCTCCTCGGCTTCCCCGAGGCGGGCATGCGGGTACTTCTTCGCCAGCGCCCCGGTGACGGCCTTGGGCAGATCCTTGACAGCGATTTCGCGCTCGACTTCCGTTATCTTTCCCTCGGGCGTGACCGACACCACGTATTCTTGCTCCTTCTGCTTCAGTTCGACTTCATAGACGGTTGTGTCGTCCTCGGTTTCCTTGACGGCCTCCTCTAACTTCGCACCCGGGAACTTGGCCACGATCGCGTTTGCCACGGCCTTGGGGAGCTTGTCGAGCGGAATCTCCTCCTCCATGCCGACTAAAGTCGACGCCAGCGACAAGAACGCAAAGGCGATTCCCGCCACACCCATCCGCACGAGCTTCTTCATCGAATCATCTCCTGTCTGCGAAATGAGGAAATCACGTCCGTCGTCCGAAACTGGGGCTCAATCGCCCGACGACATGTCCGCCATGGTACCATTATGGCGGCCAACGTGATACTCCACCGGGAAAGGGCAAGCCGGTGGCATCTACGCCGCCGATCACTGGCCGCCGTGCGGCCCCTCGGCTTGCCGATGGATCCACCAGTCGAGAACTTTTCGGCGCATGATGGGCGAAACGAAACGATAGCTTGGTCCACCCACCTCGGCAATCAGGTGGTCCTCGGCCGGTTCCAGGCCAAAACGGCCGGGATCAACCTGGTGCAGCGATAACAACACGGCCGCGGCCGTCGCGCCCAGGTCGGGCGGCCCGACGCCGGGTGAAGCAGGCCCTACGTTCGAAAGGGGGTCGGTGCGTTCAATCAGACCGGCCAGCCACTCGTCGCAACGGGGCAAATCGCCGGCACCGGCCAGAACGTTGGCACCACGCGCCGCATCGCCGCTGGGCATGTCATCCCCAGGCAAGTCATCCACTGCCCAGGGATCGCGTTGGGCAATGGCCAAAGCGGCGAGCCAGTGCCAGGCACAGGCCCCCTCGCCCTCCAGCGGCGGAAAACGCTCCGCCTTGATCGCCGCGAGCAAGCCCGGAGCCGCGTCGCGCGTGCCGCGCTCGACCAGCAGGCAGCAGAGGCTCTGGTAAGGGCTGCCGCGCCCCGTGCGGCGTTCGGCCATTCGGTCCGACGGTTCGGGATCTCCGTGGACGGACAAGTAACCACTGGCAAAACGAGAGACGGCCGCCGCGTCAAGATGTTCAAGCATCATCAGCTCGACTTCCTTGAGGGGCCGCTTCCGGGCCAACAGGTCGTCGAGCGTGCGTCGAGACAATTCGACGAAGCGTTTGGTTTCCCCGATCTTAAGGTAGCACTCGTAGGCCATCCGTCGCCGCGGCGTCGGCAAATTGACGAGCCGAAACAGCGCGTCGGAGTTGGCACCGAACGGGTTCGGCGTCGGAAACAGCACGCCCACGCGGTAATCGCCGGGTAACAGGTTGTTGCCGCTGACACAGTGAGCGATGAGATCATCGACGTGGTCGAAGTGACACGGGTTGTAGCCGGAAACATAGTTTGGTTCGCCAACCCGCAGGTACTGCAGCGACCGATGTTCGACGACGCCGAGCTCCTCCACCCAAACCTCGGCGACCAGCATCGGGCGGATCCATTCGAGCACGCTCGCAAGACGGCCCTCGGCGCCGGCGTCCAGGTCGCCGGCGGCCAGCGCCGCTTCCAGCGCGGCCTTGACCTTCGTCAGGTAGTCGTCACGTGCCAAGAGGTCGAGCAACTCCTGTTCGGCTACTTGCCAACGGGCCGCCGCCCGCCAATTCACCGGCTTGAAGGGCCTATCCCGAAACCCGCTTGCGGCGCCGGTGTTCCGCCTGCGAAGAGGTTTTGGGATTGGCTCGAAATCGGACGACGTTTCCCCGGCCAATGGTCCCTCGGCCAATTCGTCGATCCACCGGCCAATCTCGCCCTCGGAAACCTCCGGCAAGCGCCACGCGGCCGGATCGCTGGCCAGCCATGCAAGGCGCGCCGCGTCCCAAATCGGCTCGATCCGTTGGCGAGCCTCCGCCGAAAGCGCCCCGTCGCCGCGAAGCTGCTTGAGCCGCCTGACGACGTCACAAGCCCATTGGGGACGCTCGATGAGCCAGGTCAAGCGGCTCGCGGCGCCCAACCGCGCGCCGAACCGTTCAGAGTCGAGTCCGGCGATCAAGCGATCAAGCTCACCCGGCGGCAGCTCGGCCGGCGGCTCCGGAGCGAACTTCGGTAATCGCCCGGCCAACGGCTGCAACCGCACGCGGACTTCGATCGATGTTTCAGGGTCGAGCAAGGCCCGCCCGATCGCCGCGGCCAGGCGCACATGCCACGGGCGCTGAGCGGCCAACTCGGTCAAACGCTCCTCCGCGCGTCGGCGAACCTCGAAGAGGTCGGCATCCAAGTCGGCAATCAGCCGGGACAAGTCATCCGTGTGCCCGGCATTCGACTGCACCGCGGTTTCAGCCGTTTCACCCGCCGCAGTCCCACCAGTGCCCGGCCCGGCCCCAGTGCCCGGTCCAGCAGAGCGTGCCGCCGTGCCACCAGCCAGGCAAAGCAACAGAACCGACGGCGCGATCGAACGGCGCGAGTGCTTCATGGCGACTTTCTAGAGCTTGATACCCTCGCGCTTGGGCTTGGGTTTTTCGAGTTTCTTGAGCGCGTCTTTCGGAGGGGCGCCGTTGCCGCCGCCACCGCCCATGGCCATTTTCTTCTTAGCCAAATCGTTCGACTTTTCCGACCACTTCCAACCGATGGGCTCCTTCAACTCGGCCTCGGCCAGCAGGCCCCAGGGCGTACCGGCGTGTTGAGCTTGGACCCGTTCGAGGTACTCGCGGGCTTGCTTGGCCAGCTTCTCCGTGGCGCTACCGACGCTGATTTCGTTTGCCGCCACGAGGACGAAGGTGTCGCTGCCGGGCTTTTCGAATTTCAGCCCACCCTTGGCCTTGGCCAACATCATATTGTAGCTTTCGGTCCGCACTTTGTTGGCCAAGACGCGCCCCAGCGCCAGGTCGAAGCCGGCCTGCCAGCGCGGCTCGGTGAGTTTGGCGCGGTCTTTTTCGCCTTGTTTGAGGGTCTGATAGAGAGCGTCGAGCTTCGGGCCCAGCTTGGCCGCCGCCAACTGCGCTTCGTCGAGCAGGCGCTTCAAGCCCGCCTCATCCTCCTTGGGGAACTCCAAGCGTGGGTTCTCCATCGGGCCGACCAACGCCAGTTTCGAGGCTTCGAACAACGCCAGCCGGGCTTTGTTGTGCCGCAGCTTCTGCTCGTACTCGCGAATCGAAACGTACTCCGGCTGGTAGCTACGCATCACCGCCGGGTCGAAGAAGTGCTCGAGCTTCGACGACATGACGGCGATCTGTTTCCCGCCTTTGCCCTCCGCATCGTGGCGGTTCGGGTGGACCGCGAAATAAATCCCGCCCGTCTCGTAGCACAGCCGCGTCAAGGCGAACGGCCCGAAGCCGGAATCGAGGTGCAACAGATCTTCGTGGCGATGGCCGGCGAAAGGCAACAGCACCCCCTCGGTAAACATCGATTCAGGCCCCTGCCGAACCGTGGGCCACTGGTCCCCCTGGTCGTATTTGGGGTCCGGGTCGACGTAGCGGACCTCGATCTCCTTTCGACAGAACGGGGCGGGGACTCCGACCACGTAGACCGGCATCTCGTGACGCCGGCAAAGCGATAGGGCGTCTTCCATGCGGTTTTCGTCGTCGCCGACTTCGTCGCTGAAGACGATAAGCAGCACGTTGCGGCGCGGCGACTGCGTGCGGAAATGCTGGTACTTCTTTACCGCCATGGCGACCGCGGTGAACGTCATTTCCACGCCCGTCGGGTCGTTTTCGATGCTCGCCACGGCATGCTTGATTTCCGCCAGGTCGGCGGTCGGCTCGTTGAGCTTGAAGCTCACGTTCTTGCCGAACGCCATGATCGAGCTCAAAAGCGGCGCCTGGGCCGGCGCGGTGTCGGGCGTTTCGGGCAGCCGCAACTCCTCGTAGATCCGGTCGAGCCGCTTGGAAATCGCCTCGCGCTGCGGCTGCATGCTGAGCGACTGGTCGAGCAACCAAACCACCAACGTGCGGCGCTCTTCGAGCGAGGCCGCGATCTCCTCGGTCAGCCGGTCGACCGCGCCCATCGCGCCGGTCGCCCCCACGCCGGCGGCTCCCTTGACCGAGAGGTTTTCGTCGATCGTCGACGCCGAAGTCAACGAGTCCAAGACGGGCACGACCACCGTCGGCGACTCGGTTTGCACTACGTCGTTCCTGAGGTTCGACTCCTCCGAGAAGTTCGGCGCGACGGCCAGCGCCGCGCTCATCCCCGCCAGGCTGCTGGCGCCCAGATCGACCTGCCGGTCCGGGGAGAAACTGAATTCCTGCGACACGTCTTGCAGTTCGACGTCGGACGGCTCGTCGAGAGTCGAAATCACCAGGCTGACCTGTTCGCTCTTCTGCTGCTGAAAGATGACGGCCAAAGTCAACAACACCGCCAGATGCACCGCCACACTGACGATCCAGGCCGGCGTATCACCGTCGAGCGGAGTTTCTTCCTCGCCGGTCCAGTCCTGCCACTTGCGTTTCAGTGCGTCGAAAGGATTCACCGTGGTCCTCCTCGTTCCCTGCCTTACCCTCAATTCCGTCGCCGTCCTGCCAGGTGCGTACCGCAACCCCTCCGCGCAACTCAAGGCGCGACCAACCCTCGCGATCGGGTTTTCGCAATCCCGCACCGTTATTCTCTAGAATCGGCAGGCCGCTGGCAAGAGTACGCTAGGAAGATTCTTGGAAGCTCGTAGTCGTGAGACGTAGAATTACCCCCCATATTGGTGTAATTCGGAACCACGTGAATGGTCGGGCTGTGGGAGAAGTTGGCAGCCTCGCACTCAAGTGCTAGAATCAGCCATCCGAAGCAACGGCACGGCGGAGCGTTTCCTTTCATGAGCACCGACCTGGGCGAAATCGGCGATATACCGGCGGTTTGGACGCGGCGGCACTTGTTGGGACTCGAAGACTTTTCCGCCGAAGAGTTGAATTGCATCCTCGACGCCGCCGCGATGTTCAAGGATGCCACGGGCGGCTGCAAATACAAGCTGTCGGTGCTCGTTGGCCGGACCTGCGCCAATCTGTTCTTCGAGGCCTCGACCCGCACGCGAACCAGCTTCTCGCTGGCCGCGAGGCGACTCGGCGCCGACACGGTCGATTTCACGGCGACCGGCAGCAGTCTGTCGAAGGGGGAGACCTTCATCGATACGGCGAAGAACATCGAGGCCATGGGGGTCGACGTGGTCGTCGTCCGTCACCGCACGCCCGGCACTCCTCACCTGCTGGCACAGCAGCTCGATTGCTCGGTCATCAACGCCGGCGACGGCGCGCACGAGCACCCCACGCAAGGACTGTTGGACATCCTCACGATCCGCGAGCACCGCGGGCATCTTGCCGGGCTGACCGTGGCCCTGGTGGGCGACATCGCCCATAGCCGCACCGCGCGCTCGAATATCTGGGGCCTGCGGAAGCTGGGGGCGCACGTGATCGTCTGCGGTCCTTCGACCTTGGTCTCGCCGCTGTGGCGTGAGCTGGATGTGGAAGTCTCGCACAGCCTCGACGCGATCCTGCCTCGCTGCGACGTGCTGAACCTGCTGCGGATTCAATTCGAGCGGCAATCGACGCGCCCCTTCCCATCGGTACGCGAATACGCTCACCTTTACGCCATGAACCGCGAGCGGCTGGCGCGGGCCAAGGACGACATCCTGATCCTGGCCCCCGGTCCGATCAACCGGGGGGTCGAGGTCACGCCCGATGTGGCCGACGGTCCCCACTCGGTCATTTTGGAACAGGTCACCAACGGACTGGCGATCCGCATGGCCGTATTGTGGCTGATCTGCGGGGTGGGATAGGGAGATACACGAATCGAGGATTTCTTTAAAGGGGATACGGGGATAAGGAGGGGATTGGGGGATGGGAAAAAGGAGTTGAGGAGAGTTAGAAGTAGAAGCGAAAACAGGTCAGTGAGTAGGTAGAAGTAGAGTGGAAAGATGATTTCATTTCAAACTCTCCTGCCGCCATCCCCATATCTCCTCCTTATCTCCTTATCCCCCTTTTCAAGACCGTTGTTGTTCGATTCGTCCTGATCGGAAAGTTCGCGGAGGAAGCGCTTGCCATCTCTCCTTATCAAGAACGGCCGTGTGATCGATCCCAGCCAGGGGCTCGACCGCGTGACGAACCTGCTTCTCGAAGACGACCATGTGGCGGGCTTCGGTGTACCGCTCAACGGTCAAGACCGCGTGCTCGACGCGGCGGGTAAGATCGTCGCGCCGGGGCTGATCGACATGCACGTCCATCTCCGCGAGCCCGGCCGCGAGGAAGACGAGACCATCGCCACCGGAACGGCCGCCGCCCTGGCCGGCGGCTTCACCTCGATCGCCTGCATCCCCAACACCGAGCCGCCGATCGACACCCAGGCCACCGTCGAGTTCATCCAGCACCAGGCCGCGCTCGCCAACCATTGCAACGTGTTCGTCGTGGCCTGCGTCAGCAAGAACCGCGAGGGAAAGGAGCTGGCCGAGATCGGCCAGTTGGTCGAGGCCGGCGCCGTCGCCTTCAGTGACGACGGGGCCCCGGTCTACGACGCCGAACTGTTGCGACGGGCATTCGAGTATTGCCTGATGTTCGACAAGCCGATCCTGAACCATGCCGAGGTCCGCGAGCTGACCCAGGGCGGCGTGATGCACGAGGGGCTGGTTTCGCTGGTGCTCGGCCTGGCCGGAATGCCCTCTGCCGCCGAAGACGTGATGACCAGCCGCGACATCGCCCTGGCCGAGGCAACCGGCGGACGCATCCACATCATGCACGTTTCCAGCGCGGGCAGCGTCGAACTGGTTCGGCGGGCCAAGAAACGCGGCGCGCGGGTCAGCACTGAAGTCTGTCCGCACCACTTCACGCTCACCGACGAATCGCTGCGCACGTTCGATTCGAACTACAAGATGAGCCCTCCCTTGCGCAGCCGGCGCGACGTCGAGGCTTGCATCGCCGGGCTGACCGACGGAACGATCGAAGTGATCTGCACCGACCACGCTCCGCATGCGCTGGAAAAGAAGATGCAAGAATTGGACCAGGCCCCTTTCGGCATCCTCGGCCTGGAAACGGCGCTGGGGCTGGTCGTCACGCGGCTGATCGAGCCGGGCCACCTCACCTGGCCGCAGGCGATCGAGAAAATGACGATCAACCCCGCGCGCGTGTTGGGGGTCCCGAAGGGAACACTGGCCGTGGGTGCCGACGCCGACGTGACGATCATCGATCCTGAATACGCGTGGAAAGTCGATCCGAATCGTTTCCGTTCGAAGAGCCGCAACACGCCCTTCGCCGGGTGGGACCTGCGCGGCCGGGCCGAGACGGTAGTCGTCGCGGGCCGGGTGAAGCACCAGGCTGAATGAGACAATCTCGCGTCATTGCGGCCACCCAATCATTGAACGGGAAGCGACGAGCCGCCTATCCACTTTGCGATACCGGCACCGATGTCCACTTCAAGTTTGTCGCTGACTCGCCAGAGAGTACCACGAGGTGGGTTCCCGCGGATCTCTCACCAGCAATCCGCTGTGCCTCGTCGTTCCACCATGGGCGCATCTTGAGTTGGTCGCTCGGCGCGACTGGTCGAAAATCGACTCGGCGCTGATCTCCTTGTTGGACCCACTGAAGGATGACCGCCCACCCGCAGAATCCAGGCGATGGGCAGTCGGTCTTGGCAAAGAAGAAAACAGCGGTATCGCCAGGTCTCGGCTCCTCGCCGCCAACGATCCTTCCAACCTGCCATCGCGTTCGCTCACCCTCCCAGACGTCAAGACGATATTCGTTCGGCGTCCATTCGGCCTGAGTCAACTGGTAAAGCCACATCGCCATCGAAACTCCTCCCGCGCGTGTTTAGAATCCACGTTTTGGCTTAAATGTATATAATTGGGCGGTAACGGCCAAGTCACTTGGTCCGACTGTCGCGGGCTGGTGCTCGCCCATCCTGGGTGTTTCTCCATCCCAAATCATAGCGGTATTTGGCAATGGATACAGACTTATTATGCGTTGTTTTTGCGTTCAACTTGACCATCGGCACGTTGGTTGGCGGGGTCATTGGGCTTTACGTAAAGGGCAGGACCAACGACGGGGCGATCTTGGGATTTCTGTTTGGGGTCATCGGTTGGTTAATTATCCCGTTCTTGGCGGATCGCCGTAGACACTGTCCACAATGCCGGATGGCCGTGCCGTATGACGCGGTTAAGTGCCGCGCTTGCCAAAGCGATATCTCGTCGACCGCCGGTGTAACGCTCGCTAAAAAGCCGGTAATGCGCGTGGGGTTCGTCGTATTGGCGCTAGCCCTGGTCGTTTTGGCTGGGCTGTTTGTGGTTATTGATATTGCAGTTTTCGGCGATTGATAGAGCGCTGGCGGTGTGTGGCAGCGACGTGAGAGATGCGCAGGCGATTTCAATTGGCATGCCTTTTGCACTGGCACGCCAATTGCTATATTGACTTTGGAAACATGGACGGTATAACCCGCCAGCACCACTCAATCGAAAGCCGGGTCGCGGACTGATCCGTGTTTGAGGATCGCTACAAGGAGAAACGGAATGAGAGCTTGGCTACGATGTGAAGTCAGCGCCGGGCAGTTTGCCACGGAGGTTGCGGTTCGCGGGGCGGACTACAACGGAGAAAGGTTTTCGCTTTTCGTTCCCCAGGTGTGTGTCAAGCACGGAGCGTCTCCGCTTCGAGCAAACGAGTGGATAGCGGGTAAGGTCGATGTCGAAATCCTTGATTCGCGGGACGGGTTCGATCTTGTTGAACTCCCCGGCCAGACCTTCGGAAATGGACAAACGATGACTGTTCGAAAAGATCAGCTCGAAGTAATTCATCCCGCCCAGCCAGCATGAGCGAGGGCCATGATCCTATCGAACACCGAACTTCACAAGGCATTGGACGAGGGGCGGCTGGTCATTGACCCGGAGCCGAGACCGAGACTCCCACAGGTTAAGGGGGTGCATTGCCCTTTTGACACGCATTCGGTCGACCTGACGCTGGGCGATGCGATCCAGGAACCGATCAGTGGAAAATTCTCCATCGACCTCCTTCAGCCGGGAGATATCGCGGAAACGATCGCACGGAATTCAACGAGTCACACGTTGACGCCTCAGGGATATAAGCTCGAACCAAGCCACTTTGTCCTGGGAATTACCAGGGAATCAATTGGGCTTCCTATACAAAAAGAACCAGACCGCTCCTTGGCTGCCAGGATCGAGGGCAAGAGTAGTCGGGCTAGGTTTGGCGTGCTTGTGCATTTTACGGCGCCGACGGTTCATCCAAATTGGAAGGGCCCCTTGACGCTCGAAATAATCAACCTGGGGAAGTGGGCCATCATGCTGACGCCGGGAATGGCCATTGCCCAGCTCATCGTCGAGGAGGTGCGAGGGATTCCGGTCCGGAATGACAGCCAGTTCCAGGGGCAAAAGGTTCCGGCCGGCGTCGTAACCTCGTAGTTTGGACTCTCGCCCGAAAACTTTCAGGTTTTGGCCCGCACACGAGTTTCGGAATTCTCACGAATTCCGCTACGAATTCGCCGCCGCGCGGTGGAAGGACTTCACGCATGAACCGTTTCCACCGCCGCAGTGCTTGGCTTTTTTGCCTTTCGCTGTGTGTCGCCGGAAGGGCAACTCGCCACGCGGCCGCCGATTCGGCCGACGTGATTTTCCACCACGGAAAAATCGCCGTCGTCGACGGTCGGTTCTCGGTGGTCGAGGCGCTCGCCGTCAAGGACGGGCATGTCCTGCGGGCCGGGACCAACGAGGAATTGCTGGCCGCGAAGGACGCGTCTACGACGCTGGTCGATCTCGAGGGCAAGTTCGTCCTGCCGGGCCTGATCGATTCGCACGTCCATCCCTGCGGCGCCTCGCTCACGGAGTTCGACCACCCCGTGCCCGAGATGGAGTCGATCACCGACGTGCTGGCCTACATCCGTTCACGGGCCGACTCGCTGCCGGAAGGGCAATGGATCGTCGTCAAGCAGGTCTTCATCACGCGGCTGCGCGAGCAGCGCTATCCGACCAAGGCCGAGCTCGACGCGGCCGCGCCGCGACACCCCGTCGTGTTCGCCACCGGCCCCGACGCTTCAGTCAATTCACTGGCACTGTCGGAAAGCGGCATCGACCGCGACTTCAAGCCGACCGGAGAGGGCAAGATCGAAAAGGACCCCGCAACCGGCGAGCCGACCGGTATTCTGCGCAGCGCCGAGCGCTACCTCAAGATCGAGTCGGCCGGCCCCCAGCCCACGCCCCAACAGCAGGACGACCGGCTGCTCGAATTGTTGCGCGATTACACGGCGATGGGCCTGACCGCGGTGCTCGATCGCGACGCCGGCCCCGGTCATGTCGAGCAGTACCGCCGATTGCACGCCGTGGCGAAGCTGCCGCTTCGCGTGAGGATTTCGCACTCGCTCAAAACGACCGTCGGGCTCGACGCGATCCGCGAGGAAATCCGACGCATCGCCGCCGACCCGCTTACGGCGGGCGACGAAAAACTGCGGATCATCGGCGTGAAGACCTATCTCGACGGCGGCATGCTTACCGGCAGCGCTTACATGCGGGAACCCTGGGGAGTGAGCCAGATCTACGCGATCGACGACCCCGCCTACCGAGGCTTGCGTTATATTCCCGATGAGACGCTCGTCGCGATCGTGCGGGCCACAGTCGAAAGCGATTTGCAATTCACCGCGCACAGCGTCGGCGACGGGGCGGTGCATGCGCTGCTCGACGCTTATGAAGAAGTCAACCGCGCTGTGCCGATCGCCGCCACCCATCCCTGCGTGACCCACTCGAACTTCATGAGCCGCGAGGCGATCGACAAGGCGGCGAAGCTCGGGGTACACGTCGACATTCAGCCCGCCTGGCTTTATCTCGACACGCGCACGCTGGTGGCCCAGTTCGGCGAAAAGCGGCTGCGCTGGTTCCAGCCCCTGGCGAGCCTGTTCGCGGCCGGGGTCACCGCCGGGGGCGGCAGCGACCACATGCAGAAAATCGGCTCGATGCGGTCGGTGAACCCCTACAATCCGTTCCTGGGAATGTGGGTCACGATCACGCGGCGAGCACGCTGGTACGACGCCGCGCTGCACCCCGAGGAGGCGCTTTCGCGCGAGCAGGCGATTCGCTTCTACACGATCAACAACGCCCGCATCCTGCGGATGGACGACCAGATCGGTTCGCTCGAGCCGGGTAAGCTGGCCGATTTCGTCGTGCTCGATCGCAACCTGCTCACCTGCGCCGTCGACGAGATCAAGGAGACCAAGGCCCTGAAGACGTACGTCGCGGGGAAACTGGTGGAATGAGCAGGCGCCAGCATCGCGCAATAGCACCGGCGCTGCGACAGCCAGGGGCAACGCCCCTGGTTCGCAGAACG
>Ga0307373_10006132_pt1 | contig 19281 bp, 18 predicted proteins | sample OX2MG_FD_202534 | JGI IMG/M metagenome (GOLD analysis project Ga0307373, IMG submission 202534) | Soil microbial communities from Risofladan, Vaasa, Finland - OX-2 | ecosystem: Environmental > Terrestrial > Soil > Coastal area > Acid sulfate soil | place: Finland: Risofladan, Vaasa | collected...
CGACGCCGCCTACGCCCATGCCACCCGAACCGCATATGGTTCCGACGACGCCATCCATCGCCACAACCTCGGGGAACTCGTAACTTACCTCGTGCATCATCAGCTCGACCATCTGCATCGCGAAGGGCCGGAGCGGCTCCGTGGCCATCTGGGAGGCCAGGGCGACGCCCGCCACGAACTTGCCGACCGTATTAGCACCGCCTTTGCCAACGAGTCGAGGATGGGACTCAATTTCAGCCGCGACATCCTGCGCCACCTGTCGCGCGACTTCAAGCTCGGTGTGGTCTCGAATTTCTACGGCAACCTTGACGTGATTCTGGCCGAAGCCGGAATCCGCGAGCTCATCCAGGTCGCGATCGATTCCAAGCATGCCGGCATCTTCAAACCCGACGAGCGCATCTTCGCCGCCGCGCTCCACGCACTCGACGTCCCGCACAACCAGGTCGCGATGGTCGGGGATTCGCTCAGCAAGGATATCGCGCCCGCGAGCCGCCTCGGGATGAGGACCGTGTGGCTGCGTCACGCTCCCGCCGCCGACTCCGGCGCGGATAGCTCCTCGAAGCCGCCTTCCGAGACGGCGCCGCCTCCCGAAGTGGAAGCGGCGGCGGACTATCGGATTCGCAGTCTCGAAGAGTTGAAGGAAATCGTATGGTGACGGCGCTCAAGGGCGCGATAATTGCCGCGGGCCGGGGCGAACGGCTGCGCGCGGCCGCGGGCGGTATGCCGAAACCGCTGGTCGACGTGAACGGCGTGCCGATGCTGCTCTGGCAGGCGGCGGCCCTGCGCCGGGCGGGCGCATCGCCGATTGTGGCGCTGGTGAATTCGGAGACCGCCGCCGGTCTCAGCGCGCGCAAGGTCGCGATTCCGCCGTGGCTCACCGTCGCGGTCCGCGACACGGCGAACTCAATGGAGTCGTTGCTGGCGCTGGGTGCGCATCTCGATTGCGAGCGCTTCATGCTCGCCACGGTCGACGCGATCGCGGCGCCTGGTGCGCTCGCAAGCTTCGCCGCCGAGGCGATTGCCAGAGTCGAGGCCGCCGCGACACAACGCATTGACGGCGCGCTTGCGATCACGCGATGGCGCGGCGATGAGCGTCCGCTCTTCGCCGCTTCGAGCGGCGGCATTATCACGCGGCTCGGCGGCGCCGAGACCGCGACCGTAACGGCCGGTTTCTACATGCTGCCGGCTTCGATTTTCAATTACCGCGCGCGGGCGCGGGCGGAAGGGCTTACCGCGATGCGCGCGTTTCTTTCAATGTTGCTCGAAGCGGGATTTCGTTTCGCAGCGATCGAGGTGCACGGAGTGGTTGACGTGGATGAGGCTGCGGACCTTGACGCTGCGCGGGCGATGTTGGCCGCCGGGGGAGGCACGCAATGAATATCCGGGCACTTGGCGTGTATCGCGAGCCTGAATTTTCACCGGGCAAGGTCGGCGACGATGCGGCGGTGCTCGATGCGGCGCTGGCGGAATTGGCGCGCACCGGCGCGGTGGTATCGACGATAGCCGCGAGCGAGTTCCCCGCCGCGCGCATAGGCGATGTCGATCTGGTGCTGGCGATGTGCCAGGGCGAGCGCGCGCTCGGCAAGCTTGCGGCACTCGAACAGAACGGCGCTGTCGCACTCAATTCGGCGCTCGCGATCCGCAACTGTTATCGCGACCTGCTATGCGCCGGGCTGATGAACGCGGGCGTACCGGTCCCGGCCGGCGGGCTGATTCGCACGGCCCTGCCGCTCGAGCTCGCGCCGATTGTCTCGCTCGATTTCGCCGCCGCGCTCTATGTCAAGCGCGGCGACCTCCATGCGCTTGGTCCCGACGACGTTCAGCGTGCCGAAGGCGAGGCCGCTTTCGACGCCGCGCTTGCCGCGTTCCGCGCGCGCGGAATCGAATCCGCTTACGTCCAGCAAGCGGTCGAAGGCACGGTGGTCAAGTTCTACGGCGTGAGCGGCGGCGAGTTTTTCAGCGTGCTCTCTGAAGGCGCCGTGGCTGAAGGCGGCGTCGGCCGCAAGCTCGCGCTCGACGCGGCCGCTGGAGCGGCGGCGCTTGGCCTCGAGGTCTGGGGCGGCGACGCGATTGTGGATGGCGATCGCGCCGTAATCGTCGACTTCAACGACTGGCCCAGCTACAGCCGGGTACGCGAGCAGGCCGGCCGCGCGATCGCGCGGCGTTCGAGGGCGCTGCTGCGCCGGGCGCGCCGCGCCGCCTGAGGCGGAGTCGTCCGCCGCGAAGCCGGCGTATCCAGGCGCCGGGGAATCCGATTAATTCGGCCGGCCGGCGGCATAATGATGCCGGCTCATCGGTTGAGTAGTCCCGTTAAACTCAATAGGTAATACAGTAGCCGGGTGATGCGGAGGGATGATCAACTCGAAATGCTGAGCAGCTTGCCACGATGAGTAATTCGGAGCCGTCCGCGCCTGCGATCAAAACCGCGATTCCGGGGCCCGTCTCGCGCGAAGTCTTCGCCAATGAGCAGCGCCATATCGCGCCCGGCCGCCAGCGTATCTCCGAGCTTGCCGGCGTCGCCTTCGACCATGGCGACGGCGCCACGCTGACCGATGTCGACGGCAACGTCTTTTTGGATTTCTTCGCCGGCGTCGCCGTCGCAAGTCTGGGCCACGCCCATCCGCAACTCTCCGCCGCGCTCGGGCGCCAGGCCGCGCGCCTTACGGTCGGAACCTTCGCGACCCGCGAACGTGCCGAAGCGTTCGCGATGCTGAGTGAAGCCGCGCCCGCGAATCTCAAGCGCGCGCATCTCTACAGCGGCGGCGCTGAGGCGGTCGAAGCGGCGCTCAGGCTTGCCCGCTCCGCGACCAAAAAGCACGAGGTCTTAAGCTTCTGGGGCGGCTTCCACGGCAAGACCGCCGGAGTGTTGGGGCTGATCGGCGACGAATCGAAACAGGGCTACGGTCCGCTCGTCGCGGGCCGCGTCCAGGCGCCCTACGCTGATTGTTACCGATGCGCCTTCAAGCTCAAGTATCCCAGTTGCGGACTCTACTGCGTCGATTTCGCGCGCCAGCAGGTGAAAAATTCCTCCGCTGGATCGCTCGCTGCCGTGCTGGTCGAGCCGATGCAGGGGACGGCGGGCAACGTGATTCCGCCCGACGACTATATGCCTGCGCTCAAAGAGGTCGCGCGAGAGAATGGTGCGCTGCTGATCGCGGACGAGATGATAACCGGCTTCGGCCGCACCGGCCGGATGTGGGGCGTCGACCATAGCGGCGTGGCGCCCGACGTCGTCACCGTCGGCAAGGGGATGGGCTCGGGCTTCCCGGTCTCGGGCGTGCTGCTCAGCGACGAGCTTGGCCGCGCCGAGCCGTTCGGCAAGCCGAGCGCGTCGTCGTCGAGCTATGGCGGTAATCCGCTGGCGGCGGTCGCGGTCGCCGAGACGCTCAAGGCGATCCAACGTGAGAAGCTGGTCGAGAACTCGCGCCGCGTTGGCGCCTCGTTGCTGGCCCGGCTGCGCGCATTGCAGGAGAAATACGAATTCGTCGGCGACGTGCGCGGACGCGGCCTGATGATCGGTATCGATCTTGTACGTGACGAGAAGAGCCGCGCGCCGCTGGGACGCCGAATCACCGAAACGATCTTCAAAGAGGCGCTCCGCCGTGGGCTGCTCGTGATGGGCTATTTTCCGCGCATGCGAATCAACCCGCCGCTGGTGATAACCGAGCCTCAGGCCGAGACCGGCGCTGCGATTCTGGACGAGGTATTCGCCCACGTGCGCGACCATCTCGACTGGCGCTCCGCAAGCTGAACGGTTGCGCATCGGTACGGTGCCAGGCCGGCACTCTTTCAATTCGGGAATTGAGGGCATGACAGAACAGTCGGCGATCTTCGGTCCGTTCTTCGCGATGATTTTTCTGACGCTCGTGGTCTGGGTGTACATGTACATCCGGCGAATCGCTTTCATTAACCGCAACAAGATCAGCCCGGCCGATCTTGCACGGTCCGGCGCACTCGCCGAGCTTTCCCCCGCCGCCGTCAATAACCCGTCGGACAATCTCAAGAACCTGTTCGAGCTTCCGGTCATCTTTTACGCGCTCGTGCTCTATCTGTTTGTCACTAAACAGGTGGATACGGTGTATGTATTGGCCGCGTGGCTATTCGTTGTCTTCCGCGTGCTGCACAGCGTGGTCCATTGCACGTTCAATCTCATCATGCTGCGCTTCTACCTATACCTCGTTGCGGCGCTCGCGCTATGGTTTATCGTGATCCGCGCCGCGCTTTACCACTTGGGCACGTAAAGGGTCAGGTACTTCTTTCGGACGCGTGTGGTGGCCGCCGCTGATCATTCGCATGGATAATGACGATGCCTTTTGATGCTGGAAATCTCGCGCTTTTTTTCGACCTCGTCGGCACCCTGATCGCCTTTGACGAGACCCGGCAAATCCCGCTCGCACCGGGCGGCCGCGCCCGCGTCGAGCTGATGCCGAAGGTCGCCGAGAGGCTCGCGCCAATCCGCGACCATCTGATTTTCGTCGTGACCAACCAGGCGGGAATCGCGCGCGGACGCCTCACCCGCGAGATCGTCGAAGACGCGATGGCCGAGCTCGATCGCCAGCTCGGCGGAATCCTGACCGCGTGGGAAATCTGTCCGCATGACGACGCCGACCGATGCGAATGCCGCAAGCCCCGGGGCGGAATGATGCGCGAGCTTGCGCAGGCCTATGGTGTCGACCTGGCGGGATCGACGATGGTCGGCGATCAGGAGATCGACGAGCTGGCCGCGCGCGACGCGGGAGTTGGCCGCTTCGTCCATGCGCGCGACTTCTTCGGCTGGAAATGATTGCCGCTTTCTGACACAAGTCGCCAATCACCAAGCGCGATCGCGCTCGACTGGGAGGGCGTCATGAAAATCGGACTGCTGATGCCGTTTACCGAGGATACCGCCAATCCGGCGGACTTCTGCCGCAAAGCCGAGGAGCTCGGCTTCGAATCGATGTGGGTGCCCGAGCATCCGATTCTGCCCGCCGACCCCAAGACGCCATTTCCCGCCGGTGGCCCGATCCCGCCGGTCTATTCGCACATGGGCGACCAGTATATCGCGCTCGCGATGGCCGCGGCGGTGACCAGGAAGCTCAAGCTCGCGACCGGAATATGCCTGGTGCCCGAGCACAACCCGATGATCCTTGCCAAGCAGATCGCGACGCTCGATGCTTTTTCGGGCGGACGCGTGATCTTCGGAATCGGCGCGGGATGGCTTCGCGAAGAGGCCGAGTTGCTGGGCGTCGACTTTGCCCATCGATGGACCCAGACCGGCGAGATCGTGGCGGCGATGCGCGAGCTGTGGACCAAGGGCGAGGCCTCGTTCGCGGGCAAGTACGTCAAGTTCCCGACCATCCGATCGTATCCGAAGCCAGCGCAGGCGGGCGGACCGCCGGTAATCCTGGGCGGGCATGACAAGAACGTCTTCAAGCGGGTCGCGAAGTGGGGCGACGGATGGTGCCCGATCCGCGTCACCACGGATCAGCTCAAGCGCGACCTCGCCGAGCTGCGCGAGGAATGTGCCAAGGCCGGACGCGATTTCTCGAAGCTCGATATCACTCTGATGGGCTCGTTCGGGAATGATCGCGCGAAGGTGCGCGACGAACTCGCGGCCTCGGCGGAACTCGGCGTGACCCGGTTCGTCGTCGCGCTGGTTGCCGATGCGCTCGACTCGAAGCGCTACCAAGGCGAGCTCGAGCGGATCGCGAAGCTGCATATCTGAGGACGATCGAATCGCGCGCTCGGTCCGTATCGGCTTTGGCGCGGGCATGGCTTGATTGTGCTGCCCTGATTCCGTGATGCTGAACCGGTGACGATTCGCGGCGCAATCTCAGGCTTTGGCGAAGTCGCCGCGCGCGCCCATCTGGCGGGATGGACGACCCGCCCCGAGGTAAAGATCGTGGCGGTCCATGAGCCGATTGCGCAGCGCCGCCACCTCGCGCTGGCTACAATTCGCAACGTGCGCGTCTACGACGAGCTCGAACTGATGCTCGACGGCGAGCGGCTCGACTTCGTCGATGTCGCGAGTCCGCCCGCGTTTCATGCGCTGACCGCGCACAAGGTTCTCGAAGCGGGCGCCCATGTGCTGGTCGAGAAGCCGCTATGCCTCGAGGCCGGCGCGTTCGCCGATTTGGCCGCAATGTCGCAACGCAACTCGCGCGTCCTGATGTGCGTCCATAATTGGAAGTTCGCGCCGGTCTACCGGGCGGCTCGCGAGATCGTCGAATCGGGACGGCTGGGCGAGGTCCAATACGTCGCGCTCGAACGGCTCAGGACCGCACCGGCGGGAACGGGCGGCGGCGCGGGTGCGAAATGGCGCGCCGGGGCGGAGCAGGGCGGCGGAATCCTGATCGACCATGGATGGCACGTCTTCTACCTGATGGGCTGGCTGATGGGCGGTGCTGCGCCGGTCGGCGTCTCGGCGATACTCGGCCGCGCGCCAGGGTCGGCAATCGATGAGAGCGCCGATATCCGGGTAAGCTTCGCCGACGGTCGGATCGGATATGCCAATCTGACCTGGCGGTCGCCGATTCGCCGGACCATCGCGGTGATTCGAGGGACAGAGGCGGTCGCGAAAATCGACGGCGATCGTATAAGACTGACCGATCGCTCTGGCAAGACCGAAGTGATCACCGCTGCCGATCCGAGCGACGACTCGTACCATCCGCAATGGTTTGCCGGGATGGCGGAGGAATTCGAGGCGGCGATGCTCGCGGGATCGTCCTCGATGCGCGCTCGGGAGGCGCTTAAGGAAGCCCGAGCCGTCCTTGGTCTGACGCTAGCGGCGTATGAGTCGGACCGTAATCGCGGCTCGTTTGTCACGCTCAGCTGACCTTGCGGCGCCCTGTGGCCGCCCCTATTGACTTTGGGTATCGCGACGTTAAAGTGGCGTTGACCGCTTGGTTAGGAGCCCGTCTCTTGGGACGGGTCGGACCGTTGCGGATAGCGGCAGCCTCACGTTATGGCCTGCCGGTTTAGTATCTCCGACAGGTAACAGGAGGCCGCCCTGAGTTTATGTCGTCCGAATATCGACCGGGTGGACCGGATCAGAGAGCGCAGGATTCTCGGGACGAGATTATGCGAGCGGCGACCAAACTGTTTGCGAATCGCGGATTCCACGAAACGTCGATCTCTGAGGTTGCGCGCGGGGCACGGGTAAGCAAGGCGCTGATATTCTGGCACTTCAAGACCAAGGAAGAATTGTTTTTGGCGGTGTTGAATCGCCTTCTGGAGCCGTACTTTATCGATTTCGCCGAAGAGGTCGGCGCGCTGGACGAGCGCTCTCAGATGCGCAAGCTGATGCAGTCCTACCTGCTCTTCGTCCGCGACAACGCGGCGTCGGTGCGCTTCTTCCTGGCGCAGCTTCTACACGGCGAGCAGGTGCCCGAGGAGCTGAGCTCGCAAGTGCTGACACTGTACGGCGGCTTCCGCGAGCTGATGGTCGATATAATCCGGCGTGCGCAGGAAAAAAACCTCTGTTCGCGCGGGATGTCTCCTGAGTCCGCGGCCGGCTTCGTCGTCTCGGCGCTGAACGGTTCGTTGATAGGATTTATCTTCACCGGTGGCTCGACCGAGCAGCTCGAAAGCTCGGCGGTAATGCTGGAAGAATGGCTGTTTCGCGATGCCGCTCAGGGAATCGCGGATAGCGGCAAGGCTGTCGCCTGAAAATTGGGCGACAAGGAGTAGGGATCGCAGGATGCGTGTTCCGCTAAAGCAGATGATCGATCTTGGCCGCTATATCGGGCGCAAAAAACGCGCGGGCGAGAAATATTTTCCGCTCGTGCTGATGCTCGAGCCGCTCCACGCCTGCAATCTCGCGTGCGTGGGATGCGGGCGGATAGTCGAATACAAAGAGACTATCCGCGACATGATGACGCTCGACGAGGCGCTCGGGTCGGCCCAGGAGGCGGGCGCGCCGATCGTCTCGATCTGCGGCGGCGAGCCGCTGATGTACAAGCATATCGCGCCGCTCACGACCCGGCTTATCGAAGAGCAGAAACGCCACGTCATGATCTGCACCAATGCGATCCTGCTCGAGCGTTTCGTCAAGCAGGTCGGTCCGAGTCCCTACCTGAGCTTCAATATCCATCTGGACGGGATGCGCGAGACCAACGATCGCGTGGTCGATCGGGTCGGCCACTTCGATTTGGCGACCAGGATGATCCGGATGCTCAAGGAAAAGGGCTATCGCGTGCAGACCAACACGACGGTCTTTCGCGAGACCACCGGCGAAGAGCTCGAGGAGATGGTACGCTATTTGACGGAACTGGGCGTCGACGGGATGCTGCTGTCGCCTGGATATCATTACCAGGTGCTGGCGAACGACGAACTCTATCTTAAGAAAGAGGAGATGCCGTTAAAGTTTCAAAAGGTGCGCAAGCTCGCCAAAGACCACAAAATCGTCAATACGCCTATCTATCTCGACTATCTCGTCGGTGAACGCGAGTTGCTATGCAGTCCCTGGACCACGGTCACCCGTAATCCTCGCGGATGGAAGGGTCCCTGCTACCTGATCACGAACGGCCACTATAAGACCTTCGAGGAACTGCATCAGGCGACCGACTGGGAGTTCTATCGCACCAAGAAAGATATCCGATGCCGCGATTGCAAGCTCCATTCGGGCTTCGAGGGCACTGTCGCGCTCGATTTTGGCAAGAGTCTCAAGGATTCGTGGCGGATGGTGCGCCATTACGTTGCCTGAACGGATATTGTGCACGGGGTGGAGGGCAAATCACGACCGGGTGCGGACGATTGGACTGAGTGCCTGACGGGCGTGGCGGTCCGCGTCGGCGACTTTGCCCTGCGATCGTGACGGCGGCGTATTGGGCCCGGGAGCGGAAGGGCGGGGAGAGTCGCACACTGATGGGAAACGGGAAGCCGGATCAGGCGCGGCGCGCCATCGAATCAGAGATCGTATCGCACCGCATCGACGGGAGTTCGCGGGATGTTCGCGCCAATGGCCGCGCAGATCCGACGGCGTTCGATTTGGCCAGTTACCTGGCCGAGCGGGTGGCGATTATCGAGAAGGCGCTGAGTCGCGCCGTCGCGGAGCGGCCGGGAGCTGATACGCGGCTCTTCGAGGCGATGCGTTATAGCCTGCTCGCGGGCGGCAAGCGGCTGCGGCCGGTGCTGGTGCTGGCGGCCTGCGAGGGGGTCGGCGGTCGAATCGAGGCCGCGATGAATTTTGCCTGCGCGATCGAAATGATCCACACCTACTCGCTGATCCATGACGATTTGCCGAGCATGGACGATGACGATCTACGCCGGGGGATGGCGACCAACCATAAGGTCTACGGCGAAGCGGTCGCGATCCTTGCGGGCGACGGGTTGCTCACCGACGCTTTCAGGATAGCCGCCGAATCGGACGCTCCGCCGTCGGTCGTGCTGGGCGCGATTGCCGATTTGGCCGCGGCGGCAGGCTCATCGGGGATGGTCGCGGGGCAGGTGATCGACGTGCTGGGCGAAGGCGTTTCGATGACGCTCGACCAGCTCGAGCATCTGCATGGAAAAAAGACCGGCGCGCTCTTTGTCGCTGCGGTGATCGGTGGCGCGCGGCTCGGCGGCGCGTCGAATTCACAGTTGAGCGCGCTCGACGCGTATGCCCGCGCGCTCGGGCTCGCCTTTCAGGTCGTCGACGATCTTCTCGACGTGCAGGCGTCGAGCGAGCAGATGGGCAAGCGCACGGGCAAGGACGAAGCCCGGGGCAAGAACACGTATCCTTCGATCATTGGCATTGAGCGGTCGGCCGAACTGGCGCGCCAACTCGAACAACGGGCGCATCGCGCGCTGGCCGGCTTTGACGATCGCGCGGAACCCTTGCGAAGGCTCGCGAGCTTCGCGATAGAGCGCAAGCAATGAACCAGTTGCGGGTGGACGCGTGAATTCCGAAACCGTAAACCCGGCAGAATTATCCGCGCGCCCGATTACCGCGCGCCAGGCGATATTGATCCGGCCTGGACAGCTCGAACTCCGCGACTTCGATCCACCGCATCCCGCCGCCGGTGAGATGCTGGTGCAGGTGCGATGCGCGCTCAGTTGCGGCACTGATCTCAAGACCTATCGCCGCGGGCATCCGATGTGGCCGATGCCCACGCCGCTCGGGCACGAGTTCTCGGGTGTGGTCGCGGAAGTTGGCGCGGGTGTGGCCGAGTTCAGCGCCGGCGATGAAGTGATGGCCGCGCCGACCGCGCCATGCGGCGAATGTTTCTTCTGCGTCCACGGACAGGAAAACCTCTGCCCGATGACGATGGAAAAGATGGTGCTCGGCGCGTATGCCGACTACGTGCTGCTGCCGGCCCATGTCGTGGCGCGCAACACTTTCCGTAAGCCGCCCAATGTCCCGTTCGAGGAGGCCGCGCTGCTCGAGCCGCTTGCGTGCGTGGTACATGCGCATCGCATGGCGCGTCCGAACCGGGATGAGACGGTGCTGATTATCGGCGCGGGCGCCTTCGGCATCCTGCACATGATGGCGCTGCGAAGTAGCGGCGTGCGCGAGATTGTCGTTGCGGGGCGCGGCGTGCGCCGGCTTCGATGGGCCGGCGAGATGGGCGCGGATTCGGTTATCGACGCGGCGCGTGACGACGCCGCTCGGACGGCCGCGCGGCTCAACGGCGGATTCGGGCCCGACCTGGTGATCGAATGCACCGGCCAGATCGCCGGATGGAATGATGCGATCGCGCGCGTGCGGCGTGGCGGCCGGGTGGTGTTCTTTGGCGGATGCGCTGCGGGCACGAAGCTCGAGATCGATACGCGCCGCATGCATTACGACAACCTCGAGTTGCTGGCGCCGTTCCATTTCACTCCGCGCGACGTGCGCCGCGCCTTCGAACTGTTGTGCGAGCGCAAACTTGGCGCCGGCCGGATCGTTAACGAGCGGCGCCCGCTTTCCGAACTCGCCCAGGTGTTCGCGATGCTGGAACGCGGATCGGTGCTCAAATGCGCAGTGATACCGTGAACGCGCTGGCGCCGCACGCCGGCCGTGATATCGCGCGATCGAGGAGGATGATTCAAGTATCCGATGAGTGAAGTTGCACAGGCGGTCGAGAACGAAGCGTACGCCGCGCTTTCGCCACATGACGAATTTGTCGCGCAGATTGACTACACGATCGGGCGGGCGCAGCGCTCGCTGCTTGCGATGCAGCGGCCCGAAGGCTACTGGCAGGGCGCGCTCGAAGCCAACGCGGAGATGAACGCGGAGTTCATTATCTTCAACCGCTTCATGGGCGTCGCCGATCCCGAGCTTGAGGCGAAACTCAAAAAGCTCCTGCTCGAGATTCAGAATCCCGACGGAAGCTGGAGCCTCTTTCCCGGCGGCGAGGGCGACCTCTCGACCAGTATCGAAGCGTACTTCGCGCTCAAGCTCGCCGGCATGCGCGCGGGCGACGAGCCGATGATGGAGGCGCGCCGCTGGACGATGCGCCACGGCGGGATCGCGCGGTCAGGCACGCTTGCGCGCTTCTACCTGGCCGCGATGAATCAGGTGCCGTGGGATTGCACGGTCGCGCTCCCGATCGAGTTTGCACTGTTGCCGAACCGTTTTCCGATCAATATCTACGAGCTTTCCTCATGGGCGCGCGCCACCGTGATGGGACTGATGCTGCTGCGCGCGGCAAAACCGACGGTCGAAATCGACTGGCGCGACGGCGTCCTCGAGCTCTATATCGAGCCGCCCCATTTCACCAGGTTCGAACGTCCGCGTGCGCCGATGGTTTCCGCGCGCGGATTCTTCAACCTCGTCGATCGCGCGCTTGGCGTTTACGATCGCCATCATGTGAAGAGCCTGCGCGCCCGCGCAATCGCCCATGTCGAGCGATGGCTCCTCGAACACCAGGACGACAACGGCTCGTGGGGCGGAATACAGCCGTGCTACCTGCTGAGCGCGATGGCGCTCAAGGCGATCGGCTATCGCAACGACCATCCGGTCATACGCAAAGCGCTCGAAGCGTCGCGCGAGCTTATCTGGGACCGCGGCGATACGATTCTCTATCAGCCTTGCGTTTCGCCCAACTGGGATACCGCGCTCGCCGCGAAAGCGCTGCTCGAATCGGGATTGCCCGGTGGCGATCCGGCGATGCGCAAGGCCTCGAAGTGGCTGATCGACCATCAGATTTTCAAAAAGGGTGATTGGTCGATAAAGCGCCCCGATCTCGAGCCGGGCGGCTGGGCGTTCGAGTTTTATAACGACCATTATCCCGATATCGATGATTCAGCCGTTATCCTGATGGTCCTGGCCGCGAGCGAAGCGGATGACCCGGCCGCGCGCGAACGTGCGATTGCGCTCGGCGCCAACTGGGCGATGGGCATGCAGTCGAGCGACGGCGGCTTCGCCGCTTTCGACACCGACAACAACTCCGACTGGATCAACCACGCGACCTTCGCCGCCGATACCGAAGCCGCGACGGATCCCGCCTGTCCCGATATCACTGGCCGGATGCTCGAAATGATGGGTGCGGTCGGCTACAGCGCCACTCATCCGCGTGCGCGCCGCGCGATCGAATGGCTCAAGCGCGAGCAGGAGAGCAACGGTTCATGGTGGGGACGATGGGGCGTTAACTACGTCTACGGCACATTCTCCGCGCTGGCCGGATTGCGCGCGATCGGCGCCGACCTGAGCGCGCCATGGATACGGCAGGCCGTCGGATGGCTCAAGTCGGTGCAGAACGCCGATGGCGGATGGGGTGAGAGCTGTCTCAGCGACAAGGACCCTGCGCTTGCCGGCAAGGGCGTCAGCACGCCGTCGCAAACCGCGTGGGCGCTGATCGGCATCCTGGCGGGCGAGGACGGTCTCAGTGAAAGCGCGATGCGCGGTGTGCGATGGCTGGTCGAGCGCCAGCGCGAATCGGGCGACTGGGAAGAGACCGAATTCACCGGCACCGGGTTTCCCAATCATTTCTACCTGCGCTACCACCTGTATGCGCACTACTTTCCGCTGATGGCGCTCGGACGCTTTCGCAACCGACTCGCCGAGCGGGCGGCGGGTGCGCCGGGGAACCAAGCGTGAAGTCAATCGCGATACTCGGTTCGACCGGCTCAGTGGGGGTCACCACGCTCGACGTGGCCTCGCGTTTTCCCGATCGCTTCCGCGTGGTCGCGATGGCGGCGGGGCGCAACGTCGAACTGTTCGCCCGCCAGATAAAGCAATTTTGCCCCGAACTGGTCTCCGTTGCGACGCCGGCGCTGGCGCGCGAACTCCGTGAACGGCTCGGCTCGGATGTGCGCGTGGAGATAACGCACGGCCCCGAGGGCGCGGTCGCTGTCGCCAGCCATCCCGATGCGCAACTGCTGGTCTCGGCGCTGGTCGGCGCAACCGGTCTCGGTCCGACTTTTGCCGGTATCGCAGCCGGCAAGGATATTGCGTTCGCCAACAAGGAAGTCATGGTGATCGCCGGCGAACTGATGACCCGCGCGGTCGCCGATCGCGGCGTCCGATTGCTTCCGGTCGACAGCGAGCACAACGCGATCTTTCAGTGTCTCGAAGGACGATCGCGCAACGCGCTCAAGCGGATCGTGCTGACGGCGTCGGGCGGTCCGTTCCGCGAGCTACCGGCGGACGGTTTCGAGTCCGTCACCGTCGATGCGGCGCTGAAGCATCCGGTCTGGCGCATGGGCAACAAGATTACGATCGACTCCGCGACCCTGATGAACAAGGGTCTCGAAGTGATCGAGGCGCGCTGGCTGTTCGATCTCACGCCGAAACAGATCGACGTGGTGATTCATCCGCAAAGCGTGGTGCATTCGATGGTCGAGATGATCGATGGCTCGGTGATCGCGGAGATGGCGATTGCCGACATGGCGATTCCGGTCGCGTACGCGCTCGGGTACCCTGACCGCCTCCCGCTCGATCATCTTGAGCCGCTGTCGCTGGTCGGCCATGGCACGCTGACCTTCGAGCGGCCCGACCCGGCGCGATTTCCATGCCTGCGGCTCGCCTACGAGGCGCTTGAAGCCGGCCACACGATGGCGGTATGCCTCAACGCCGCCAACGAGGAGATGGTCGCAGCGTTTCTCGCGGGACAGGTGCGATTCGTCGATATCGCGCGTCATATCGAGACCGTGATGGAACATCATCAGAACCACGCCGCCCGCACGCTCGAAGACCTTTACGAGGTCGATGGATGGGCGCGAGCGGCCGCGCGGGATTTGATCGCACGGGCGCCCGCTTCGGCGGCCTGAAATGGGGGAAGACGCGGTGCGGGGCCGAATGCATGGCGGGGCGGTAAGCGTGCGGGAGGCGGTGGAGTCGAACTCGACGGCCGATCCGGCCGGCATGCCGCTTTCGCTCGCGCAGGCCTACGAATTCTGCGGACATCTCGCGCGGACCCATTACGAGAATTTCTCGATCGCGTCGTGGCTGATGCCGCGGGCGATGCGTCCGCATATGCACGCGATCTACGCCTACGCCCGAATCGCCGACGACTTCGCCGACGAGGATCGCGACGTGGCCAAGCTCGACGACTGGGAGCGCCAGCTCGACATGGCGTGCAACGGATCGGCGCACCATCCGGTGTTCATCGCGCTGGCCGACACGCTTCGCCGCTTCGATATCCCGCGCGAACCGTTCGCCGATCTGCTCCGCGCCTTCCGCTCGGATGTCGATTTCAAAGGCTTCGACACGATTGCGGAGCTGACCTCGTACGCGCGCTATTCGGCGAATCCGGTCGGCCGCCTCGTCCTCTATTTGTTCGGCTATCGCGACGGCGAGCGCCAGGCGCTTTCCGATCTCATTTGCACGGGACTGCAATTCGCCAACTTCTGGCAGGATGTCGCGATTGATCTCGACAAGGGCCGCGTCTATGTTCCGCGCGCCGATCTCGCGCGGTTCGGCGTCAGCCGCGCGGATCTCGACGCCCGCAAGGTGAATCCCGCGTTCGCCGCGCTGATGCGCCACGAGGTCGATTACGCGCGCGGCCTGCTGCGATCGGGCGCGAAACTCGCTGCGATGGTGGATTCGCGGCTCTCGCGCGACGTGCGAATCTTCGCCGGCGGCGGGCTTGCGATTCTGCGCGCGATCGAGGCGGCCGGCTACGATGTTTTCGCGCGCCGCCCGTCGCTTCGCAAGCTCGATTATCTGTCGCTCGGATGGCGGGCGCTGCGGGGAAAGATCGATGATTGAAGCCGCCGCCACAAGTGCGCCGGCGGAGACGGCCGCGCTCAAAGAGGATTACGCGCGCTGTGCCGAAATCACGCGCCGCTCATCCTCGAACTTCTACTACGCCTTCATGCTGCTCCCGGCCGCGCGCCGCCGCGCGCTCTACGCCGTCTACGCCTTCTGCCGCTTCGTCGACGACATTGCCGACGGCGAAACCGAACAGGCGCCGGCCGCGCAGCTCGCGCGCTGGCGCGACGAACTCGAGCTGGTTTACAAGGGCGCCCCGGCCCATCCTATTTCGCGCGCGCTTGCGCATGAGGTGCGCCACTTCGCCATCGCGCGCCGCCATTTCGAAGAGATAATCGACGGTGTCGAGATGGATTTGTCGCGCTCGCGTTACGCGACATTCGATGAGTTGCGGCTCTATTGCTACCGCGTCGCCTCGGCCGTGGGACTGATCTGTATAGAAATCTTCGGCTACGAGAATCTCCGCTCGCGGGTTTATGCGGAAAATCTCGGGATCGCCTTTCAGCTCACCAATATAATCCGCGACGTGCGCGAAGACGCCGCCCGCGGGCGCATCTATATTCCGCTCGAAGACCTGGCGCGCTTCGGCGTCGCCGAGGATGAGATTCTTCACGGCGTCGATACGCCCGCGCTGCGCCGTCTGATGGAGTTCGAGGGCGAACGCGCGCGCGGCTTTTACGCCGAGGCCGAACGCGCGCTGCCGGCTGAGGACGCCTCCACGATGATGTGCGCCGAGGCGATGCGGTTCATCTACGGCGCCCTGCTCGAACGTATCGCGCGGTCGGGCTACAGCGTGCTCAGCAATCGTCATCGGCTGTCGGCGCCGCGCAAGCTCTACCTGGTGGGGCGCGCGTGGGCGCGCTCGCGGTTCGCAAGCCGTGCGGCGCCCTGATGGCCGATTCGCGCGACGTGGTGGTGATTGGCGGAGGCTTCGCGGGGCTTAGCGCGGCCGTCGCGCTCGCGCAGCAAGGTTTTCGCGTCGCCGTGCTGGAACGCAAACCAGCGCTCGGCGGACGCGCCTATTCGTTTCCCGATCCCGACACGGGCGATTTCGTCGACAACGGCCAGCATGTGCTGATGGGCTGTTACGCTGAGACGCTGCGCTTCCTTAATCGGATCGGCACGCGGCGGCAACTCGTGTTCCATCCCGACCTCGCGATCGAGATGCTCGAACGGGGCGGGGCAAGCGCCACTATCCGGACCGCACGGCTGCCCGGCCCGATGCATATGAGCGCCGCCTTGATGCGCTATCGCCATCTCACGGTTCGCCAACGCCTAAGTGCGATCGTCGCCGGCCTCCGTATCCTGGCGCGCCGCCGCTTCGACCATGCGCGGCTCGAAACAATGACCGTCGCCGCGCTGATGGATGAGTTGGGGCAGGGCGAACGCGCCCGCGCATGCTTCTGGTACCCGATCGCGATCGCCACGCTTAACGACGCGCCCGACGTGTCATCCGCATCGCTGCTCGCGGAGGTTTTGAAACGCGCATTCTTTTCGCGCCGCTCCGACTCGGCCTTCGTCTATTCCAAAGTCGGACTGAGCGATCTCTACTGTCCGGCCGCCACGCGACTGATCGAAGAGGCGGGCGGCGTGGTCGCACGCCACACGATCGTCGAATCGCTCGAAGTCGGAGCCGACGGGGCGGTGGCCGGCGTGCGCTTGCGCGGGGGCGAGCGGCTCGACGCGGCCAACTTTATTGCCGCAGTGCCGCCCGCGCAGTTGCTCCGGATGCTGCCCGAGGGCGCCGCGCAGGAACCGTTCTTCAGCCCGATAGCAGAGCTTTCGACCTCGCCGATAATCTGTGTTCATGCCTGGTTCGATCGCGAGATTACTCACTCGGCGTTCGTAGGATTTATCGGGACCGACACGCAATGGCTATTCAACAAGCGGCGCATCTTCGAGCTGCACGGCGAGCGCCATCCGGGCTACCTGAGCTTCGTTATCAGCGGCGCGCGGGGGCTGGTCGATCTCGGCAACGAAGAGCTGCTCGAGCGCGTGCTCGCCGATCTTGCCGCGATGATTCCGGCGGCGCGCGGCGTTCGCCCCGTCAAAGCCCTGGTGCTCAAGGAGAAGCAGGCCACGATGGCGCCGTCGCCGGAATCGAACCGCCTGCGTCCGGCGCCGGAGACTCCGTTTCGCAATCTCTTTCTGGCCGGCGACTGGGTTCGCACGGGGCTGCCGGCGACGATCGAAAGCGCGGTGCTCTCGGGCCACGCCGCGGCGGCGCTCGTTTCGGCGCGCGCTGATCGCGCCGCGTCCGCCTGATTCGCCGATTATGGCTCGCGGCATCGCGCTCGTGACCGGCGCAAACGGATTCGTCGGATGCCACGTCGTCCGTGCGCTCGTGAAGCGGGGCGATGTTGTGCGCGCGCTGGTGCGCGAGGGTTCCGATTCACGCGCGCTCGCAGGCGTCGATTGCGAAATCGTCCGGGGCGATCTGCGCGACGCCGCATCGGTGGCACGCGTGGTAAATGGATGTGGCGAAGTCTATCACGTCGCCGCCGATTACCGATTGTGGGTGGTCGACGCCGCGCCGATGTACGCGGCCAACGTCGAGGGCACTCGCAATCTGATCGCCGCGTCGAATCGCGCCGGCGTGCGCAGGATCGTCCACACCAGCACGGTCGGCACGCTCGGAATTCCGAAGGGCGGAATCGGGCGCGAGGATTCTCCAGTCTCACTCGACGACATGGTCGGCCACTACAAGCGATCGAAGTATCTGGCCGAACAGGAGGCGCTTAAGGCCGCGCGCGAGGGCGTGCCGGTGGTGATCGTGAATCCGTCAACGCCGGTCGGACCGCTCGATTACAAGCCGACTCCGACCGGCCGAATCATAGTGGATTTCCTGAACCGCCGGATGCCCGCGTTCGTCGATACCGGACTGAATCTGGCCGATGTCGAAGATGTCGCCGCCGGCCATCTGCTGGCCGCCGAACGCGGCGTCATTGGCGAGAAATATATTCTTGGCGGTGAGAACATGACGCTCGGCGAGATGCTGAGGCGTCTCGCCGCGATCGCCGGGATGTCCGCGCCGCGGATCAAATTGCCCTATGCCGCCGCATACCTCTTTGCGATCGGCGCGGAAGCAGTCGCGCGCACGATGACTCATCGCGCGCCTCGCGCGAGCCTGACCGAGGTGCGGATGGCGCGCAAGCGGATGTTCTTCGATTCGTCCAAAGCGCGCGCGGCGATTGGATATTCGCCGCGACCCGTGGACGAGGCGCTCCGCCGCGCAATCGATTTCTTCCGCGCCAACGGCATGGCGCGCCCGGCCTGAAGGAGCCTCGGATGCATCTGCTGCTCGCGACGATCGCGCTCCGGCCCTACGTCTTCGTTTTTCTCGCCGCCTATCTCGGAATCGCGATCGTGAACTTCGGACTGCGCACCACTCTCACCTTCACCGCGCTCACCTACGCGGTCGCGCTCGGATGCGAGGTCAGCTCGATCCACAACGGCTTTCCGTTCGGCCTATATCACTACGTCGAAGCGACGCGCGGGCGCGAAATCTGGATCGCGGGCGTGCCCTTCATGGACTCGCTGTCATTCACCTTTCTGTCGTTCGCGAGCTATACCGTGGCGCTGTTGCTGAGTTCGCCGCTCTATCGCGCGGGCGCCGACCTTCGGCTTCTGGACACCTGGGCGCTAAGGCATTCGCCGCGGGTCTGGCTAATGGCACCGCTTTTCATGGTGATGGTCGACATGGTGGTCGATCCGTTGAGTGTGCGCGGCGACCGATGGTTTCTCGGGCGAATCTTCTGGTATGACCCGCCCGGCCCGCACTTTGGCGTTCCGATCAGCAACTACCTTGGATGGTACTTCGTGGCGACGGTGACGATCGCGATTTTTCAGTTCCTCGACGCACGCTTCAACCGCGGGCGCGTCCGTCCGTTCGGCGCGATGCCGGCATTGATCTGTCGCGCACTCCTGGGGCCCGCGCTCTACGCGGGAATCGTGTGTTTTGGAATCACGATGCTGTTCCGAATCGGAGCGGCCGAAATCGGCTGGGCAAGTATCTTTATTTTTTTGCCGATGGTTGCCCTCGGGCTGAATATAATCGCCAGGCCGGACAGTTATGGCGGTCCGGACGCGATCGAACGCCATCTACGCGACTTTCCCTACGAACGCGAGTTGCGCGTATGGAGCCACGCGCGCGCGTCGTCGATCTTGCCGCGCGCGGGGGGATG
>Ga0307373_10006134_pt1 | contig 19280 bp, 17 predicted proteins | sample OX2MG_FD_202534 | JGI IMG/M metagenome (GOLD analysis project Ga0307373, IMG submission 202534) | Soil microbial communities from Risofladan, Vaasa, Finland - OX-2 | ecosystem: Environmental > Terrestrial > Soil > Coastal area > Acid sulfate soil | place: Finland: Risofladan, Vaasa | collected...
TCGGCGGGTGGGACACGTCGGCCGGCCGGACGCCGTCGGCCCGGATCCGGTACATCCGTCCCGGCCCCCTACTCCGAATACCGGGGCATGACCTCCGGTACCGACCGCCACCTGCCGTCCCGCACCCGTTGGCGCTCACAGGACATCGGTGCCCGCGGGACGGCCTTGGGCGCCGTGATGACCCTGGCCCTCGTGCTGGCCGCCTGTTCCTCGGGTGGCAGCGACTCGTCCACGGGCGCGTCCACGACGGCACCCGCCGGCGCGGGCGCCAACCCGGTCAGTTCCCACACCATCACCATCAAGAACTTCGCATTCTCGCCCCAGACGATCACCGTGGCGGCGGGGACAGCGGTCACGGTGACCAATGACGACCAGGTGGCCCACACCCTCACCGCCATGTCGGGTGGCTTCTCCACCGGTGACATCGGCCCGGGCCAATCCAAGACGATCACCGCCCCGAACACCCCCGGCACCTACTCGTACTTCTGCTCGATCCACCAGTACATGACGGGCCATCTGACCGTTTCGGGCTGACCGACTGGCGCTCCCGCAGGTCACCCCGGGGCAGGAGCCGATGACCAACACGCTCTACCGCACCACCAACCGACAGGAGGCAGACCATGACAAGCTGGCTGAGGGCAGGCCCGGACGGAACGGAGCCGACCGCTCCTGACATCGATCCCGGGGCCATGGGCGTCCTGATCGAGCAGTCGCAGGACATCCACAGCGACGCCATGGCCTCCACCGTCGAGGCACTCGACGAGTTGGTCCAGACCGGCGCGGAGATCCGGGCCCACGGGGACCTCGACCCCGAGGAGTCACGCCAAGCCGCCGCCCGGCGGACGCGGCTGATGACCGGGGCGGCCTTCGGCGGCGGGATGCTCGCCGCGGCCGGCATCGGCGGGGCACTCCAGTCGCTCTTCGCCTCGCCCGCCTTCGCTGCCTCGGCGACCGACGTGCAGATCCTCCAGACCGCGGCGTCCATCGAGACACTGGCCGTGTCCACGTACAAGACGGCCCTCACCCTTCCGTTCATCGGCGGGGCATCGGCCAATCCGGTGGTGAAGACATTCGCCACCACCACCATGCAGCAGCACCAACAGCACCTCGACGCATTCAACGGGGCCATCACCGGACTCGGGGGCAAGACCCAGACCAGCCCGGATCCGGCGCTGGCCAAGGTGGTGGCCGCAGCCGTCCCCGGGCTCACCTCGCCGGGACCGGTGGTGGCGCTCGCCCTCGAGTTGGAGCAGGGCGCAGCCGAGACCTACGTGGTCGACGTGGCGACGCTCTCCGACGCCAACGCCAAGAAGCTCACGGCATCCATCATGGGCGTCGAGGCGCAGCACGCTTCGGTCCTGCTGGCCGTGCAGGCGCTGCTCGACGCCAACGCCCCCCAACTCATCACCCTGGCGCCCGGCAACGTCGCCAATCTGCCCGCCGCCGCGGGCTCGGTCGGCTTCGCGATGGCGTTCTTCCCCACCGATCAAGCCCGTCCCGCCACAGAAGGAGCACTCTCATGAGGCGCCGCAACCGCAGCCCCGAGGTCATGGCCATCTCCGAGCACGAGCTCACCGTCATGACCAATGACCTCGAGCAGATTCACAACGACGTCGGCGTACCGGCGATGAACAAGGCAGTCCGTGAGTGGACCGAGCGGTCCCGCACCAGCCGCCGAGGCTTTCTCATCGGTGCCGGCGCGGTGGCGGGCGGGGCACTCATCGCCGCCTGCTCGTCCGGCTCGTCGAGTTCGACGACCACCACCAGTGGCGGGTCGTCCGGTGCACCGACCGCCGGCAAGCTGACCGGCGACCTCGCGGTGGCGGCGCTGGCCGCCGGCCTCGAGAACCTGGCCGTCGCCGCCTACGGGGACGTGCTCACCGCCGCCGGAGCCGGCAAGCTGGGAACGGTCCCGCCCGCCATCTCCACCTTCGTCACCACGGTGAAGGGGCAGCATGCCCAGCACGCGCAGGCGTGGAACTCGGCCATCACCGGCGCGGGTCACGCCGCAATCGCCACACCCGATCCGGTGCTCACCCCGGTGATCACCGCCGACTTCAAGAAGGTGACCGACGTCCCCGGCGCGGCCAAGTTGGCCCTGATGCTGGAGGAGGTGGCGGGAGCCACCTACCAGTCGGCGGTCGGTGTGGTGAAGGCCGTCTCCTCGGTGCAGGTTGCGGCCAGCATCCAGCCGGTGGAGCTGCAGCATGCGGCAATCCTCAACTTCGCACTCGGCCAGTACCCTGTGCCCAACGCCTTCAGCCCCCTGATGCACGCCCGGCCCCTCACCGACTACACGGGCTAGTCCCTCCGGACCGACCGGCTCGACGGAAACGGCTCCGCCTCACGGCGGGGATCGAAGCGGACCGTTCCTCCGGGGTGGTCCCCGTCGGCGTCGCCAGCACACCCGAGCAGCGCCGCCCCTGAGACGCGCCCACGCCGGCTGCCTGTAGGCCCCCAGCACGGGGTTGAGCCAGGTCCTGCCCAGGTCCGAGTCCGGACAGCGCCGGATCCGACATCTCGAGCAGGCTCTGCGACGAATACATGGCATGACCTTCGACATCGACACCTACCAGAACCACTCGGCCAAGCTCGACCTCGACGACATCGACTTCGGCTCGTTCCGGGACCGGCCCCTGGACGCCCGGGCGCTCCGCTGCCTTCGCTACATGCACGACGTGGAGAACCACACGGTCTGCTACCTGCGCGACGTCCTGGTGACCCGGGCCCACCAGGACCCAGAGGTCACCTCGTTCCTCACTCTGTGGAACTACGAGGAGTTCTGGCACGGAGAGGCCATCGCCAAGATCCTGGACGCGCACGACGAGCAGGCCGGCACCAGCCGGATCGCCGCCCTTCGCCAACGCCTGCCCAAGCGGGACGCGTGGCGGCCGCTCACCTTCCAGCTGGCCTCGGCCATCACCCCCCACCTCACCGCCGTGCACATGACGTGGGGTGCGGTCAACGAGTGGACCACGCAGGCCGGCTACGCCCGCCTGGCCAAGCTGGCCGGACACCCCACGCTCTCCGAGCTGCTCCGTCGCATCATGAAGCAAGAGGGCCGGCACATCGACTTCTACGCCAACCAAGCCCGGGGACGGCTGGCCGAGAGCCGGGCAGCCCAGCGGCTGACCCGGTGGGCCTTGCGCCGATTCTGGGCGCCGGTGGGCAGCGGGGTCGTTCCGGGGTCGGAAGTCGACTTTCTCCGCGCCTACCTGTTCGGTGACCACGACGGCCGGGCCATGGCCGACCGCATCGACCGCCGGGTCGATCGTCTCCCCGGGCTCGAGGGTCTCAATCTCCTGCGGGGGGCAGTCGCCGCCTGATCCGGCGCAGCTGCCCGGGCCCGACCCCGGACCGGCCGGCCCCGGCGCAAATCCTGATCGAACAGGTAAACTATGTGGGTGTTCACGTTCCCCAATCCCGTCGACGAGCATGCCGCCCGCACCGTGGCGGCCGGGGTGTTCGTGATGTGCGTGGCAGCACTGGCCTTCCGGCAGCCGTGGGTTCTGATCGTCCTGGCCTACGGCTTTTGGGCCCGCGTCCTGGCCGGGCCCACCTTGAGCCCTCTCGGCCAGGTGGCCACGCGGATCGTCGCCCCGCGGACGCCAGGCGGGCCGCGCCTGGTCGCCGGGCCGCCCAAGCGCTTTGCCCAGGCCATCGGCGCAGTCCTTACCACCACCGCCCTCGTGCTCTGGTACGGGTTCGGACTCGGCAAGGCGGCCTGGCTGGCGACGGCAGCGCTGGGCGCCGCCGCGTTCTTCGAAGCGGCCCTCGGCCTGTGTCTCGGATGCATCGCCTTCGGGGCGTTGATGAGGGCGGGTGTGATCCCCGACGAGGTGTGCGCAGCCTGCTCCGACCTCTCGCTCCGCCATCCCGAGCTGTCCAGGACCGACCTGGGCTGAGGCCGGCCCGGCGGGCGCGCGACCGGGCCAGTGCGGCCGGGGCCGCGGGTCAGTGCAGCCGGCCCAGTAGTCCGTCGCATAGGTCAGCCAACTCTTTGGCGCAGGCCAGATACGCCTCGTCCTCCCCGCCGGCCGGGTCCTCCACGTCCTCCCAGGCCTCGATGGTCACGTCGACGAGTCCGAGTGACCTGATCCGCTCCCCCAGCGGTGCGGGACCACCGGGCAGGTCGCGACAGAGCCGCTTGATCGAGGCGGTCCTGGACGCAGCCCCAGGGTGCCATCGCCGGATGTAGGCCACGTGCTCCCCGGCCATGGCCATGATCAGGTCGGCGCTCTCGACGTCGCTGTCGGTCAGTTGATGGCTGCGGTGCCCGTCGGCGCGGTATCCGGCCATGGACAGGGCGTCCCTGGTCCTCCGGCCCATCGGCTGTCCCTCGACCACGTGGGTTCCCGCCGTCAGGATCCGTACCGGCGCCAGGGCCAGCATGGCTCCGGCCATCACCGACCGGGCGGCGTTGCCGGTGCACAGGGTAAGCACTGTGGGCGCGCCCTCGACGGACGCCCCTCCTGTCGCCCCTTGACCTCTCCTCGTCACTCAGCCACGGTACAGGGGGGACCCCGCCGGGGAGTCGCGGCGCTCACTGCGCGGCCCGGGCTCGAGCGGGGTGGCTACTCGGGGAGTGGTCGAGGGGGTTCGGTCAGCGGCCGGCTTCGGGTGCGGGTCCGACGCTGCTCCGTGCCAGATAGGCGTCCGGTTGGAGCTCGACCGCCGGTTCGGCGCCGACCGCCCCGAGCCGGCGGAGCAGGGATTCGGTCATCACATTCGCCACCGAACCGAGGTCGCCGGAGATGACGGTGATCGGAGGCCGATACGCAGTCGCCCACGGGGAGTCGCCAAAAGTGAGAAACGAGCACTCAGCCGGAATTTCGATGTCGGCAATGGCCAGTGCCTCGAGCAGCAGGGGGGCGAGCACCATGGAGTTCGACCAGATCACACTGGGTGAGCCGGCAGAGCCGGTGAGCGCCGCCAGCATGGTGGCCACCAGCGCGACGTTCAGGCCGTCGGCATCGGGCCCGGTCATGAGGGCCACGTGGCGGGGCTCGATCCCGAGGGCCCGGCAGATCCCCACGATGGTGTCCCAACGGCTCGCCGAGGCCCCCGACAAGGTCGATGACCGGGTGACGAAGGCAAGCCGCCGGTGGCCCAGGGAGGCGAGGTGGCGGCAGGCTTGTTCGACGGCGGTGGTGGTCCTGGCGCGCATCGAGGTCCCGGCGTGTTCGGCGAACGTCTCAGGCTCCACGACCGGCATCCCAGCCCGGCTCAGGCGCCGGACCTGGTCCGGATGGCGCGGCCGGCCGGCCATGACCAGTCCGTCGATGCCCTGGGCGATCAACCGGTCCAGCTGCTGGCGCTCGATTCGTGTGGAGTTCTGGGTGTCAGCCACGACGACGGCGTATCCGAGCGGTTGGGCGGTGTGCTCGACCGCCCGGAGGAACGGGAGGAACACCGGGTTGGCGAGGTTGGGAACCAGGACACCGATCATCATCGATCGGTCGGTTCGCAGACTGCTCGCGGATGCATTGGGGAGATAGTCGAGCTCCCGAACCGCGGCTTCGACCCGCTGGATGGCGTCGGCGCTGGCCGGCCCGGTTCCGGTGAGTACCCGCGAGACCGTCGCCGTGCTCAGGCCGGCCCTCGCCGCCACCTGTCGTATGTCAGCGCGGGCCGCGGACCCGCCGGCGCCGGAGTTTGACCTGACCACCCCATCCATTCTACTGTAAACGATTACACAGAGCGCCAGCCGGGGCCTGACGGTGCGGAGACGGAGAGGGCGGAGTTCCATGTGGACAGGCGAGGCGCCGGACAGGTCTCGAAGGTTGCCGCTGGCGATCATCGTGCTCATCGTCGTACCGATGGCCCTGGCGGCGTGCGGGGGATCTGGGGGCGCCGCCCCGTCGACGACGACCGCGGCCCCTACGACCGGGGCGTCGGCACCGGCGACCGTCGCAACTCCGAAGGGGCCGAGCACCGGGTGCGGGTCGCCGGCGGCGCCGGGGACGGTCACCCTGACCCCGGAGGTCGGCGGGAGGACACGGACGGTGATCGTCCACGTTCCCTCCGGCTATGTCGGGACCTCCGCGGTGGCCCTGGTCCTCAACATGCACGGCAGTCAGTCGACTGCCCGCCAACAGGAGGCCCTGACCGGCATGGATGCCACGGCCGACTCCGACACCTTCATCGTCGCCTACCCCCAGGGCGGGATCGCCGTCGGCAGTGGCTACGAGTGGAACGTTCCCGGACAACCTCTGTTCGGGGGTACAGCCGTTCCGGCCGGCGCCGCCGACGATGTGTCGTACCTCGAACAGCTGACGAGCCTGCTCGAGACCAAGTACTGCGTGGACACCGGCCGGGTGTACGCCACCGGACTTTCGGGAGGTGCGCGTATGGCCAGCCAGCTGGCCTGTGACGCGTCGACCGTGTTCGCGGCCGTCGCCCCGGTCAGCGGACTGCGGATGCCTTCGCCCTGCCCGTCGACCCGGACCGTGCCGGTGGTGTCGTTCCACGGCAGCGCAGACCCCATCGACCCCTATAACGGCAACGGACAGGCCTACTGGACCTACAGCGTGCCGGAAGCCGCCAGGCGCTGGGCGTCACACAACGGGTGCGCGCCGGCACCGGGCACTTCCCAGCCCGCACCGGGTGTGACGCTCACCGCCTACGGCCAGTGCGTCGGGGGTGCGTCCGTCGACCTCTACACGATCGCCGGAGAGGGCCACCAGTGGACCGGCGGACCCCCGCTCCCCCCGTCCCTCGACCGGGTCCTCGGACCGCCGACCACTGCCATCAACGCCAACTCGGAGATGTGGGCGTTCTTCACGGCCCATCCACTCCCGTAGCGGCACCCCGGGCGGAGATTCCGCCTTCGCTCGCCAGTGGTGGCAACGAGTGACCGCTAGTTCACATGCACCCCGGAGACCGCCCGGGCGATGATCAGTCGCTGGATCTCCGAGGTGCCCTCGAAGATGGTGTAGATCTTGGAGTCCCGGTGCCAGCGCTCGACCGGGTGCTCCCGGATGTAGCCGTATCCGCCCATGATCTGGATGGCCTCCTCGGTCACGTACACGGCGGTCTCGCCGGCATAGAGCTTGGACATCGAGCCTTCCCCGGAGGTGAACTCGCGGCCGTTGCGACCCATCCACGAGGCCCGCCAGATCAGCAACCGTGAGGCGTCGATCCGGGTCTTCATGTCGGCCAGTTTGAAGGCGATGGCCTGGTTCTCGATGATGGCCCGGCCAAAGGCCTTGCGCTCCTTGGCGTAGTCCAGGGAGTACTCGTAGGCGGCCCGGGCGATGCCCAGGGCCTGGGCCCCGACCGTCGGGCGGGATGCCTCGAAGGTCTTCATGGCGGCCTGGCTGGTCGAGCGCTTGCCCTCGCGGGCGCCGGCGAGCCGCTCGTCGAGCTTGTCCTTGCCACCGAGGAGGCAGTGGCCCGGAACCCGCACCCCATCGAGGACCACCTCGGCGGTGTGCGACGCCCGGATGCCCATCTTCTGGAACTTCTGGCCCTGGGAGAGACCGGGGGTGTTGGGAGGCACGATGAAGCTGGCCTGGCCCCTGGAGCCGAGCTCGGGGTCGACGGAGGCCACCACCACATGGATGTCGGCGATGCCGCCGTTGGTGATCCACGTCTTGGTGCCGTCGAGGACCCACTCGTCCTTGGCCTGGTCGTAGACCGCCCTGGTTCGCAGCGACGACACGTCCGAGCCGGCATCCGCTTCAGAGACGGCGAATGCGGCCATCTGGATCTTGTCCGGGGTGCCGAAGCACTGGGGTCCCCACTCCATCAGTTGCTCGGGGGTTCCGTTGCTGGCAATTCCCGCCAGGCCGAGGGTGCTGCCGAAGATGGCCAGGGCGATGCCGGCATCGCCCCAGGACATCTCCTCGGCGGCGATGGGCATCAGCAGGCCGCTCTCGTCGAAGAAGGCCTGGCTGATGAAGTCGAACGAGTAGAGACCGATCCGGGCCGCCTCCTCGATGATCGGCCACGGGGTCTCCTCACGCTCGTCCCACTCGTGCCCGGCGGGCCGGATGACGTTCTCGGCGAAGTCGTGCACCCACTTCTGGATCTGCAGTTGATCCTCGTTGAGGTCCAAGGAGAATTCAGCCATCGTCCCATGCTCCGTTCCGGCCCCGAGGGCCTCTCACCTCTCCCGGTCGCCCCTGCAGGCGACCGGTCGTCACCCGATCGATCCCCCCGGTGACGGAACCGCCGGCCCGCGGACCGGGGTCCTTCGTAGTTACTCAATAGTAACCTCGATCCGGAGCGCTCGCCACCATTTGGGTGGTGCGGGATGCGCCGGATGCCGGTGAGCGCCGGAGCCACGGGCAGATCCGCAGGTCACGGGTGCGCGGTGGGTACGCGGACCACTGAACCGGGGTGACGGGCCTGCGGGCGGCCGCAGGGCCGACAGGGCGTCCTCAGCGGTCCCCAGCGCCTTGGTGCGGGCCATCCGCCTCCGTCGGCGGGAGCGCAGGGGCGGGCCCGGAGCCATACGGCCAGGCCCCCTCGGGGCGGGCGGGCTAAGAGGGCTGGGCCAGCCGGACGTCCACGGCCTGGAGACCCTTCGGTCCTTCTTGGAGGTCGAACTCCACGGCCTGGCCCTCTTCGAGCGAGCGGAATCCGTTCATCTGGATGGCCGTGTGGTGCACGAACACGTCGGCCCCGCCTTCCGGTTGCGAGATGAAGCCGAAGCCCTTCTCGGCGTTGAACCACTTGACCGTTCCGGAAGCCACGGTGGCGTTCCCCTTTCGTCCACACCCGTAGTTACGGAGACAGCCCCCATGGAGGACCCGGGACGACCCGCCTGCCTGCGAGGGGGTCCGTCGGCCGTCGACCAGAGGGGACTCTCTACCCGGGAAAACGCTAGCAGTCCGCTCCCCAGAAACAACCTTCGAAAGGCACCTCGGCGGCGTGTTCACACTGCGTTCACCGACGGCGGATCCGGGTTCCCTCCGGGCCGTCCTCGACCACCCAGCCGCTCCGTTCCAGATCACCCCGCAGTGAATCGGCCTCCGCCCAGTCCCCGGCGGCCCGGGCCCGGTCCCGCCGACGGACCCGATCGGCGCTCTCCTCGTCGATCTCGACATCCGACCGGCCGAGGAGGGGCAGGCCCAACGCGGCGCAGAGCAGCACGGCCGTGCGGGCGGACCGGACGGCACCCGTGGCGTCACCTGCGTCGGCGGCGCCGTTGGCCCGCCGGACCAGATCGAACACGGTGGCCACCGCACCGGGGGTGTCGAGGTCGTCGTCCATCCGGGACCGGAAGCGGGCCACCGCCTCGGCGTCCACCGCCGCTCCCCCGGCGCCACCCTCCGTGCCGTCGCTCCCACCCGGGTCGACCACCGGGCCCTCGGCCAGCTGATCCCCCAGGTCGAACCGGCGGGCCAGCTCGTCCAGTCGGGCCAGGCCGGCCTCGGCGTCCTTCACCGTCTCCGGGGTCACCTCGATCGGCGACCGGTAGTGGGACCGGAGCACCAAGAGCCGGTAGGCGCGCGGGTCGCTCCGGGCCAACAGGTCGTCGAGCGAGGTGAAGTTGCCCAGCGACTTGGACATCTTCTCCCCATCGACGGTGACCCACCCGTTGTGCACCCAGTGCCGGGCGAACGCCCGCCCGGTGGCGACCGCCTGGGCCCGCTCGTTCTCGTGGTGGGGAAAGATCAGGTCGATGGCCCCGCCGTGGAGGTCGAAGCCGTCGCCCAGCAGATCGAGGGACATGACCACGCACTCGGTGTGCCAGCCGGGACGGCCCGGGCCCCAGGGCGATGCCCAGGTCGGCTCCCCGGGCTTGGCCTTCTTCCACAGCACGAAGTCCAGGGGGGAGTGCTTCCCCGGGTCGGCCTCGACCCTCGCCCCGGCCCGCAGCGAGTCGAGGGGCTGGTGGGCCAGGAGCCCGTAGCCGGGCACCGCCGCCACCGACAGGTAGACCCCGTCGTCGGTCTCGTAGGCGCTCCCCCGGGCCACCAGGTCGGCAACCAGATCGACCATGTGCCCCACGTAGGCGGTGGCATGCGGGGCCTCGTCCGGTCGCAGGACGCCGAGCGCGTCCATGGCCTTCCACCAGGCCGCCTCGTAGGTAGCGGTCAGCTCGGAGGGCTCGATGCCCTGTTCCGCCGCCCGCTCGATGATGTTGTCCTCGATGTCGGTGATGTTGGACACGTAGGTGACCTCCAGCCCGGTGAACATCAGGTACCGCCGGAGCACGTCGAACACCAGGGTGAAGCGGCCGTGGCCGATGTGGGGCGCGTCATACACCGTCGGGCCGCACACGTACATCGACACCCGGCCCGGCGTCCGCAGATCGAGGGGCGCCACGTCACCGGTGGCCGTGTCGTGGAGCCGGAGCACGCAGGGTACGGTAACCCGATCATGAGCGCCGACACGACCGGATCGGCGGACCGGCCGGTCGGTCCGGCCCGGATCCCCGACAAGCCCGGCCTGGAGGGCCTCGAGGCCACCTGGTCGGCGCGTTGGCAGGAGGACGGCACCTATGCCTTCGACCGGTCGGCCCGGCCGGACCGCGTGTTCTCCATCGACACCCCGCCCCCCACCGTGTCGGGATCCCTTCACATCGGGCACGTCTTCTCGTACACCCACACCGATGCGGTGGCCCGCTTCCAACGGATGCGGGGCCGCGCCGTCTTCTACCCCATGGGGTGGGACGACAACGGGCTGGCCACCGAGCGACGGGTCCAGAACTACTTCGGTGTCCGCTGCGACCCGGCCCTCCCCTTCGACCCGGGCTTCCTCCCCCCGGACGAGCCCCCGAAGGACCCGGTCTCCATCTCCCGACCCAACTTCGTGGCCCTCTGCCACCAGCTCACCGCCGAGGACGAGCAGGTCTTCGAACAGCTGTGGCGGACCCTCGGCCTGTCCGTGGACTGGTCGCTCGCCTACACCACGGTCTCGGCGCCGGCGCAGCGGGTGTCCCAGCGGAGCTTCCTCCGGCTGGCCCGCCGGGGACAGGTGACCCAGCGCACCGCTCCCACCCTGTGGGACGTCGACTTCCGCACCGCGGTGTCCCAGGCCGAGCTCGAGGACCGGGAGCGGCCGGCGTCCTACCACCGTCTCCGCTTCCCCCGGGCCCGCGAGGACGGGGCCGTCGACATCGAGACCACCCGGCCGGAGCTGCTGCCGGCCTGTGTGGCCGTGGTGGCCCACCCCGAGGACGACCGGTACCGCCGGCTGCTCGGCACCGAGGTGGTCACCCCGCTGTTCGGCGTGCGGGTGCCGGTCCTGGCCCACGAGCTGGCCGACCCCGACAAGGGAACCGGCATCGCCATGATCTGCACGTTCGGCGACACCACCGACGTGACCTGGTGGCGCGAGCTCTCCCTGCCCACCCGGGCCATCGTGGGGCGGGACGGACGCCTGCTGCCGGTCGAATGGGGGGCTCCGGGATGGGAGTCGGATGCCCCCGACCGGGCCGCCGGGCACTACGGCGAACTGGCCGGCCGCACGGTGAAGCAGGCCCAGGCGCGCATCGTCGAGGAGCTGGCCGAGGAAGGGGCGCTGATCGGGGAACCCCGCCCGATCACCCACCCGGTCAAGTTCTACGAGCGGGGAGAACGTCCCCTCGAGATCGTCTCCTCCCGCCAGTGGTTCGTCGAGACCCTCCCCCTCCGCGACCGGCTGCTGGCCCGGGGGGACGAACTCCACTGGCACCCTCCCTACATGGCCCACCGGTACCGGGCCTGGGTGGAGGGGCTGAACGGCGACTGGAACATCAGCCGTCAGCGCTTCTTCGGCGTCCCCTTCCCCGTCTGGTACCCGGTCGACGGGTCGGGCGAGGCCGTCTTCGACGCCCCCATCCTCGCCCCCGAGGACCGGCTCCCGGTCGATCCGTCCACCGACGTGCCCGAGGGCTACACGGAGGCCCAGCGCGGTCGGCCCGGGGGGTTCGTCGGGGACCCCGACGTGATGGACACCTGGGCCACCTCCTCCCTCACCCCGCAGATCGCCGGCGGGTGGGGAGACGACCCCGACCTGTTCGCCCTGGTGTTCCCCATGAACCTCCGCCCCCAGGCCCACGACATCATCCGCACCTGGCTGTTCTCCACCATCGTGCGGTCCGAGCTGGAACACGATTCCCTGCCATGGTCGGATGCGGCCATCTCCGGCTGGGTGCTGGATCCGGACCGCAAGAAGATGTCGAAGTCGAAGGGCAACGTGGTCACCCCGCTCCCGCTGCTGGAGCGGCACGGCGCCGACGCGGTCCGCTACTGGGCGGCCAGCGGGCGGCCGGGGACCGACACCGCCGTCGACGAGGGCCAGATGAAGGTGGGCCGGCGCCTGGCCATCAAGGTGCTCAACGCCTCGCGCTTCGCCCTCGGCCGCATCGCCACAGAGGGCGCGGCGGTGGCCACGCCGGCGATGGGGGCGGTGACCGCTCCCATCGACCGGGCCATGCTGGCCCGCCTCGCCGTGGTGGTCGAAGAGGCCACCGCTGCGTTCGAGGAGTACGACTACGCCCGGGCGCTCGAGCGCACCGAGAGCTTCTTCTGGTCGTTCTGCGACGACTATCTCGAGCTGGTGAAGGCCCGGTCCTACGGCGACGCCGGAGAGCCCGGGCCGGCCTCCGCCCAGGCCGCGCTGACCCTCGCCCTCTCGGCGCTGCTCCGCCTCCTGGCCCCGATCACCCCCTTCGTGACCGAGGAGGTGTGGTCGTGGTGGCGGGACGGCTCGATCCACACCGCCCCCTGGCCCACCGTCTCGGAGCTCGGGCCGTCGATCGCCGAGGACCCGGGCGGGGCGTCGACGCTCGTGGTGGCCGCCGACGTCCTCGGGTCGATCCGGCGGGCCAAGACGACGGCCAAGCGGTCGATGCGGTCGCAGGTGGCCTCGCTGCGGGTGACCGATTCGGCGGAGCGGGTGGCGGCGCTGTTGTCGGCCGAGGGCGACCTCCGGGACGCGGGCGGGGTCCTCTCATTGGTGACCAGGGTGGTCGACGTGGCCGACCAGGCGTCGGTGGAGGTGGTGCTGGCCGACGAGGGGTGACGGCGGCGGCGGTCAGGCCAGGTAGACGCTGAGGGCGGCGTCAGCCATCTCCTGGGGGGTGCCCTCCTGCTCGATGCGGCCGTGCACCATGATCGCCGCCCGCGTCGCCACCGCCAGCGCGGTGGTCACGAACTGCTCGACCAGGAGGATGGTCATCCCCTGGCGGGCCAGGTCGCCCACCAGTTCGTAGAGCTCGGCCACGATCAGCGGGGCGAGTCCCATGGACAGCTCGTCGAGGAGGATGACCAACGGGTCGGTCACCAGGGCCCGCGAGATGGCCAGCATCTGCTGCTCCCCGCCGGACAGGGTCCCGGCCATCTGCCGACGGCGCTCCTTCAGGCGGGGGAAGGCGGCGAACGTCTTCTCCTCCACGTCCTTGGCATGGAGGCCGCCACGGTAGGTCCAGATCGAGAGGTTCTCCCGGACGGTGAGGTTAGGGAAGATTCCCCGTCCCTCGGGGACCGCACACAGCCCGCCTCGGGCCAGCTTCTCGGTCGGGCGCCTGCCCACCGCCCGGTCGCCGATGCGGACCTCGCCGGTCGAGGGCCGTATGCGCCCGCTGATGACCTTGAGCAGGGTCGACTTTCCGGCCCCGTTGGGCCCGAGCAGGGCGAACACGCTACCGGGCGGCACGACCAGGTCGACGCCGTGGAGGACCTCGATCCGCCCGTACGCCGCCCGGACCCCGTCGACCACGATGCCGGGCGGCAGCTCACGCCGAACTCCAGTGTCCCCGCGGGCCGGAGCGGCGGTCCCGCTCACCGGGCAGAACCGCCGATGCCGGTCGGTGATGCCCCTGCTCCGGCTTCGCTGGTCGGGGCTGCCTCCCCGAGATAGGCCGCCTGGACCAACGGGTCGCCCCGGACCTGGTCCGGCGTGCCCGAGGCGATGATGTCGCCGAAGTCGAGGACGTAGACGGTGTCGCAGATGCGCATGACCAGCTCCATGTCGTGCTCGACCAGCAGCACCGCCATCCCCCCGGCGGCCAGCCTGGTCAACAGGTCACCCAGGGCAGAGGACTCCGCCTCGTCCAACCCCGAGCCCGGCTCGTCGAGGAGGAGCAGCTTGGGCCCGATGGCCAGGGCCCGGGCCAGCTCGACCATACGGGCGAGCCCGGTGGGCATGGCCGAGGACTGCCGCGTGCCCAGTCCCCCGAGGCCGACCCCCTCGAGCAGGCGGTCACAGGTGGCCGTGGCCAGCGAGCCGGTGACCGGCGGCGCCAACGCATCGGGGACGCCTGCCCCGGCCGCCGCCGGTCCCCGCCGCCACGGGATGGCCCGGCGCAGCTGGCGCCATTCCCACCACTTCACCGTCGACTCGAGCCCGACCTGCACGTTCTCAGCGGCGCTGAGCGAGCCGAACACTTCCAGCCGCTGGAACGTCCGGGCCAGCCCCAGTTTGGCCCGCCGGTGCGGCTTCATCCCGGTGATGTCGGTGTCGAAGAGCTCGACGGTGCCACGGTCGGGGGTCTCTAGTCCGCTGATCACATTGAAAAGGGTGGTCTTGCCGGCGCCGTTGGGCCCGATCAGGCCGGTCACCGTGCCCGGCTGCACCGTGAGGCTGCAGGCGTCGAGGGCGGCGACCCCGCCGAAGCGGACCGACACCTCGGAGACGGTGAGGGCGGCCGTCCCTGCCCCGGAGGCGTCAGCCGGCGGCACGGGTCTCACCCCCGACCACGGCCGGCCCGCCGATCAGGGCGCCGGGCGCGCCCAGGGACCCGGCGGACTGCCGCTTGACCCAGGGCAGACGGAAATGGAGGGCCTCGATGCCCAGGATGCCCCCGGCCGCGCGGCCGATGAGGATGATCCCGAGCCCGGCGAACAGCCCGAGTCCATTGAGCCAGACCTGGCCGAGGACCACGTAGGTCAGCGCGGCGAGGAACGCTCCGGTCACGGTGCGGATGCTCCACACGGTGACGAAGAGGACGAAGATGATCCCGGGGAAGATGTCGAAGTCCGAGGTGCCGACCGTCTGCTGCACCGTCCCGTAGAGGGCGCCGGCAAGTCCGGCCATGCCGGCGGCGATGGCGAACACCGCCACCTTGGTGAAGCCGATGTTGAGGCCGACCGTGGCATAGGCGGCCGGCGAGTCGTTGAGGGCCACCAGCCGCCGGCCGAACAGGCTGCGCCGGATGGCCAGCACCATCAGGGCGGCCAGCACGAAGAACGCGGTGACCATCAAGAACTCGGCCCGGTCGCCACCGAAGGACAGCCCGGGGAGCACGATCCGGCCCACGCTGACCCCGCCGCTGCCATAGATGTGGGTGTCATTGAAGAACCCGTAGAAGATGGCGTCGGCGAAGGCGAAGGTGGCCAGGGCCAGGTAGAGGTCGCGGAGGCGGATGGTCGGGAGGGCGATGAGCGCCCCCACCGCGGCGCAGATCAAGGTGGCCGCCAACAGCCCGAACAGGGAGCCCCCGCCGGCCACCTTCCCCATCACGAAGGCACCGATGCCCATGAAGGAGAACTGGCACAGCGAGATCTGCCCCGAGTAGCCGGTGACCAGGACCAGGGACAGCCCGACGATGCCCAGGCACATGACCACGCCGCCCAGGTCGAGGATGGTGGTGCCCTTGAACGCGGTGTTGTCGAAGGCCACCGCCGCCACGACAGCCAGGACGAGGAACGAGGCCCCAGCCACCAGCGACTCCCTGCCGCCGGCCACCCGTGGCGCCCGCATGGTGGTGAGCCGGCCCACCGCCCGGAGCCGGACCGAGGGCACGGTGACCAGGGCGATGAACAGGAACACCATGGGCAGGGCCAAGGTCACGTCCGGCACCAGGCTCTGGGGGAGATGGGGCAGCAGGTAGCTGATCACGTAGTTCTCGGCCAGTCCGATGCCGATTGCGGCGGCGAAGGTCACCGGGATGTTCCTGAGGCGGCCGACGATGGCCGCCGCGTACCCGTTGACCACCAGGAGGGTCATGGCCGCGATGCTCAGTCCCGCGGTCTGGGTCGGAGCCAGGAGCACCCCGGCCAGGGCGGCCATGACGAATCCGAGGATCCATCCGTACTGGCTCATCCGGTTGGGCGAGGCGCCGGACATGGCCAACAGCTCGGGGTCGTCGACCACCGCCCGCAGGGCCACACCGGTTCGGGTCGAGTAGAAGAGCAGCCGGAGGGCGATGGCCACTGCGGCGGCCACCCCGATGATCAGCACCTCCTGGTACTGGATGTTGATCCCGACCAGCCGGAACTGCCCGTTGACCATGTCGCCCACCAGGTGCTGGGTGGTCGGGCTCCAGGTGAGGGTGGCGAATCCGGTGAGGATGACCAGCAGGCCCAGCGTCACCATCACCGGCCGCTCCGCCGACGCCCCGTGGAGCCGGCGCATCAGGACCCGCTCCACCAGCGCCCCGGAAATCGAGGCGCCGACGACCAGGATGAGGAGCAGGGCCACCAGGATCGGCACGTGGTGCTCTGACACCAGCTGCCAGTAGGTGAAGGCGGCCACCATCCCGACCGCACCCTGGGCGAAGTTGAAAACCCCCGAGGTGGTGTAGGTGACCACCAGGCCGGTGGCGGCGATGGCGTAGCCGGCCCCGAACATCACCCCGAACACGGTGTACTGCAGGAAGTTGCTCACCCGTCCAGCTCCGTCACCCGGTCGACCCCATCAGCTGCCTCCGTCCAGTGTCCGCGTCCCCGGTCACCTCACTTCGGAGGCGTGACGTACTGGTAGTCGCAACGATAACCATTGGTGCTGCTGGTCACCGGCGGATCGTCCAGCCGCTGCCACTGGCCGTTGGCCACCTGGCCGATGAGATAGCAGTTCGACGTGGTCCGGGCCGCCGGATTGCTGGTGGTGACGATGTTGCCGCCGTTGTACGAGGTGATCTTGGACAGCGCCTGGAGGATCGACCCCCGGCTCGGGTCGGTCCCCGCATTCTTCAGTGCCTGGGAGAAGAGACTGGTGGAGTTCCATGCGTACAGGGTGAACAGGTCGGGCTTGAAGCCGGGCGAGGCCACCTGCACCCAGTGGAGGAAGGTGGCCACCGACGGGATGGCCGCCTGGTCCTCGCCGAGGTAGAGGGAGGCGTTCTGGTCGAGATAGGAGCCGTTGACCGCAGCCGGACCGCCGGCGGCCGGGATCAGGGCGCTGGAGTAGGTGGCCGCCCCCAGCACGACGATGGGATGGAAATCCTGCTGGACGAGGTTCTTCAGCAGAGCCGAGGCGTAGACCTCGGCCAACTGGTCGACGAAGAGCACCTTGACTCCGAGGTTCTTCATCTGGATCACGTTCTGGGTGAAGTCGAACTGGGTCACCGGGTAGGTCGGTTCATAGACCACCTTGTAGCCGACCTTCTCCATCACGTACTTCTCACCCGCCCAGTCGGCCTCCGGCGACGGCAGGTCACCGACCAGGGTGCCCACGTGCTGCACCGCCGAAGTCCCGAACCTGTTCTTGAAGTACTGGAGGGCGCCCTCTTGCCACCCGCCCTCGAGCGGCACGGCGCTGTAGAGGTTGGGGAGCTTGTTGGTCGCAGGGTCCAGGACCTCGGTCACGTCGGGGACCCCGGGGTTCTGGGCCAGCACCGCCCCGCCGTAGCTGTCGAAGGTGGAGAACCCGCCGACCAGGGCGGCGTCATTGGTGACGGCGGCCTGGGTGGCCTGCTTGTTGCCGGTGCCCGAGTAGGCATCGTCGGCGCTGTCGACCACGATGTGCCGCCCGTTCACCCCACCCTGCGAGTTCACATAGTCGGCGTAGGCCTGGGTGCCGACCAGCGCCCCCTTGAACAGGCCGCCGATGGCCAGGGTGGACACGTTGCCCACGTGGATCGCGTTCGAGGTGATCCCGGTGTGGTCGCTGAAGGCGCTCTGCGGAATGGCCCGGCCCGAGCTGCCACCGCTGCTCCCGCCGCCCGCCGTGGTCGCCGTCGAGGACGAGTTGGTGGAGCTGCACGCCACGGCCGTGGTGGCCACGAGGGCGACCATCCCCAATGCGGCGATGCGCGTCTTCCACGGTGCTGAATCCAAGGTTCCCCCTATGATCTCGGTGAATTGGCTGATCTCGGTGAAGCGGCGCCTGCGGGCCCGGTACGCGACCGGACCGGGCGGGGCGAATGTGTGACTCTACGTCAGAAACTCGCCTGGCTGTCCAGCGCGGCCGGCCGAATCGGCCACAATTCCGCCCCCCGGGGACCGGCCGGTGCCCCGGGGCGACGGCCCCGGGATCAGCGCTTGACCCGGACCCGGATGCCCTCGAGGAAGCGGACCGCCCCCATGGTGGTGTGGCGGGACCGGATCGACGCCATGACGTCGAAGGCGTGCTGGGCCCGGGGGAGCTCCGCGTACGCCACCGGGGCCTCCGAGACCTCGGCCAGCCGCGCCACGAAGTGCCGGCCGACGGCCACGGGGACCAGGGTGTCGTTGGTCCCGTGGAACACGAACATCGGCGGGGCGCCGGGGGTGATCCGGCGGTCCGGGGAGGCCTGCTCGAACTGGGCGGGGTTGTCCGCCAGACGGGTCTTCATGACCCGGCGCTCGAGGAGCTCCAGCATTCCCGTCCCGTAGGCCCCCGACCGTTCCGGGTCCCCGGTCATGTCGTACACCCCGTAGAAGGGGAGGCAGGCGTCAACCGAGGTGTCCAGGTCCTCGAAGCCGGGCTGCCACTCGGGCTCGTTCGGGGTGAGGGCCAGCAGCGACGACAGGTGACCCCCGGCGGAGCCACCGGAGACGGCGATGAACCCGGGGTCCCCCCCGTGCTCTGCGATGTGCTGGCGGACCCAGGCCACCGCCCGCTTGCAGTCGACGATGTGGGCGGGCCAGGTGGCCCGGGGGCTCAACCGGTAGTTGACGGCCACGCACACCCACCCCCGCTGCACCAGCTCGTGCATCAACGGGATGCCCTGTTGGCGTTTGTCCCCGATCACCCAACCGCCACCGTGGATGTAGACGAGCACGGGCGCCTGCTCGGCCGGCACGGCGCGTCGGGTGAGGATGTCGAGCTTGTGCCGGTAGGTCCCGTCACCCCAGTAGTCGATGTTCCTGTCCCGCCGGATGCCCCGGAACCGGAACGGGACGGCGATGACCAGTCGCCACCAGCGAATCCACGCCGGCGCCGGATCGGACCCGTCCAACCCGATGGGGCCGCCGCTGGCGCGGTCGAGCGCCAGGTCGACCACGGCCCCGGAACGGTGGGCGACGACCGCCAGGACGATCCACCCGACCGAGGACGCGGCCACGATCCCGAGACCCACCCGGCCTGGCCAGCTGCCGAGTGCACCGTCGAAGGCGAACGCCACCGTCCCGACCACTGCGAAGAACCCGACCTGGAGGGGCAGCTCGCCCGGGACCCAGCCCAGCGCGAAGCTCACCACC
>Ga0307373_10006135_pt1 | contig 19278 bp, 10 predicted proteins | sample OX2MG_FD_202534 | JGI IMG/M metagenome (GOLD analysis project Ga0307373, IMG submission 202534) | Soil microbial communities from Risofladan, Vaasa, Finland - OX-2 | ecosystem: Environmental > Terrestrial > Soil > Coastal area > Acid sulfate soil | place: Finland: Risofladan, Vaasa | collected...
TGCATAGAGAAAGATTCGCAAAAAATAATCCCATGAACCACTCCAAGCTTTCGCATTTCGCGATCCTTCTTTCCGCGATTGCGCTTATTGCCGGTTGCACGACAACCACGAACGTGACTGATGTGCGGTCCATGGGTACGGGAAAGATCGAAGGCTCGGTCAAGCTCGTCGAGATGGATTGCACCCCATCGGCATCGTCGGCGGGAGCCGTTACCGTGGAGCTGTTGGGAACGCCGTATTCGGCTATCACGGATAGCGATGGACACTTCGTTCTCGATAGCGTGCCGGCAGGAACGTACAAGCTTCATCTCTCGAAGCCTGGATTCGAGGACTATTATTATTGGCCATTCCAGACCACCGGCACGAAAACCGTAGTTTTTACCAAACCATTGGAACTTGCGCGAATACGGAACTGGAAGGTAACGCTTTCGCCCGTTGCCGTGAGGAGGAGTATTTTTATCGCCCCGAATTACATGGACACATTGTTCCCGTGCTCCGATACCCCGACCGTTGTGGATTCCGCTGGTAACGATTATTCGAGCACCGCAAATCTTTATTATTTTGTCGGACGACACCCAACTGTTAACACTACCGATAAAAGCGATTGGGTGAATTTCGGTAACGATCCTGGGATTATTTATCCAAAACTCGGCAACCCGAACGAACACTCCGGCGACACGCTCTACCTGGTTGCGTACGTCGCCACCTGCACCAATGCCGTGTCGTATGATTATTATTCCGGCGATACGCTCAAAAGCGTTTTCAGCGGCCTCGGTCCGCCTTCGAACGTGGTGAAGATCGTGCTACCGTAACACCAACCTATTCCCGCCGAATTGTCGTGCCGACGATGAGCCAGCCGGCCCAGATGATCGTCGTCGCGATGGCAATGAGGAGCGGGAACCAAAAAGCCGCGATGGCGCAGGTCGAATAAATGGCGACCCCATAATATCCAAATTTCAGACTCTCGCGTAGTTGTACCATGCAGGATTCGTTCCTGGCCAACCCGTTTCGAATGGCGGCTCGCATCACCAGCACCCAGCCGCAGGCTTGAACGGCCTGAACGCCATCGAACAGCACAACGGCCGGAGCCGCATGATTCGTCAGGACGTACTCGCCGAGGAGTCCCGTCGGAAGCGGAAGAAAAACTACCGCAAGCAACAAAAAGCCATTCGCATAAATAAAAGCACCGGATGACTTATGGATCAATTGGAACGCGGCATGGTGATTCACCCAGGTGATGAGAATGATCGTAAAGCTTAAAAGGAACGTGACAATGGAAGGCAGGATACCGAGAAGCGCTACCCAAAAATCACGGGTAGTAGTGATGCTCTCCTCCGGTGGGAGCTTTATCTCGAGGACCAGTAATGTTATTGCGATCGCAAAGACGCCATCGGAAAATGCTTCGAGGCGCGCGTTGGGGTTTGTTTCCGCCATTATCCTAAGTGAAAGATGGGAGCGCAAGTTAGAACACAAACCGAGAGCAAACATTTCGCGGAAGGCGAAAAAAAGCCGCCCCGGTCCGCCTCCATGCGCGGTTCTCTGCTGGAGGCGGACGCGGATGATTGCTCATCCCGATGATCGCTCATCCTTGATGATCGCTCATCCTGCGGAAACCGCAAAAACGCCGGGCGGCAATAATTCAGAGAATGCAATTCACTCGCCAAAACGCGATTGTAACTAACCCGGCCAATTTTTTGTAGTATTTTTTGTATATTTTATGCCAGACAAGCTTAGTTATAACGCCCGACTCAAAAACCAACACCACGAGGTCGAGGCCACGAATATTATCGTCGTGCTTTTCGAGGAGGCGGGCGCCCATATTGCCTATGCACCGGCGTTAGACCTCAGCGGCTACGGTTACTCGGACGACGAGGCAAAAGCCTCGTTCGAGATCGTGCTAAAGAACTTCCTCGACATCACGACGAAAAAGGGGACGCTCGTATCGGAATTGAAACGGCTCGGGTGGAACCTCAAGGGTAATACGTTAAAGCTCGTTAAGTCGCCGAGCTTCGACGAACTGCTCGACACCAACCAATCGCTGAGCAGACTCGTGGAGGAAGGTGTTCCGCTCCGCCCCATGCGCAAGCCGGTCAAACTATTCGCAAATGCGTGAGTGGGCAAAACCAGCAATATTTCCCGTGCTGATTTTCGAAGCTATCTCTCAGCGATAGGCTGCAAGTGTATCCGAACCGAAGGCGGGCACGAACTCTGGACTCGCCACGATCTCAAACGTCCGATTACGCTCCAAACGCATGTCGATCCCATCCCGGAATTTATCCTGAAAAATTGTTTGCGCGGCCTCGGAATCGAAAAAGCGAATTTCGATGTTCACGATCCGGCCAGTGCCGCGAAAAAGTGAGGGATGCGGAAACTGCAAAAACGCGGGCGGCGATACTACCGATCTCCTGCATAATCAATGCCGGAAGCTCGCCGCGGCGAGCCTCCGGCCACACCAACCCGTCGGCGTGGAGGGAAGCGCTGCTTCCCTCATTCCAATGGTGATGTATCTTTTTTCCCAAAATTCCTGCGCTGGGCAATAAAGTCGTATTTTTGTAAATAGGGAAATGCAAGATTTTTTCACATTGTAGGAGATTTTTAAAATGAATCGATTTTTTTCCGTGCTGCTGGCTTTTGCTTTCACCTCGTATGCAGCGTCCGCTTTCGCGCAAACGCGCGCGCTGGGCGCGCACGCCTTCACCCTCGATGACGGTTCGGGCAACACGATCACGCTCGAAACGACGTTAAGCGGCTGGACGGGCAATATCCCGTTCGTCCTGCCGATTCCGCCGCCTGGGAGCCCGCCATCGGGATTCGTGCATATTGGCACGGCGCTGAACCAAATCCTGATGTGGAACCCAGCGGATGGCGTGCAGGGCGCCTGGGACGCGACCACCCTTACCGCGAGCGGAGCCATCACCGGCACCGGCACTTCGGGAATGATTCCGCTCTGGACCGGCACATCCACGCAAGGCAATTCGGCCCTCGCCCAAAATTATATCAATAGCGGGACGATCTACTCCTCGACGAGTTCCGGCGAGCAATTGCTTGCAACGGACGCGGGCGCAACGACGGCCATTTCCATCGCGCTCCAGCCAAAAGGCACCGGCGCACTCGAAGCGCAAATTGCCGATAACGGAACGGGCGGCGGAAATGCGCGCGGCCAGTATGCCGTCGATTGGCAGATGATCAGGGCCGCGGCTACGGAGGTTGCGAGCGGCCCCGAAGCGACGGTTTCCGGAGGCTATGAGAACACCGCAAGCAACTACTATGCAACGGTTTCCGGCGGCATTGTGAACACCGCAAGCGGCAGCGCCGCGACGGTTTCCGGGGGCTATTTCAACGCCGCAAGCGGCGCCGGCTTCGCGACGGTTTCCGGCGGCTCATCGAACACCGCAAGCGGATTCTCCGCGACGGTTTCCGGGGGCTATTTGAACGCCGCAAGCGTCCCTATGGCGACGGTTTCCGGCGGCGATTTCAACACCGCAAGCGGCATGAACGCGGCGATTTCCGGCGGCTATACGAACACCATAAGCGGTGGTTATTCCGCGATCCCAGGTGGCGAGCTATTAACCCTCATCGGCCATGACGATTTCGGCTTTTTGGGACGCAATGATGCTAGAATTCCCGGTAATGCCATGTCCATCGCCGCGAACAACACCGCCGTCTTCGGCAATACCAATCTTTGGCTGGCGAGTAATGACGGCGCGGCCCACGGTCTCTACCTTTTTGCGCCGGGAAGCAGTAGCGGAGCCTTCGATTCCGTCGCGAATAAATTCGTGGCCTTCCAGTCCGGCGTCGTTACCGCATCACAAATTCTTACGCTGCCGCTGGCGCAGCCGACGACAGGCCAGGTGCTGGAAGCCACCGCGGTTGGCGGCACGGAACCGTATGCCGTCACGCTCGGATGGGTAACGCCCGGACTTTCGCATATCACCGAAAATTACAACAACAGCACCGCGCCCTATTCCGCAACGAGCTCCGGCGAGCAACTGCTTGCCACGGACGCCGGCGCAACGAATATCTCCATCGCGTTACAGCCCAAAGGCGCGGGCGCGCTCGAAACGCAAATTGCCGATAACGGAACGGGCGGCGGAAATATACGCGGCACGAATGCCGTCGATTGGCAGATGAGCCGCGGTGCGAATACGCAAGTCGCAAGCGGCTTGAATTCCACTATCTCGGGCGGCAAAGCCAATACCGCAAGCGGTGATTTTTCCACTGTTTCCGGAGGCTTTGACGCGATTGCTTCTCAGTATGGCCAACACGCTCAGGCTTCGGGCGATTTCGCATCACAGGGTGACGCGCAAACATCTGTTTTTACCTTGCGCACGAGCACCTCGAACGCAATAGCGACCTATCTCACCCTCGATGGTCTGACCACGTTTATCGCGGTCCCTTCGAGTGGTGCGATGAATTTCCATGTCTATATTATCGGCAAAACGAGTGGCTCGCCGGCCACCGTGGGCGCATGGGATGTGAACGGAGCGATCTATAATAATGCAGGGACTGCCACGATTGTTGGCACGAACGTAACCGCTACCTACAATGCTCCGGCGGGTTGGGGCACACCCACGGTTACCGCGTTGAATGGGAACCTGTACGTTCAGGTCACCGGCGCGGCCTCGACGAATATCCGATGGGTCGCGCGCGTGGAAACCGCGGAAGTGACGTACTGACCGTTTGTATAGAGGGTTGTGTAGAAGGTTGTGTAGAAGGTTGTGTGGAGGGGAATCGTTGCTTCCCTCCCAGAAATTGCCGGAAGCGGCGCTTCCGGTCACACAATGAAAGCTTATGTCCCTATCAGATTTTGCTACAGAAAAATTAAAAATAAAACCGTGGTCCAAGATGAGCGAAATCTTCCAGGCCATCGAATCGGGCGATAGGAAAATACTCGTTCGAAGCTGCAATGGCGCAGGCAAAACCACCGCGCTGGCAGCGATCTGCAATTGGTATTTCTACACTTACGGAGATTCCATCGTGCTGACAACAGCTTCGAGTTGGACACAAGTGAAGCGCAATCTGTGGGGAGAAATTCGTCGTCAGGCGCGCAATGCTAAACTATATAAAGATCCCAACGATCCGGAAAAGCTCCTCAAGCTGAACGAGACTTCCATCCTGCTTTCGGACAAGCATTTCATGATCGGAATTTCGCCGGACGTTCCCGAAAATGCGATGGGCTTCCATGCGCCGCACCTGCTCATCGCAGTCGATGAGGCGACCGGATTGAATCGCGAAATCTTCGATGCGCTGACCGGAAACCTCACCGGAAGCGACGCGCAGATCGTCATGATCTGCAATCCGATCGATATGCAATCCTTCCCCTACGAGGCGGAGCAATCCGGAGACTGGCAGGTGATAACGATCTCGGCGTTCGACCATCCGAATGTCGATGCGGGAGAAGAACTCATCAAAGGCGCGGTCACGCAAACGTGGATCGAGGACCGGCTAAACAGTTGGAGCCATGAATTGTCTTCGGGTGCGGACCGAAATGATATTCCGGTCCTTGGGAGCGAAATACCATTTCGCTCCACACCAGGTGAGGTGTATATTTCCTGGCTCAGGAAAAGGTATCGCGCAACGCCGATCGTCCAGGCGCGCATCCTTGGCGAGTGGGCCGATATGGAATCGGAAGGGCTGATCCCGATGGAATTATTACAAGCCGCGTGTCAAACACCCTCCTCTAAAGAAGGAGAAGTCAAATGCCTCGGCGTCGATATCGCGCGCGGCGGCGAGGATGCGACGGTCTTCGCCTTCTTCGCCGGCAATTGTCAATTAGAATTCAAGACGATGCATGAGAAAGACCTGATGGCGATCGCACACCGAATCAAACGATATTATGACGAGGGCTTTCAGATCATCGCGCTCGATGATACCGGCGTGGGCGGTGGCGTGACCGACCGCCTTAAAGAATTCCACCTGCTCGATCGCGCCGGGCGGACGATCGTGGATGGCGGTATTTATCCCGTGAACTTCGCGCAGGCCGCGAAAGGCTTGCTACGCAATAACAAGGACCTGGCGAACGCTCGCGCCGAAATGTATTTCGCGCTCTTGGACGAACTCCGCGCCGGATCGCTCCGGCTGCTCGATCATAAGCAACTCCTTCAAGAACTTGCGGCCATTCGCCTCTCCATTACCGAAAACACGCTCGCCTTCCGCCTGGAAGATAAAGAGCTGACGCGCCGTCGCCTCGGCCGTTCGCCCGATTTCGCCGATGCGACCGCACTCGCGCGATACGGGCTCAGGCTCCGTGAGATTGCTAAACCGCGAATGGTACTATAATTCAAGGTGTGGAACCAAATGGCGTTTCGATCTGGGAACCATCTATCATGGCGCCCACATCGTTTCAATCATTGAATGCAGGTGGCCGGTCTCTCGAAATTACTATCGTGCCCAATTCGTGGAACGATAGTATTCACAATATCCCGGTAATGCGGCGAGGTCGTATCGGCGAGAAGATCGAGATCGTATATGGATTGTGGCAGTATTGCGATCGGCTTATACGTGGTCGCGAGTACGGCACGAGCAAGCGCCGGATACGCCGAACCGATACGGCCATGCCCATAGCTGAGCACTCTGCGGCAGGTATCGTTTGAGATCGTATCCTCTTTGGGAAGCATTAAGGGAATGATAATCAGGTCGGGCTTTGAACGAAGAATATAGCCGATCACCTCGTCGGCGGAATGCGCGTGCGCAATCTCGTTCGTGTTGAGGCCAACGGGGTCGATGCTTAACATTCCAGAAAAATAAGGAAGCCTTCCCGCATCGCCCCACGCAAGCGTGATTGCTCCATGATTCGGGATGGAACGAAATACTTCCGCGACTCGCGGATAGGAATTTTGCTCTTCATCGGTCCGCTGGATATATCCCAGGCCGCCGCGCGCGTAAAGCGGCCATAAAATATGCAGCGCGAGCAATGCCACGAAGGCAGCGCCCCAAATCCATTTACTTCGAATGGAAGTTCGCGCAGCCGCAAGCCCCATGCCGATGAGCAGAATCAGAAGCACCTCGATCGAATTCGTAAATCGTTGATATTCGTTTTGGATCAACTGCGAATATAAATAAAAGGCACTGAGAAGAACGCACCACAACACTGCAATTCGGACCACCCTATTCGTCCATCGCTTCCTTGCGGCAATAAACGCGAAGGGAAGCAAATACCAAACGCCTTCATAAAAAATGCGAATCGTTCCGCGCCCCGGAAAGAACGTTGCTTCCTGTGCTTGCGCCACTTTGATATAAAACGAATTCGGCAGCAGGTTCCCGAAGTACCACAACTTCCATCCAGCATAGAGCAGAAGTGGAAGCACAAACCAGGTAGCCACAGCCTTCAGGCTGCGCCGCGTGGGAAGAGAAGAACCACAAGCAACCGCAATCAACATCATTCCCATTAGCGCGCCCTCCGGCCGCGTGAGCGTGGCGAGCGTTGCGAATGCAAACGCGAGTGGCGTTCGATGTTGCGCGAAGGCCAACAACGAAAGCAAGAGCCACATCGTAAACAAACTCGTCTCCATCCCCGAATACGCATTGAACCACGTGAAGGGATCGAGCAGGAACAGTGCTACCGCAAATGTACCGCAAACTTTTGTTTGCGACCATGCCTGCGATTCGCGAACAGAAGTTTGAGCTACAATCCGATAAATGGCAATCGCCGAAACGACGACCGCGATCACTCCAATCGCCTGCGAGACCGCGACCAAATCCCATCCCAGCGCGCTGAATGGCGCAAGCAGCAGGACCAAGAAAAAATTCGTGTACCCTTCCGTGTGCGCGCCGCCGGCGTTCCACACAATCCCGAAGCCATGCGCCAAATTTGCCGCGTAACGAAACGTGATGTACGTATCGTCGAATGGGAACCGCATGCGAATCGGCAGCCAGCACGCTGCGATTGCCGCCGCGGCAATGGCGATCAGAGATTCCGTTCGGTATCGGCGAATGAACATTCTACAAAAATACCACAACATCCTTCTATTACCATGCAAACAGTGCAAGAATACTGTCATCCTGAGCGGAGCAAGACGGAGCGACAGCGGAGTCTCGCGGAGCCGAAGGATCTCTTCGCCGACCAGAGATCCTTCGACTCCGCACATTTTGCTTTCGCAAAATGTGCTCCGCTCAGGATGACATCAAAAAATAAATCAACCTTATGAACCTAACTCTTGGAAAATATTCCATACAATTAAAACGCGGCAGTCCGCCGGAGGCAGCCGCGCGCGGCGTAGCGGAGCAAGTGGCTTCGAGCGCCGGAGGGCTGCTCCCCTGGCCGCCGGGCGGCGTGCCGATGGTCTATCCCTCCGGCAATTTCGGACGCGAGAATGCCGTCGAAAATTTGCGGCACATCCGCGAGACCGTCGCCGCCTGCATGCACGCGCGCAGCGAAGCGATCGGTCGCGGCGTGTTCCATGCTGTAGCGCAAACTTCAGTTTGCGATTCCCTTCGCCGCGCGGGGTCGCAAACTAAAGTTTGCGCTACACCGCTACCCTCCGATCATCCCCTCGAACGGTTGCTCCAGCATCCCAATCCGATCTTCGACATGAGCGATCTGCTGGAGCTTTCCAGCCAGTGGTTGGATGCAACGGGCAACGCGATCTGGCTTAAAGTGCGCGATGGGAACGATCAGGTCGTCGAGCTGTGGCCGGCGAGCGTCTTCTCCTTCACGATCGAGCGCGGCGCGGATGGGCTGCCGGAGACCTACCGTTTCCTTCCATCGAATGCTATCCTTCCCGCGCGGGATGTGATCCATATTCGCCGGCCGGATATTCGAATGAGTCCATTTTTCGGACACGGCATTATCTCCGATATTCTCGATACCGCGAAAGCGGAGACGGCCGTGCGACTCTTTCAATCGCGCTTTTTCGAGAACGATGCCACGCCACGCGCCGTCATCCGCTGGCCGCAAGGCGCGCTCATGACGCAGGACGAGATGGACCGATTACGGATTTCCTGGGAATCGAAATACGCGACACCCACGAATGCCGGCCGCATTGGAATCCTTCCCGATGGCGGCGAAGTGCAAGTGCTCGGCTCCGGCGGAAAAGAACTCGATTTTACAAAATCGAAAGAGGAACTAAAGGACGCGATCCGCGAAGCATTTCGCGTCCCAAAGATCGTCTTCGGTGACACGGAAAAAGTTAACCTCGCGAATGCCGACACGAGCTACATGATTTTCCTGCGCGATGTCGTCGATCATTGTCTGGCAAAACATGCGCAGGCATTCACACGAGCGTTGGCGTGTGAATTCGAAAGTCCCGAGCGCTCTGGGGATACCGGACGCTTCCTCGCGCGCGGCGAACTCGTCATTCAGCACGAATCGCTCCTGCCCGAATCGGAGGACATCTTCATGGCGCGCGTGAAAGAACTAAAACAATCGATGACGATCGATGAGCAGCGCGCGCTCATCGGGCTGGGGCCGTTGCCGAATAGCGCGGGAACGGTACTTGCCGGCAGCAATCAAATCGTTTTATCGCCAAACTAATATGGAAAGCATCATACATAAACAACTCATAGATTTCCCCCTCCTAAAGAAGGAGGGGGCAGGGGGTGGTCCTATCGGAATTACCACCCCCCAACCCCTTCCTTCTGTAGGAGGGGGAGCAAGACAGCGCTGGCTGACGATAGCCACGAACGCCGTCGATCGCGCGGGAGACATCCTCATCCTCGAAGGAATGGACGCGACGAACTTCCTCAAAAATCCGCAATTCCTTTGGCAGCATGGCGCGAGCGGCGAGACAATCAGCACCATCGGACGCGTGATCGACCTCCGCGTAGGTCGGGCGTCCTCGCCCGACGGTCGGGCCGGAGGCACCGACCTACGCGCTCTGGTCGAATATGCTTCGCCGGATATTTCCTCACTCGCCGAGCAAGTCTATCAAATGGACCTCGCCGGATTACTTCCAGCGAACTCCATCGGCTTTCGTCCCATCGAATACGAAGCCAACGAGTTCGGCGGCTACACGTTCACCCAATGGGAACTCATCGAATGCTCGAAAGTCGAGCTGCCGATGAACCCGGAAGCCGTGGATAGTGGAAAATGCTACTCAGTCGATCAAGCTACGGATTGGCTTCTTGCATAATCCATTCATTCAACCCACTTTTCCACCCTGTCAACCTGAGCGGAGTTTTCCGAAGCGAAGCGGAGGAAGACGGAGTCGAAGGATCTCCGGCAGTTCACCTCTGAGTGTACTCTCACCAGATCCTTCGACTCCGTTCGATTCCGCTTCGCTCCATCGAACTCCGCTCAGGATGACAAAAAAGATAAACCAACGTACTTACATCATGAATATCAACGAAACCGAAAACACCCTCACCGCAACCCGCGAAGAAATGAACACCATCATCGACAAAGCCCTCGACCGAAAAATAAAATCCTTCCCGGATCGCAGCGCGCTTGCTGCACTTCATCCGAAGGCCGGGGAACCCGGCCACTACGATTCCACCGGTAGTGGCGCCGCCCCCGCGCCAACCAACCGCGAGAAGATCCTGAAGACCTTTCGCTTCTTCAATGCGGTCGCATCGAACGATCATCAAACGCTCCGCTCGATCATGCAAACCTACGAGCCGGAATACGTTCGCTCGCTTGCGCCGCAAGTCGAGGGAACGAATTCCGCCGGCGGCTATCTCGTCCCGCAGGAATTTTATGCGGACGTCCTCTTCCTGCTCAACGAATTTGGTTTCGCGCGAAAATATTGCGCGCAAATCCAGATGTCCTCGAACATCCTGAATGTTTCGACGCTGACGGGTAAACCGTCCGTCTCCTGGGTGAGCGAAAACGCCGTGATCCCCGCCAGCAAAGGGACCTTCGGGCGTCTCGTTCTCACCGCGCAAAAGCTCGCCGCGATCTATCCGATCTCGAACGAACTGCTCCTGGATGCGAACGTCGATGTCTATAATACGATCCTCCGCATTTTCGTCGAAGTATTCGGACAGGAGGAAGACACGCAGGTCTTCAACGGCACCGGCTCGCCGTTTACCGGCATCCTGAATACATCGGGAACGAATATCACGTATCTCGGAGCTTCTTCCACCTCCGGCAAAACGCATTACACGGATATTACTTTGGATGATCTCATCAATCTCGTCCAGTCCGTCGGCCCCGCCCAGCAGCGCGGAGCGAGCTTGTTCGTGGAGCAGAATACGCTCAGCGATCTGGCGAAACGGAAAGATGCGAGCAACCGGTATCTTTGGGATATTGCACATTCTGACGTTCCGTTACTCTCGAATGTAAATGGTCTCAATGCGACGGGACTCACCTTCCGCGGTTTTCCCGTTGTCTCACTTCCAAATGGCGTAATGATAAACGGATACGATGCCAACCCGCACGCTTCTACTCCATTCGTTGCGTTTGGAAATCTCCAAAACGCCGGATGCTGGATGGGCATTCGTGGCGGCATGGAACTCCGTATCTCTTACGACGCCACGGCAGATACAGTAAATGCCTTCACCAATGACCTCCAATTACTCCGCCTTACCGAACGGCTCGCCTTTGGAGTAGGCCAGCCCGGTTACCTCGGCATCCTTTCCACTTCCGCTTCCTAAGAAATCTGTAACTTTTTAGGGTTTCTGGGGTTATTCACTTTGGAGTAAGTTGGGAAACATGCCTAAAATGCTACGAATAACGATTGCCGCGATGCTGGCAGGGGCCTTTGGCTCCTGCTCGCATCCCGTTACGCCGCCGCCTGCTCCGGCGGACGCAGTGACCATCTCCGGGCCGAAAACTGGCTTCGACAGTGTGCCCTATACTTTCACCGCCAGCATCAATTTCACTTCTCAGAACGCGCTCCTTTACAAATGGGTCTTCGCGGATACGACCATCTTCCGCAGTGCGGTAGATAGCGTTACGCGCTCGTTCCCGCTCAAGGATACCGGCAGGCAAATCTTCTCGCTCCACGTAATTCGCACCAGCGATAGCACGTTGCTCTGCTCCGCCACCGATACTATTTCTATTAGCGACACCACCACGCACCCGCCACCGAACCCGAACGATACTACATCCCATAATTTCGTCTGGACCGAATACGATAACGTGAACGGCGAGAACAACATGACCGGATGCTGGGTCTTCGGGCCAAACGATATTTACGCTCTGAACGGAAACTTACATCATTTCGATGGAACGAGTTGGACTTTGGCCACACTCAACGGCCATGCACCGGGCGCGTTGAGCGGCGCTTCCATGTTCGGATTCACGGACAATGATTTTTGGATTATCGATGGTGAAATTATGTACCATTGGAATGGATCGACGGTGGAAGAAACTCGACTCGACAATACCGGAGTTTGGCATTACCCTCATGATGGCCCGATTTATGGTGCTTGGGGAACATCTTCGAACGACATGTATTTCGTCGGCGATTCGGGAACCATCCTTCACTTCGACGGCACGAACTGGACGAAGATGAATTCGGGAACAAAAATAAGATTGGGTTCGATTTTTGGGACGAACGACAATAATATTTGGGCAGGTGGTTATGACCTTACAACCGCTGCAATCATACTTTTGCATTACGACGGTTCCACATGGAGAGAAGATGAACTCACGGCGTCAGGTGAGGCATTACCCTATTCTGCTGTTTCTGTTTGGACTTGTGATAGCGCCGGTCACCAGTTTGTTTGTACTTCAGGTGACGTGGTATTTCGCAAGACTGATAACGGTCCTTGGCGGATGGATAGCATACTTAACCTCACTGGAGTGGGGAATTCCGGAAACCATACGTTGATGGAAATATCTGGCCAATCTGCGAACGATCTTATGACAGGGGGGGAGTGGGGCTTCGCGATGCACTGGAATGGAAAAAGTTGGCAGCGGTTCGACCAATTTATCGATCTTAGCGGGACTTCCGCGCGCGGGCTTAGTATCCCTTCGCTCAGGGGTAACACAGTCTGCCTTGTTGGAATGAAAGAAGCAAACCTTAGTTGGATTTTAGTGGGACAACGGCAATAACGTGTAACAAAAGCCGGAAGCGAGTGTTGTTAGTATGATAATTTAACCTTCGAATGTTTCGCAAGTATCGAACTCCATATCATCTCCTTCTGCCGATGCTCGCATTGGCGACTGTCAGTGGTTGTTCGCAACCGGTTGAGCCAGGGCCGGTTAATCAGGTTTCGATCGCGGGGCCAAAAGTGGGGCTGCCAAATCGTTCCTATACGTTCACCGCCTCGGGGAAGATCGACTTGCAGGCGATGATCTATTATAAATGGACGATTGACGATTCCACGTTCATCTCGCAAAAGACGTGGGATACTTCAATGTCTATATCCTTGAAATTTCAGACACTCGGGCAACACCTCATTCGTACCACGATATTTCGAACCGGTGATAACACAGAGTTATGCTCGGCAATCGACACCTTTACCGTCGTACCCGAAATGATTTCCATTTCGCCCGATACGTTACAGGCACAGGTGTTCACACCATGTTCCTTTACAGCTCATCTTTCACCCTATGCATTCCCAAGCAGCTATCAGCTAATTTGGCTTTTCGATAGTATACCGATTCAACGATCAAATACCGATACCATTTCATATTCCTTCCCGACTATAGGCCGTCACATCGTTTCCGTCTCTTACCTCGACAGTGCAACAAGGGCCGTAATTAAGACAATTGGTGTGGTCAATATTAGCAACATTCCACTGCAGCTATCTGCTTCACCGGCGTCGGCTTTAGCTTTTGTGCCTGTAACTTTTACCGTTATCCATTCATCTCTCTTCCCGTCCGGCTCACGACTTACCTGGGATTTCGGAGATGGCGTAAGCATCGATACGACTGCGCTTGCAGTTACTCATTCATTTCAATTTACTGGAAACTTCAACATAAAAGTATCACTCCACGAAGGCTCGAACATCATTGGCGCGGATTCCACTATCGTTCAGATCTCTCCTATCCTGAATGGGTTTAGTCCCGCATTGCTTTCTACATTTCAACGAGTGTCAGCTGTCTTTTTCGGTAAAGTTGACGGTAGCTTTCAGCCGTTCTCCATCTCGACGGATACGCTCACCTGGAATGGAATGCTTTTCCACCATAGCATTTACAACTCATGGAGTGGTGCTGATTCACAGAAGGAAATTTATTGGACGAAAACTATTGATTCCAACTTAACCGGAGGCTTCTTAAATGGTGGTCAAATGCTAGATCCTATTTCGGCTTCTTCGGGATATAGTGAAACGGCCACGGGTAATGGAGGACTTCATGCCATCGCATCGGAATCTATTAGTGGGCATTTGTTAGCATTAATATGGTTTACTCCTGATTCTGCTCAGTTTGGTATCGTCGGTCGGAATTTAAGTCCTCAAATTGGTTTCACGGGCGGGTCTGGCGCACCGGGTTACGAAACGATGCATTCCGTAGATTGGACGAGCCCGGCATCACTTACTGTTACGTTTTATAAGAAATGATTGTCTTTTTTCTCGATTGTTCTTCTTCTCGGCGGAATCGAGCAATGAGCAAAATGTGAGGCTCGACTTTCAAGACTTTTGCAATTTTTTCGAGGTTAGGAATCGAAATGGAATCTTGTCCGCGTTCGAGACGGCCGATATAATCGGGATGAAGTTTTGACTTAATTCCCAGCGATTCTTGTGTGAGACCCGCTCGGTGGCGATAGTACCGAACATTATCCGAAACGATGTGTGCAAGCTTCACATCACAAAGATAGTGTATGCGATGTTTAGGTAGTACGACGTTATCACCGGAAAATGTTGTATATTTGCATTATGGTATAGGTCACAAATGAGTGACCCATGTAACCATTGACCGGTTCGATGGTCTTCTTTATGAGGACTTCACTTCACTTTTTTTAGGAGGCAATATGAGAAAGTCGATTGTGTTTTTGGCGGTGGTGGTGATGGCGGTTGCGAGCGCCGGGCTGGAAGCGCCGGCCCACGCGCAGATGACGCGGCTCGATTCGGCGAAGCGCTTTCGTACGCGGACGGCTAAAAACATGGGGTTCGTTGTCTTTTCCGGCTTTGGTTATGCGGGCGGGGACCAGTGGAAAAACATAATGTATCCCGATGACGGGTGGAATTCGATTGTGGGCCTCGATACATCGCTTAGCGGACAACAAGCGTACGCCCCGCTTACTAATGCGTTCGATACGGCATGGCGCTGGCATGAATATCCACTGGTGATTAATTTAGGAACGAATGCATTCCAGAGCGGAATCATGTGGCAAAATCAAAGCGACCTGTGGAATGACACGAATACTTTGCTCTGGCACGTCGGAACACCGGAAATCCTCGCTTCGAGTCCTCGAGAACCCAATACACCCTATTGCCGTGGAGCATCGCAGTCCATTTTTACGGCGGTCTATAACGCGCTATACGCTCGGATCGAGTGCGAGCGGCATGACAGCATCACCACGCTCGATACGGATCATCAATATCCTGGCTTCTTTTCGGAACCCGGCCTCGTGGGAACGAATGTTCACGATCCGGCTGGCACGTTCCCGCATTACCTGATTGGGACAGTGGCGGCGGCGGATACCTTCAATACGATCGTTCAAATGAATAAGGACAGCGACGCCGCGGGTCTTTTCGATCATTCATTTTGGTGTCCGTCCCTTCTTAATTCTAAGACATCCCCCATTTCCGCCTGGTTAGGCGGCGCAAATTGGAACCGAAAACTCATGATCCGAATGCGCGTTCGCTTAGATGTTTTGAGTGCGGCGGATTCGCTAAGCACGGAACTTGCTCGTGGCACGGACAGCGCCTTCCGGCTGCAATTGTGGCAGGGAAGCACCAAACGGGTTGATACCGCTTTCTTAATTAACAGTGCTACATTTCCGCATGCAGGCACTGCCTTCGATACTGTTTCCGTGACTTTCTACAGCGATCCGATCGATACGCCAGACGATATGCAGATCAAACTTCTCTGGCAAAAGCGAAACTCGTTAAGCGCGGATTATTTGGAGATCATGACGGCGGCACTCGATTCCACCGATACTTCGGACTCCTTGAGCCTTTCACCCTGGGGTTCGGCCTTATGGACATTACTTTCAACCGGCGGCGGAAAGTATGCCGGCTATTCCGGGTTAACAGCGAACCACGATGCTCTGCTGAGAACGCTCGTCCATCGGATGATCGTACCGTTCGACAGCCTTACCAATATTTTTTGGACAGCCGATGAACCAAGCGGCGGACTGACCGATATTTTGAAACGGCTCGAAAAGGTGGTGCGCGATTCGACACACATGAGTACGATGGCCTACATTGCAGCCGATGGTTGGGGAACGGGCAGAGGCATCTTCGACATCCGAACAGCCTTGCTCGAAGGAGTGAGCCGCGGCTGGTTCGACTCTTCCGAATATGCGGACCCACTCTATTTTGACATTGATCCCTATTGGTGGAGGGAGACATCCGGGCTTCCCATTCGGACAAAATCAAACGATTCCGCTACGATAAATCAATGGCTTAGACACTATTCGAGGAATTGTAGTATTAGCTCCGACACGTTGAGCGGGGAATCGCTCAACCCATACAACCGGGCTTTGTATTTGGCGAATTCGCAAGACGTAATGGTGCATCATTATATTCCTGACTTTCGTTGGGCGGATTCGGTGACACTACGGACACGCCGGCCAGGTTTTCACCAACGATTTTTCTTTACGGCTGAGAGTGGAGGAGATTGTGGAATCTTTCACAACAAGACCGGTGGACCAACTTATGATACCGCAACGTACACCGGTTATCGAAGCATGACAGGCGCGGAATATAAAGCACAAATTCATGCGGCAGTCGCAGCCGGCGCAAGCGGAATCGATCCCTACAGCCTTGTGAATTTCGCGTCTCGGGGAAATGAAGACATGCTGGCGAGTTGCCTCACTGGCCCGAATGGTGACACAACGAGCATGTTTGCAGTCTTTGACAGCCTCAAGAATGGATCGGGAGGCTTTCGCACGGATTCGCTCTGGTCTGGATGGCACGAGCGTTACGATACCGCGAAATCGCTCTTCCCGCTCGTTACCCTTTATGGGAATGCGCTACTCCGTTGCAACCAAATGGGCGATTTCCTCGTCCCCGAACTCCGCGCGGATGACTCCCTTCCTTTTTATTGGAATTCATTGCAAGCCCTCGACGATTCCGACCGGAGCGATGTGATTAGTTCGAATTCCGATTCCAACCGCGCATACATCTATACTTCCGTTTGGCGCGATACCACGACCGGCGATACTCTGATTTATTTCGTCAACCTTCGGACCGACGATTCCTGGGACACCACCGGCACGTGCCAGACCTTCGACCGCCGTTATATTACGGTGCAAATGAAAGCCCCGCATTTAGTTACCGATGTGGCCGATACCGCGAACCTGATGACGATGGGCAAAGTCCGAACGCCCTATGTTGGCGCTGGAGATTCGCTCGTCGTCTGGCTCTTGCCAGGTGATGGTGTGCTCGTTCGGCTTACGCCAGCGCCGGACTCCATGAAGCAGATGCGAATCGCGCTCGATTATCCAAAAGCGCCACCCGCAGCACCGCAGCAAGACTTCTATGATCATGGTCAGATGAAGTTCTCCGATTATGTGGTCGGGGTAAGTCGAGTAGATTCAACTATTCCTTCCTCGCTCTATACCTATGTGGGCATTAAGGACTGGCAAGCGCCCGCGATATGGCAGGACTCACTGCTCTATCAAAAGTTCGCAACAAATCGGCCTGAAATATGGAGGTCTCAACATTGGCAGCATGGGGCAGGGACTGGTCTTTTTGGAGGTATTAGTTTCGGATTCAAAAATCAACTCGGTGCAATTCCTTCAGGATCTCCGCGCCTCAATCAAACCGGCCTCGATTCGATCGCGCACTCGGTGACGATCGCGACGGAGGGCGAAGATGGCCCGATTAACGGGGGACATACTCGTTTTTACGACCCATTCTTCGTGCATGATACAACCTATTTGAACCAAACGGACACGGAAGATAAGACGACGCCGTTCCGTCCCGATTCGGACATAACGGGCCCGCATTTCGGCTGGGACCCGCAGCATTACGGAGGGGTGTTCCTGCAACAGAATGATTCAGGCTTCCACTCTATTCCAGGTTATGCGCTATCGGCTTATCTTGGGCTGAACAACGACACCGTTTACCCTGTGGGAGGTTATAGCTTCCTTATGTGGCATATAAACGACCGGGCCGATTCGACCTACCCCGATCCTCGCATGAGCGTGGTCTTTTACAAGGACAGCGCCATATACACGGCGCGGTATAAACTCCATGGCTGTGCGTATGAGTCTCCGAACACGAGCGATACAGGATACAGCTACAACAATCAGCGGAAGCTCGTTTATCTGGGACGTGATTCGGTGGATAATTGCTGGTATGTCAATACCTTCGCTTCCTATGGCCGTATTTACGTTGCCTTTGGCTGGCATCCGCCGGGCTATAACTATATCCGGTGGCTCCCCGAAAAATTAGTAAGCGATTGGAACAATACCAATGCGTGCTTCCCAGCGATCGCCGTGCATTTGGATACCATTGCACGGGATACGACCTACAGCATCGTTTATCAAACGGTCGAGTATGGCACTTCCGTCATTCTTCGAGCTTCACTCTATCATGATTCGGTCTATACCGAGCAAGTGGATGCCGGATATTATCAACTGCAAAGCCAGGCCACACCGGTTATTGCCGCGGTGGAACTCCGCTCTCCGACCGGATTCAATCCAGCTTCCTACGATGTGATCGCCTATGGCATCATAGGCTCTAACGATACCGAAAACGGACTGGTCGATAGCGGTATTATCTATCGAGTAATGTCGAAGTTTCAGCCACCGCTGAGCAGCACGCAGGGGCCAGAGCATTTCATCGGTGCGGAAAGCGCAATGTTCCCGACGATTTGGGCGAGAGACAGCACGGATGAAATCGACACTACGATATCCGGCGGCTTGAAGCACAACCTTATCGTTCACGATCAAACGCCGGTCTATCTCGCATGGCAGGAAAAAGATATATGTATGCCTCCATGCGATCGCCCCGATTCCGTAACTACGCCCGATAGCATCTGGGATATTTTTTCGCAGCCAATGATCTTCGATTGGTCGATTCCCAGCGGCAGCGGCGGACCGGTTGCCGACGTTTTTCCCGACCCCAATCCGGCAAACCAGAGGTCCAATGTTTCGAAGAGCATTCTGCCTGCCTCCTGGAATAACTTCCGCCCGTGTATTTCCGGGATTCGGGCCGGGAAGGATACGGTGATTCTCGGAATTGCATTCGAGACGGATCAACTAACCAATATTTCCGCTCCCTTCCTCTATGGCGAAGGCGTGGCCGTCGCGCTCGAAAGGAGTGGAAGCACCTGGT
>Ga0307373_10006136_pt1 | contig 19277 bp, 16 predicted proteins | sample OX2MG_FD_202534 | JGI IMG/M metagenome (GOLD analysis project Ga0307373, IMG submission 202534) | Soil microbial communities from Risofladan, Vaasa, Finland - OX-2 | ecosystem: Environmental > Terrestrial > Soil > Coastal area > Acid sulfate soil | place: Finland: Risofladan, Vaasa | collected...
GGCTGCGCGCAATCTGTGCGCTGTAAAACTGTCCATCGCCTGGATAGTACAGAATCCCCTGCCCCAAGTCCGCCTGTGCGTCGGTGAACTCGTTTTCCATCCCCTGATAGAGGAACGGATAGCTGTTAGCCTGCCCGCTCACGCTCGGTACTCCCGACGGATTATACGTATAGGTGGTTGCCGGAGGCGAGGCGGGCGACGCCGCATTGACCAGCGCGATAGTCGAGCCGCTCGCGTCGATGAGCGGCACCCAGGTCGCCGTCGTACCGCCTGATGTATACGAGCCAGCGAGCGACATGCCGCCAGCGGTCAGGAAGGTCGATAAATTCCCCGACGGGCTATCGACCCATCCGGCGACTCCGCGGCCAAAGTCGTGGATATGGCGATTGAGGAGACCTGAGTATGCGTCCTCGTCGTCTACTACCCAGCCCGCAAAGCGTCGCTGCTCCATCCAATCGACGCGCTGCGCTACGAATAGCGTCGGCGCGGACTTGAGCGGGATTCCGGATTGCCTCATGGGGGTCTTGAGCCGTCTCGCAATCGACGGACCGAAGAGTTCGAAGTGCCTGGTATTCCAAGTATAGATCGTGTCAGCGTTCGCTTTGATTGCACACCGCGCGATCAACGCATCGTATATCGTTCCGCTGACGATGCCGGCTTCCGCGGCTTCTTTGAGCGCCATGCGGTACTCGTGGCCGGTGAGAGCGATGAGCGCAAGATGCTCGACAATGTTCTCGACAAACAGCATCGCCTGTTCGCCGCTCAAGCGATGCCGGCCGGGCGGCCGCGTCATCGTCCAATAAACTTCCGCCAGGCTGTGGGCGGCACAGCAATCGCGTCCCTTCGCGGCGCTGACAAAGGCTTTGAGGCTTCGCTCGTGATGCTCGTGATCCTCGAGGAAAACCGGAATCAGCGCCGAGGTATCGAAGAACGCTTTCAATCGCGTTTTCCCAGGTTCTGTTCATCGCGCTCGCGCCTGACCTCGTCGAGAGTCTGCTGAACCGTCGCGGCCGAGAGCGGTTCGCCGCGATGGTAGACCCAGACGCCCTGAACTTTGCGGAGCCAGCGGCGCCGCGCGAGGGCCGCAGGATGATTCGATCTCCGGTGCTCTCGGGTCGAGCTGGTCGCCGGCGTCCAATTGAAGCTTGTCGCGGACTCGCTTCGGAAGGACGATCCGGCCGAGCTTATCCAACGTCAATTTGGCGGTCATCGTTACCATTCGAAGCTGGAATTTGGTAATGGCAAGTAGCAGGGTCGAGCGGCGCCGAACCCGCTTTTACTTGCTGACCTGACGGTGGCGAAAGCAGGTCACGAGGTGATCGTTGACCATCCCGACCGCCTGCATGTAGGCGTAGCAGATCGTTGAGCCGACGAAGGTGAAGCCGCGGCGCTTGAGGCCTATACTCATCGCGTCGGACTCGGCAGTGCTCGCCGGCACTTGCCTGATCGTCCGCCAGCGATTGTGGCGCGGACGGCCGCCGACGAAGCCCCAGATGAAAGCGTCGAAGCTTCCGAACTCGTCCTGAACTTCCAGGAAGGCCTTCGCATCGCGAACCGACCCTTCGATCTTGAGCCGATTGCGCACGATTCCAGCGTCGGCCATCAGGCGCTCGAGCTTGCGCCGGTCGAAGCGCGCAACCGCCGCCGGATCGAAGCCATCGAAGGCCGCACGATAGTTCTCACGTTTGCGGAGGATCGTCGCCCAACTGAGGCCCGCCTGCGCGCCTTCGAGAATCAGGAACTCGAAAAGCTTTTGGTCGTCGTGGGCGGGTACACCCCATTCGCGGTCGTGGTAGAGGATGCCGAGGTCGTCAACCGCCCACGCGCATCGTTTCAATCGAGCGTCCTTCGTAGCCGGATTCACAGCCATAGCTGGGCCTTTTTTAGCATCGCGGCGCTCGGCGCGCATCGGGCGGTCGGATGCGCTCGAATATACCGAAGCCAAGCTTCGTCTTGGATACATAACGCGAGAACGCGTCAAACATTAGCCCTACTAATTTCCTCAAAGGCATTAATTTCCGAGAACTAATCGGATTCGTTGACTCAATTCTCCGATTCACGACAAAATAGATGGATTTTTAACGGTACTGCCGCTGGCAGTATGCAGGAGGATTCCCGCCCTTATGTTCAACCTTCGATTTACAACTGTGCTGAGCAGTGCGGCCGCGCTTGCCTTGAGCGTCACGGTCGGCGTTGTCAGCGCGCGCGCCGGGGTCAAGCCCGGTGATGTAATTACCACCGCCAACGCGGCCAAGGTCAAAGACCTGGTCTCGCCCGGCACCTATTACATGGTCACCCACGGGATGTCGATGGACATCGTTCCGACCCAGCGGATTGATTGGCCGCCTCCGTATAAGGACGCGACGGAAAAGTATTCGTCGCAGGTCCGCCTTACTGACGACCATCGCTCGCTGGTTGGCTTCGTGGCGGGGCAGCCGTTCCCGCTTATCGACGCCAACGATCCGTATGTTGGCGCCAAGGTGATGTGGAACAACGCGTTCCGCCCGATCACGACCGACGACTACGATCTGCGCTTCTTCGACTGCCAGATCGAGTACGTCAATCCGGGCGCGCAACAGCGGCAGATCAACGATATCCAGGTCGGCCATTATGCTGGCTATGACCTGGTCGGCCGCACCGAAGTCGAGCCGCTGCCCACCGATCCCGACTACAGGACTACGGGACGTCTGTGGCTGTTCGGTCTCTACCCGTTGCTCGCGCCCGAAGATGCGCGCGGACAGGGGCTCATCCGCTGGCGCTACGCCGATCCCACGCGCGGCGACGATAGCTGGACCTGGACCCCCGGCACCCGGCGTATCCGCCGCTTGAATGATTCGCTGAATTCGAGCGCCACCGGTGCGCAGACCTTCGACCCCGACCACTACTCGGGCTTCAACCCCAAGACCGAACAGTACGACTACAAGTTCCTGGGCGAAAAAGAGATGCTCGCCGTTGTCCATGCGCAGCATTCGCCCGAAGTCACCTGCCCGACTGACGGCGGCGCCTCGGCCTGTCCGGAAGCGTGGGAGATGCGGCACATGTACGTCGTATCGGCGGTTCCCCGGCGCGAGAACAATCAGGCCGGCAACGTCCTCGACGCGCAGACTGTAGTCTATCTGGACTCTGAAATGTGGTTCGAGCCGTACGTCGATGGATACGACCAGAAGGGCCAACTCTGGCGCACCAATATCTTCTGGGCCGCCTATCGTGACCGCCCGGTTCCCGATGCGCGCGTGGCGATCTACCCGTTCAAGCGCGAGTTTATCGTGGGCTCGGCCCGCTATGACGTGCAGTCGGGCTTCGCGACGATGTGCTACCTGCCGGGGCAGCGTACCCCCGAGCGCGAATGCTGGTACATCAACATGGGCGCGGTGGACAAGAACTTCTTCACCACCAAGGCGATGGCAGCCGCGGCTCCGTAAGCGCACATAACATCAACGCCCTTATCGCTCTGAGACCCGGGGCGCGGCAGGCTCGATGCCCGCGGCGCCCCGGGTTCTCTTTTGCCCCCCTTGATACAAGTTGTACAGACTGATACGTCAATTTGTAGGATTTGGACGAACACAGTCTGAATAAGCCGATGAGGGAAAAATAAAGCATCCCTCTGAAGGCAGGGCAGGGCAGGGAGGCCATGAAATGCTAAAGCGTAAATGGGGACAGACGCTTTGTGCGATCGCATCCTGTCTCGCTTCACTGATGATTGTATCGGCGGGCGCGCGCGCCGAGGTGAGGCCGGGGGAAGTGATCGGGGCGCAAAACGCAACGCAGGTCCGGCAGCTCGTTTCGCCGGGCGTGTACTACGCCGTGACGCACGGGATGCGGATGACGATCGTGCCGACCGGCCAAATCGAATGGCCGCCGCCATACAAGGAGGCGACCGAGAAATATTCCGGACAGGTCCGTTTGAGCGAGGACCGGCGCACGGTGGTCGGCTATGTGGCAGGACAGCCGTTTCCGTTGATCGACACGAATGATCCCGACGTCGGGATCAAGTTGGTGTGGAACAACGTGTTTCGCCCAATCTCGACCGACGATTATGATCTGCGTTTCTACGACTGCCAGACCGAGTACATCAAGCCGGGCCAGGACCAGCGCATCATCGACGATATCGAGATCGGACATTACGCGGGTTACGATCTGGTCGGGCGCACGGAAGTCGATCCGCTGCCGATCGATCCGGACTATCGGATCACGGGGCGGATGTGGCTGTTCGGACTGTACCCGATTCTGGCGCCGCAGGAGTCGCGCGGGCAGGGGCTAATCAGATGGCGTTACGCCGATCCGGACAAGGGCGACGACAGCTGGGATTGGCAGCCCGGAACCCGCCGCGTGCGCCGGCTCAACGAGGCGATGATGAGCACGGCGACCGGCACGCAGACCTATGACCCGGACCACTACTCGGGCTTCAATCCGAAGACCGAACAGTACAGCTACCGGTTCCTGGGGGAGCGCGAGATGCTGGCGAGCGTCCACGCGGCGCATTCGCCTGAGATGACCTGCCCCTACGACGGCGGCGGGACGGCGTGCCCGGAGGATTGGGAGATGCGCCGGATGTTCATCGTCGATGCGACTCCGCGCCGCGACCGCAAGGGCGCGCCCTCGGCGCTGGATCGCGACACGGTGGTCTATCTGGACGCCGAAGCGTGGTTCGAGCCGTACATCGACACCTACGATCAGAAGGGGCAGCTCTGGCGGGCGCACATCTACTGGCTGACCTATCGCGACCGGCCGGTGCCGGACGCGCGCGTGGCGGTCTATCCGTTCAAGCGCGAGTTCGTGGTGGGCGCGGCGTCAATCGACGTGCAGGGCAACATCTCGACCATGTGCTATCTGCCGGGGCAACATACGCCGGAGCGCGAATGCTGGTACATCAACATGGGTGCGGTATCGAAGGATTTTTGCACGGTGAAGGCGATGGTCGCGGCGGCGCCGTGAAGAGTCGCTAATATCTGGAGAAATCGCGGCAGCGGCGCGGAGCTCAAAAAGTTCCGCGCCGCCTGCTTTTTGCCGCATCATACGCCCCTCTGATCCAAGCTGGCCTTGGTAACTGTTCCTAATGCCTATGCGCAGATTTTTTCGTGTGCAATTTTTCGCGCGCGGGAGAAATCTTAGGAAATCGCGTGGATATGGACCACGGCTGTTTTTGTCTTTAGGTGAGGAGGTTTCCTGGATGCTCAAGCGGGTGTTAACCATTTTATCGCTCGCTGGCGCGATCGCGGTCCTCGCGATCGTCGCGGTCTTGCCGCGCGCGTCAGCAGGCACAGTCAAACCGGGGGAAGTGATAACCCCGCAGAACGCCGCGACGATCAAGGACGTCGTCAGTCCCGGCGTCTATTACATGGTCGCGCACGGCATGCAGATGGATATCGTGCCGACCCAGCGCATCGATTGGCCGCCGCCGTACAAGGACGCGACCGAGAAATATTCGGCGCAGGTGCGTCTGACCAGCGACCATCGGTCGCTCGTCGGCTACGTCGCCGGGCAACCGTTTCCGCTGATCGATTCGAATGATCCGGAAGTGGCCAACAAGATCATGTGGGACAACGTGTTCCGCCCGATCACCTCGGACGACTATGACCTGCGCTTTTACGATTGCCAGATCCAGTACGTCCGCCCCGGCCAGTCCCAGCGCGTCATCAACGACATCTGGGTCGGCCATTACGCGGGTTACTCGCTGGTGGGCCGCACCGAGGTCGAGCCGCTGCCGACCGATCCCGATTTCAAGATCACCAACCGGATGTGGGTCTTTGCGCTGTACCCGATCCTGGCCCCGGCGTCGGATTACGGCACCGGCCTTATCCGCTATCGCTACATGGATCCGAAGCGTGGCGACGATTCGTGGACCTGGAACCCGGGCGTGCGCCGCGTGCGCCGGCTCAACGAAGCGATCCTGAGTTCGGCGACCGGAACGCAGACATTCGATCCGGACCATTATTCCGGATTCAATGCCAAGACCGAGTTCTACGACTACAAATTCCTGGGCGACAAAGAGATGCTGATGAGCGTGCACGCCAAGCATTCTCCGGAAGTCACTTGCCCCACCGATGGCGGCGCGTCGGCCTGTCCCGAAGATTGGGAGATGCGCCACGTGTACGTAATCCAGGCGACCCCGCGCCGCGACCTTGGGCAGGCGGGCGGTGCGCTCGACAAGAGCTCGGTCATCTATATCGACAGCGAAGTGTGGTTTGATCCCCTGGTTGATACCTACGATCAACAGGGCCAGCTCTGGCGCTCTAACGTCTATTGGCTGGCGTATCGCGACCGGCCGGTGCCGGATGCGCGGGTGGCGATCTATCCGTTCAAGCGCGAGTTCGTGGTCGGCGCGGACCGGATCGACATGGAGGGCGGAATCTCGACGATGTGCTATCTGCCCGGGCAGAACACGCCCGAGCGCGAATGCTGGTACATCAACATGGGCGCGGTCGATAAGGACTTCTGCACGGTGAAGGCGATGGTCGCCGCGGCGCCGTGACGATCGACGCAAGCGCGATTGCGTAAACGCAAAACGGCGCGGAGCCTTCGGGCTCCGCGCCGTTTTTTCGTTGCGGTTCGTCCCCCGCAAAAGAGCGTGCGCGCTTTACTCGACCGTCACCGACTTGGCGAGATTGCGCGGCTGATCGATATCGGTCCCGCGCTCGGCCGCCACGTAGTACGCGAGCAGTTGCAGCGGAATGGTCATCAGCACCGGCGTCAGCATCCGGTTGGTGGCGGGAACCTCCAGCACCTCGTTTGCGACGGAGCGCAACTCGTCGGTCGCGCGGTCGGTCACCGCGATAATCTTTCCTCCGCGCGATTCAACCTCGCGCAGGTTCGAGAGCATTTTGTCGAACAGATCGTCGTTCGGAATCAGCACGACCACCGGGACGGTTTCGTCGATCAGCGCGATCGGGCCGTGCTTCATGAACCCGGCGGGAAAGCCCTCGGCGTGGAGGTAGGAAATCTCCTTGAGTTTGAGGGCACCTTCGAGCGCGACCGGGTGATTGATCCCGCGGCCGATATAGACGAAATCGCGCGCGGACGCGTACTTGCGCGCGATCCGCTCGATCTCGGGCTCGAGCGCGAAGATCGCCTTCATTTGCGCGGGAATCGCAAATGCCGGCGCGAGCAGCGCTTCGCTTTCAGCCGCGCCCAGACGGCCCATCCGCGCCGCCAGATGAATCGCGAACAGGTAGTAGGCCTCGATCTGGGTGATGAAGCATTTGGTCGTGGTCACGCTGATCTCGGGGCCGCATCGCGTGTACAGCCGCGCATTCGCCTTGCGCGCGATCGAGGAATCGACAGTGTTGCTCAGCGCGATCACGTGCGCGCCGCGGCGCGCGCCTTCCTCCATCGCGGCCAGAGTGTCGGCGGTCTCACCCGACTGCGAGATCGCGATCATCAGCGTGCGCGAATCGATCGGCGCGCGCCGATAACGGAACTCGGAGGCGAAGTCAGCCTCGACCGGAATTCCGGTCAGCTCCTCGATCATGTATTTCCCGATATTCGCGGTGATCCACGACGCGCCTTCGCCGACCATCACGATTCGCCCGATCGCGCCGGGGCCGCCCGCGGGTAACAGTTCCTCGTCGAAGCGCACTTCGGACGACCCCGCGATCGCCCGATCGGCGAGCGTGTCGATCCACGCCTGCGGCTGTTCGCTGATTTCCTTGCGCAGATAGTGTTTGAAACCGCCCTTGGTCGCGGCGGCCGCGTCCCATTCGATATGGCGCGCGCGGCGAGTGACCGGGGTGCCGTCGAACTTCATGATTCGCACGCCATGCGCGGTGACTTCCGCCAACTCGCCGTCGTCGAGCACGACAGTCGAGCGCGTGTGGCTTAGGATCGCGGGAATATCCGACGCGACGAAATTTTCGCCGTCGCCCAGGCCCAGCACCAGCGGCGTCGCGGTTTTTGCCGCGACCAGTTTGTCGGGCTCAGTCTCCGACAGCACCACGATTGAAAACGAGCCCCGCAGCTCGCCAACCGATAGCCGAACCGCTTCGGTCAGTCCGACGCCAGCCTTGACGCGCTCCTCGATCAGATGGGAAATCAGCTCGGTGTCGGTCTGCGAGCGAAGCTGATGCCCGCGCCCCAGCAGCGCGGCGCGCAGCTCGAGGTAGTTCTCGACGATTCCGTTGTGAATCACGGCGACCGGTCCGGCCTTGTGCGGATGCGCATTTTCCTCGGACGGGCGGCCGTGTGTGGCCCATCGCGTGTGGCCGATTCCGATTTGTCCGCCCAGCGGTGCGGCCGCGAGCACCGCGCGCAGATTGGCCAGCTTGCCGGCGGCGCGGCGAATTTCGAGCTTGCCGTTTTGCACGATGGTCGCGACGCCGGCGGAATCGTAGCCGCGGTATTCGAGCCGCGCGAGCCCGTCGATCAGGATTGGGTAGGCCTCAGCCGTCCCGACGTATCCAATGATCCCACACATGATCGTTCCCCTCCCGCATCGAATGCGGAGTTTGGCGCCGCACCGTCGCGCGACAGTTCAGGGAATCACGCAGCCACGGCGGAGCCGCCGCGTCCCTGCGGCGATCCGTAAGCGAAGGCGATGGTCAAAAGCGGGAGAGTTTCTTGATTCTTCGTCAGGGCGCGTTTGCCCCGCCACTCAAGACGGTTTTTGTTACGCGGTCACCCGCGTGGTTTGTCCGCCTTTTTCGGCTGTGGAACCGGGAAGCCATCCGCCGAGTCTTTCGATGAAGCTTCCACCTCGTCAACTCGGATTGCGGTTACAATCCGAGTCCTGGCGCTACTCTCGTCCGAAATTTTTCGTCAGCTAGACCATCACCTCGACATGAATCCAGGCTTCGCTTCCCTTGCGGCAAATTATCCCCGCCCGCGCGATCTCGCACAAGCACGGCGTTCCGGCTAAGCGCGGATGGAGTCTATTCATCAAGGAGCGCCGAGAACTCCGCCACGGTGATCTCCACAGTCCGGATTATGCTGCGCAAAGTTCCCCTATCGAGCGTGTTATGCAGGGGAACGGTAACGGGATTTCGCCCCTCGCAGGTTAAACGAGCATGGCTCCCCTTCTGCCGAACTTGACGGTAGCCGAGCTTCACGAGTGCGCCGACGCACACGCGTCCAGATATGACGGGAAGTGCTGCGAATTTTGCCATTGACGCGGGCCAGCGCCTGCCGAACCTTCGAGAACCCAGGTCATCCGGCGACCGCGAGCCGCACGATTTCGTACTCCGGAGGCAACTGCCAGCCTTCGGATTCCTGATTCTCGAGACAGAGCTCGATGGCCTCGCGGATATTTTGTAGCGCTTCGTCGCGAGTCCGGCCCTGACTGATACAACCGGGAATCACGGGGCATTCCGCGACCAGATAACCGTCTTCGCCTGGGGTCAAGATAACCGGCAGTTCCATCATTTCGATGGTACCAGCCTTTATAGGCGCCCGCTAACGAACGCGGAGTGCGTCATTTGCCGGAGTGCTTGGATGCGTGACTCGTCGCGGCGGCGGAGTCGCCGTGGCGTTTGCGCCAGGAGGCTGTCCAGCCCGATTTTTCGCGTTGCGGATGGTGCGACATCACTAGCGCGCCGTCGGGAACCTCGCGGATGATCGTCGTGCCCGAGGCGACGTAAACGTCGCTGCCGACTTTGATCGGCGCGACGAGCTGCGTGTCGCATCCGATCATGCATCGGTCGCCGATTTGGGTTTGATGCTTTTCGTAGCCGTCGTAGTTGACGGTAATCACGCCGCAGCCGACGTTGGTGTCGCGGCCGATCGTGGCGTCGCCGAGATAGCTCAAATGGCTGGCCTTGGTGCCGCGTCCGATTTTCGCCTTCTTGGTTTCGACGAAATTGCCAATACGGTTATGCCCTTCAAGATCGGTGCCGGCGCGCAGATTCGCAAAAGGACCGATTTCCGAGTCGGCGCCGATCCGGCAATCCTCGGCGCGCACGCCCAGCTTGATATGGCATCGCTCGCCAATCTCGACGTCCTTGAGCCACGCCGTGCCTTCGATTCTGGTTTCCGCGCCGATCCGGCATCGCCCGAGGATCTGCACGTTGGGTCCGATGATTACGTCGGCGGCGATTTCCGCATGGTCGGAGATATACGCCGTCGCGGGATCGACGAACGTCACTCCCGCCGCCATCAGCCGCCGGTTCACCTGCTCACGAAGTAGGGTTTCCATCGATGACAACTCCTCGCGCGTGTTTACGCCCGCGAACTCCGCGGCGTCCCGCGCCGGCCATGCCTGGACGACAAGCCCGCGCGCGCGTGCGGATGCGACAATATCGGTCAGATAAAATTCATGCTGTGCGTTTTTTGGTTTGAGTTCGGCGAGTGCGGCGCGCAGAACGCCCGCGTGCGCGATGTAGATCCCGGTGTTGATCTCGGCGACGGCGAGTTCCGCGGGTGATGCGTCGCGCGCCTCGACGATCGCCAGGGGCGCTCCGTGCGCGTCGCGGACGACGCGTCCGTAAGCGCCGCCGTCGGCAAGGACGACGCTGATAAAGGACAGCGCCGCGCCGCTGGTGCGATGCGCGGCGACGAACTCGACCAGCGTCGCGGCGGTCAGCATCGGCATGTCGCCGTATGCGATCAGCACGTCCCCGTCGTAACCGGGCGCAATCGCGCCAAGCCCGGCGCGCGCCGCGTCGCCGGTGCCGCGCGGCTCGGCCTGGATTGCGCTTGCGACTTGCGCCCGTGCGGCGGACGCGCGGATGGCGGCTTCGACTTCGCGCGCCTGGTAGCCCGTCACTGCAACGATCGGCGCGGCGCCCGCCGTCTCGAGCGCGCGGACCACCCGCGCGACCATCGGCGTACCGCCAATCTCGTGCAGAACCTTGGCGCGCTTCGAGCGCATCCGCGTGCCGAGTCCCGCGGCGAGCACGATCGCGGCGAGGCCGGCTTCGGCTATGCGCGAGTCTTTTGCCATCTAATCGGGCATCCGCCTAGTCGTACTCGGCGAAGTTCGAGACCTTCCAGGTGTCGCCTTCCTTGCGCGCGGCGATCATCCAGTTCTTCTCGAAGGTGCCGCCCTCGGGCACGTCGATTGTCGCGCGAAACACGTACTGGATATGGTCGGGAGCGTCGCGCTCGGCCTGAAGTTTGTAGTGGATTATCGGCTTGCGCGTGGTGTCGTCGATCGCCTGGCCTTGGGTGAGTTTCATTTCCTCATGCAGCTTGTCGAGCGCCAGCCCGGTGCATAGCGGTTCGGCCGATTTCAGATCGATCGCCATGTAGTGCGCGGTGATGAATCGATCGACGACGCCGCGCGGGCTGTTCAACTTCGTGCACGCGGCCGCGCCCAAAACGGCGAATGAAAGTGCGAGCGCAATGGCGGCGAGCGCGGCGCGGCGCGCAACGGGTCGTGACAGCGGCATCATTTCTTCCTGAACAGCTCGTCAAGCTCTTTGCGCGTCCTGGCCGGCATCGCCGCGGCGGCGCGGTTTTTCCCCGGGGTGAAGTACTCGCAGAAGTTTGCGCGCTCCTTATCCACCACTCGCTCCGCCATCGGTTCCCGGCATTGATTGTTGTACGCCGGATCATGGAAGCCGCAGTTTCGGCACGCGTGCTGCGCGCGGCCGCATCCGGGGCACATCTCGCGAAAGCTGACGCGTTCGCCGAATTCTATTTCACGGCCGCAGAAGAAACAGTTCATCGCGCGCGCTCAGCGTCCGATCCCGGAGTTCAATCCCGGGGACATGCCGCGGGAAACCGCGCTTTTTCAAGCACTTCGTCACTGATAGCATAGCCGCTGTGGCACCTGCGCGCGAGACAATGCTGAACGCGATCGAGGCCTTTGCCGGCGCACTCGCGCGTGCGGCGCGCGCGTCAGCGCATACCGTCGATAATTACCGCCGCGACCTGATGGCGCTGCGCCGGTTCATGCTCGAGCGCGCCGCGGCGCTCGGGCGTATCGAAGACGAAATCGATCCCGCCGCGATCACGCCCGACCATATTCGCGGATGGCTCGCCGAGATGATGAAGACCTACCAGCGTGCGACCGTCCAGCGGCGGCTGAGCGCGGCGAAAGCGTTTTTCCGCTACCGCGAGAACGCGGGCGCACCCGGTAATCCGACGCGCACGATGCGCTCGCCGCGCTCCGAGCGGCATCTTCCGCGGGTTCTTGATCAAGACGATGCCAAAAAGCTGATCGAGCTGGACTCCGGCCTGCAGACCGCAGCCGCGTTGCGCGATCGCGCGATAATCGAGACCCTCTACTCGACCGGGATTCGGGTGAGCGAACTGGTCGGGCTCAACTGGCGCGATATTGACGAAGAGATCGGGATGCTTACGGTGCGCTCGGGCAAGGGCAACAAGGATCGCGTCGTGCCGATCGGAGAGCCCGCGCTCGACGCGCTGGCGGCGTGGCGGCGCGCGATGCCGATTGCGTGGGAGGCGGACGGCCCCGTGATCGTGAACCTGCGCGGCGCCCGGCTGACGACACGCAGCGTAGAGAATATAATGCGCGCGCGAATCACCCGCGCCGGCATCGCGGTCGAGCTGACTCCGCACGGGCTGCGTCACTCGTTCGCAACGCATATGCTGGGCAATGGCGCCGACCTGCGCTCGATACAGGAGATGCTCGGGCATGCGAGTCTTGCAACCACGCAGCGCTACACGCACGTCAGCGTGAACCATCTCAAAGAGGTTTATCGGCGCTCGCATCCTCGCGCATGACGGCGCATGACGAGCGCCTTAAGGCAAAATGAAAATTCGCAGCACAACCATCCTGAGTGTTCGCCACGAAGGCAAGGTAGTGATCGCCGGCGACGGGCAGGTCAGTGCCGGACCGACCATCATGAAGCGCGGCGCGCGTAAGGTGCGCCGCCTCCACGGCGACCGCGTGCTGGCGGGCTTCGCCGGTTCGACCGCCGACGGGCTGACCTTGTTCGACAAATTCGAGAGCAAGCTGCAGGAGTACAACGGGGTGCTCAGGCGCGCCGCGGTCGAGATGGCCAAGGACTGGCGCACGGACAGGATTCTGCGCCGGCTCGAGGCGATGCTGATCGTGGCCGACGCCGAAAGTTCGCTGTTGCTCTCGGGCGCGGGCGACGTGATCGAGCCTGATGATGGCATTTTGGCGATCGGATCGGGCGGGAATTTTGCGCTCTCGGCGGGGCGCGCTCTCCTGCGCCATAACCCGGGACTGTCGGCGCGCCAGATTGCGGAAGCGTCGCTCAAGATCGCGTCCGAAATCTGCGTCTATACCAACGACCAATTTATTATCGAAGAGTTATAGGCACGCGGCCAAATCGTGATTAATCTTTGAAGCGTGCGGCGCGCCGGCGAGCGGGTGTCCACGCAAATAAATAATGGCAGTTCCACAGGTAATGACCCCGCGCGAGATCGTCTCCGAACTCGATCGGTATATCGTCGGCCAGCACGACGCCAAACGCGCGGTCGCGATCGCGCTGCGCAACCGATGGCGGCGGCAGAACGTCGCCCCCGATCTGCGCGACGAAATCGCGCCCAAGAACATCCTCATGATTGGCCCCACCGGCGTCGGCAAGACGGAAATCGCGCGCCGCCTGGCCAAACTCGCCCAGGCGCCGTTCGTCAAGGTCGAGGCCTCCCGCTACACCGAGGTCGGCTACGTCGGACGCGACGTCGAATCGATGATCCGCGACCTTGCGGAAATCTCGGTCAAGATGGTGCGCGAAGAAGAACGTGACCGGGTCAAGATCAAGGCGCGCGAAAATGCCGAAGAACGCCTGCTCGATCTCCTGTTTCCGCCCCCCGCCAAAGCGCGCCGTCCGGCGGGAATCTCGCCCGAGGGTCATCTCGAGGCGACCGACGGCGATTCTCATCGCGACACCCGCGAGAAGCTGCGCAAGCTGCTCGCGCAGGGGCATCTCAATGAACGCGAGGTCGAGATCGAGGTCTCGGCCAACGCGACGCCGATGGTCGAAGTGTTCACGCCTCAGGGCATGGAAGAGATGGGATTCAACATGAAGGATCTCATGAGCCAGATCATGCCCAAGAAGACGCATCATCGTAAGGTGAAAATTCCCGAGGCACTCGAGATTCTGATCCAGGAAGAAGCCGCGCGGCTGGTCGATATGGAAGCCGTCGCGCACGAGGCGATCAATCGGGCCGAGCAATCGGGAATCGTGTTTATCGACGAAATTGACAAGATCGCCGGGCGCGAGGCCGGCCGCGGACCCGATGTCTCGCGCGAGGGCGTACAGCGCGACTTGCTGCCGATCGTCGAAGGCTCGACCGTCAACACCAAATACGGCGCGATTCGCACCGACCACATACTGTTCGTGGCTTCGGGCGCCTTTCACACCAGCAAGCCGAGCGACTTGATCCCCGAGTTTCAGGGACGCTTCCCGATCCGCGTCGAGTTAAAGGCGCTCGCGCGCGAGGACTTCATAAGAATTCTGACCGAGCCCGAGAATTCGCTGACCCGCCAATACGTAGCGCTGATGGCGACCGAGGGGCTGCGGCTGACGTTCACCGACGACGCCGTGGATGCGCTGGCGGCGATCGCGGCGCAGGTCAACGAGCGGACCGAAAATATCGGCGCACGGCGCTTGCACACGGTCCTCGAGCGGCTGCTCGAGGAGGTTTCCTTCAATGCTCCCGAGCTCAATGACCGCGACCTGGTAATCGACGCGGGATACGTCCACGGACATCTGGACCCAATCCTCAAGGATGAGGACCTCTCGCGTTACATCCTGTAATGTCGGTGTGCGAGGGTTGCCCGGCGCCAGTTCGCGCCAATTACCGGAACGGCGAGGACGATCCGGCGGTAATTGCGCGGCGGGCGCAAGCCTGTTTTGATTGCCACCTGAGGCGGGTCTTTCGCCGGGGCCGGTTGGAGGCTACGTGAACAAAGATCTGATCGCACGAGCCGAGATTCTGATCGAGGCGCTGCCGTACATCCGGCGCTTTCGCGGGCAGACGTTTGTAATCAAATACGGCGGCCATGCGATGCAATCCGAAGAGTTGCGCACGGGATTCGCCGAGGACGTTGTCCTGCTCGATCTGGTCGGCATCAACCCGGTCGTCGTCCACGGCGGAGGTCCGCAGATAACCGAGTTGATCGGCAAGCTTGGGCTCAAGTCTCACTTTGTGCGCGGGATGCGCGTGACCGACGCGGCTACCATGGAAGCGGCCGAGATGGTCTTGCAGCGGATCAACAAGGATATCGTAGCGATGCTCTCGCGCCACGGCGGCCGCGCGGTCGGATTGTCGGGCAAGGACGGAGATCTGATCGTCTCGCGCAAGATGCGGATGGTCGTCAAGGACGAGGATGGGCGCCGCAGCGCAGTCGATATCGGGCTGGTGGGCGAAGTCGACCAGGTCAATCCCGAGATCATCCGGACTCTTGAGGGGGCGAATTTCATTCCCGTGATCGCGCCGACCGGAGTGGGCCGCGACGGCCAGACCTATAACATCAACGCCGACGTTGCCGCCGGCGAGATCGCGGCCGCGCTCAAGGCCGAGAAGCTGATCCTGCTGAGCGACGTCGAGGGCGTGAAGGATCGCGACGGCAAGCTGCTCTCGACGCTCGACGCGGCCGAGGCGCGCCGGCTCATCGCGCGCGGCGTGATTCACGAAGGGATGATTCCCAAGGTCGAATGCTGCATCGACGCGCTGGCCAAAGGCGTTGCTAAGACGCACATCCTCGACGGCCGAGTACGCCACGCGGTGCTGCTGGAAATTTTCACGCGCGCGGGAATCGGTACTGAAGTGGTGCAGCGGCGGGCGCGAGTCGCGGATCTAGCGCGCGGCGCCAATAAGAAAGCCTGAGGACTCCGATGGGATCAGCACGATGAACAATGCGGAAATTGTCGAACTGGCGCACAGCAACATGGTGGACATCTACGGATGCCTGCCGATCGCGTTCGTGCGCGGGCATGGCGCATACCTCTTTGACGCCGACGGAAATCGCTACCTCGATTTCTTCTGCGGTCTGGCCGTAACCAGCCTCGGTCATGGGCATCCGCGAGTCGTCCGCGCGATCAAGGAACAAGCCGAAAAGCTGACCCACGTCTCGAATGTGTTTCACACCGAGCCGACCGCGCGCCTGGCCGAGCGTCTGGCCACGCGGTTCGGCGGCGCGAAAGTGTTCTTCGGAAATTCCGGCGCCGAAGCCAACGAGGCCGCGATCAAGCTGGCGCGCAGATGGGGCCACAAGGATGGCGGCGGCCGCTACGAGATTATCGCGACGTTGGGTTCGTTTCACGGCCGCACGCTCGCGACGCTTAGCGCGACGGGCCAGGAGAAGTATCATCAGGGGTTCCAGCCGCTGGTGCCCGGCTTTCGCCTGACGCCCTTCGACGATATTGCGGCGCTCGAGCGCGCGATTCACGACGAAACCGTGGGCGTCATGGTCGAGCCGATTCAGGGCGAGGGCGGCGTCGTCACGCCGCACGCCGACTACCTGAAGCGCCTGCGCGAGTTCTGCGATCGCCGCGGTATCCTGCTCATCCTCGACGAGATTCAGACCGGGGTGGGCCGCACCGGAAAATTCTTCGCTTTCGAGCACGCTGGCATCAAGCCCGACATCGTGACGCTGGCCAAGGCGTTGGCGGGGGGAATTCCGATCGGCGCGATGATCGCGAAAAACGAAATTGCGTCCGCGTTCACTCCGAGCAGCCACGGCACCACGTTCGGCGGAAATCCGATCGCGTGCAGCGCGGCGCTCGCGGTCCTGGATGCAATCGAGCAGGAAGGAATTTTAGCCAACGCGACGAGCGTCGGTGCGTACATTACCGAGCGCCTGCGCGAGATCGGCAAGAGCTGCGACCGTGTGCTCGAAGTTCGTGGCCTGGGGATGATTATCGGCGTGGTCTTAAAGGGCGATCCGCGTCCGATCGTCGATGCGTGCCTTAAGGAAAAGCTCCTCGTCAACGGCACCGCCGGTAATGTGCTGCGCCTGCTTCCTCCCTTGAACCTCACGCGCGAGGAAGCGGACATCGGGCTCAAGATAATCGAAAAGGCGCTCATGAGCGCACCGGTGGCGCGGTGAGTGGCGCGGTTCAAAAGGGCAGTATCGCAGCGCAGGCCGAGACTCGCGTCAAGCGCGACTTTCTGGACATGGCGTCGCTGAGCGCTTCGGAGCTGGGCGGGTTGCTCGCGCTCGCGGCGCGGCTCAAGGCCGAGCTAAAGTCGGGCATCGACCATCCGTACTTGCGCGGGCGCACGCTCGCGATGATCTTCCAGAAGCCGTCGCTGCGCACGCGAATCACCTTCGAGACCGGGATGGCGCAGCTCGGCGGCCACGCGATCTATCTGGCGCCGAACGACATCGGAATCGGCGAGCGTGAGACCGTAAAGGATGTGGCGCGCAACCTGTCGCGCGTCGTCGATCTGATTATGATCCGAACCTTCGCGCACGCTAACTGCGTCGAGCTGGCGCGCGAGGCGTCGGTGCCGGTCATCAACGGACTCAGCGATTTGCTGCATCCCTGCCAGGTGCTGGCGGATCTGCAAACTTTGCAGGAGCATTTCGGCCGCGATATCTCGAAGCTCAAGGTCGCGTGGGTCGGAGACGGATTTAACATGGCCCAGAGCTGGATCGAGGCTGCCGTCCTTTTGGGATTCGAGCTGCGCGTCGCGGTGCCGCACGGCTATGAGCCGGAGAAGCGGTTCCTCGAGCTCATCCGGCGCGAGGAGATCGGCATCGTGACCAGCGATCCAGTCAAAGCGGTGGCCGGCGCCGACGTGATCTACACCGACACGTGGACTTCGATGGGCCGGGAAAAGGAAGCGGCGCAGCGCCGGCGCGACTTCAAGGATTTTCAGGTTAACGGCGCGCTGATCCGCCACGCCGCAAAAGACGCGCTGGTGATGCACTGCCTGCCGGCGCATCGCGGCGAGGAAATCACCGACGAGGTGATTGACGGACCGCGTTCAATCGTGCTCGACCAGGCCGAGAATCGCCTCCACGCGCAAAAGGCGGTAATGGTTTGGCTGCTGCGACCAGAGGTTCTGGCGCACTCGGCGCTCGCGCATGGGGCGTGATTTAATCTAGTACAAATGCCCACCGAAAAAATCAGAAAACTCGTGCTCGCTTACTCTGGCGGGCTGGATACCTCGGTAATGCTGCGCTGGATCAGGGATCAGTTCGGATGCGAGGTTATCGCGTACTGCGCCGACGTCGGGCAGGGCGAGGAGACCGTCGGTCTCGAGGCAAAAGCGCTTGGCACTGGTGCGAGCAAGCTCGTGCTCGCCGATCTGCGTGAGGAATTTGCGCGCGACTTCGTGTTTCCGATGATGCGCGCGAACGCCGTATATGAAGGCTACTATCTGCTCGGCACGTCGATCGCGCGTCCTGTGATCGCGAAGCGGCTAATCGAAATCGCGCGGGACGAAGGCGCCGACGCCGTCGCCCACGGATCTACCGGCAAAGGCAACGACCAGGTCCGGTACGAGCTGGCCATCGCGCGGCTCGCACCAGAGCTCAAAATAATCGCGCCATGGCGCCGCGCCGACTGGACCTTCAAGGGCCGCGCGGACATGATCGCCTACGCGAACGAAAAAAAGATTCCGATTCCGGTCACCGCCGAAAAGCCCTATTCGATGGATCGCAACCTGGTGCATATTAGCTACGAGGGCGGAATTCTCGAAGACCCGTGGCGCGAGCCGTACGACGACATGTTCCGCCTGACCGTCGCGCCCGAGAGTGCGCCGGACAAGCCCGAGTACGTTGAGATCGAATACGCGGCGGGAAGTCCGGTCGCGATCGATGGCGAAACGCTTTCGCCCGCGAAGATTATCGAGCGCGCCAACGAAATCGCCGGCCGTCACGGCGTCGGCCGCGTCGATATGGTCGAAAATCGCTACGTGGGAATCAAATCGCGCGGCGTGTACGAGACGCCGGGCGTCACGATGCTGTCCCATGGGCATCGCGGCGTCGAGCAATTGACTCTCGATCGCGAGGTGATGCATCTGCGCGACTCTCTGGTCTCGCGCTACGCGGAGATGGTGTATTACGGCTACTGGTTCGCGCCCGAGCGCGAGGCGCTGCAGGCGCTGATCGACAATGCGCAGCGTGACGTGAACGGAGTCGCGCGCGTGAAATTGTACAAGGGCGCGGCAACAATTGCGGGACGCAAATCCGCCAATTCTCTGTACGATCCCGCGATCGCGAGCTTTGAAGAGGCGGGGGGATACGATCAGTCTGACGCCGAGGGCTTCATCCGGCTTGCGGGCACTCGCTTGCGCGCGCTTGCGCGCGTTCGCGGCGAGGGCGCAAAGGGCCGCGCGGAGAAGTGAAACTTGGGCAAGGTCATCCAGTTCCGGCCGCCGAAATCGCAGCCGAAGTTGGTGCCACGAATCCGCTCGGGGCATTGCCCCAAATGTCTGCACAAAACGGACGTGCA
>Ga0307373_10006144_pt1 | contig 19257 bp, 19 predicted proteins | sample OX2MG_FD_202534 | JGI IMG/M metagenome (GOLD analysis project Ga0307373, IMG submission 202534) | Soil microbial communities from Risofladan, Vaasa, Finland - OX-2 | ecosystem: Environmental > Terrestrial > Soil > Coastal area > Acid sulfate soil | place: Finland: Risofladan, Vaasa | collected...
CAACAGCCTCAAAGAGACCGAGGCAAAGGCCGGTTTGCAATTATTGGACGATCTTCTCAAACCGCTGGGCGACGTCTGGTGTTTGTACAGCATGCCCCAAGCCGCGCCGCAGGGCGGACCGCCGCAGATTACAGGCACCGTCCTTTCGATCAGCGTGCGTGAACGCGACAAGCTCGAAGCGACGCACCAAAAACTCTTGGCGCTTGGGCGGCAGGCCCTAATGGAAAACGGAGGCAAACTGGCGATCAAGGAATCGAAATACAAAGGGCTGCCTGTCTATTACGTCAAAGCTGACGGCGCCGGGACCCTGCCCGTGGCGCCCGCCTGGTGCCTGACACAGGACCGCCTGGTGGTCGCGATCGACCCGAATTCGCTCAAAGATATCTTGTCTCGCCCCTCGTCGGCCGCTTCACTGGCCGATCGGACCGAGGTCGGCGGCTGGTTTAAAGGCGGCGACGGGCCGTCGCTCGTATTGTACCAAGACACGGCGAACATCTTGCGCACGGCCTACCCCGCGTTGCAGGCCATGGTGCCCTTGGCCGCGATGGGGCTTGCCTCGCAAGGCATCCAATTCCGCGTACCGCCGTTGCCCGATTTGGCCGCAATCGAGCCGCACGCGCTTCCCTCGCTGTTCGTCGTGCGTCGCGGGAACAAGAGCGTGTTGATGGAGAGTCACGAGAGCATCCCGTACATCGGATCGCAGTCGACGGCGACATCCGGCGTTGCCGTGGCCCTGCTTCTGCCCGCCGTGCAGGCGGCGCGCGAAGCCGCCAGGCGCACGCAATCGACGAACAACCTGAAGCAGATCGCCCTGGCATTCCACTTTTTCCACGACAAGTACGGGCAGTTCCCGACGGCGGCGTTTTATAGCGCGGAGGCAAAACCCGTTCTGAGCTGGCGAGTTACCTTGCTGCCGTTCATTGGCGAAGAGGCGTTGTACAACGAATTCCACCTGCAGGAGCCGTGGGACAGCGAGCACAACAAGAAGCTGATCGTGCGGATGCCCGCCGTCTACCGCAACCCCAACCTGCCGGCCGCCGCGGAAGGCAAGACGAATTACCTGGGGCTCACCGGGCCGGGAGGCATCTTCGACGGAACGAACGTTACGAAGATGTCCGACATCCGCGACGGCACGTCGAACACGATCCTGGCCGTCGAGGTGGCGGCTGATCGGGCGGTCGTCTGGACCAAACCCGACGACCTGGCGTTCGACGTCAAGAATCCGTTGGCCGGATTGACAGGTCTGCGTCCCGGCATTTTTCTGGCCGCCCTCGCCGACGGCAGCGTCCGTGCGATCGCCAGCACGGTGTCGCCCGATGTGATCAAGGCGTTGTTCACCCGCGCCGGCGCCGAGGCCGTTCCGCCGGGGGCTTATTGAACAACGGCTTGCTTAAAGGCTAGGATCGTCGTATCCGGTTCTGTAGGGAACGCCCTCCGTGGCGTTCCGAGAAGCTGGGTGCGCGGGCGGACGCTTAGAGCTCCGTTGGGGTGGTCGGCAACGAAGGGATATTGAGTTCCCGTTTCAATTCCTCATGACCGCGCGTGTTGCCCTGCCGAACCTGTTCGCGAGCGCGTGCAAGAGAAGCGAGAAAGGCTGGCTCGCGTTCCAGCGCATACCATTCCAGATCATCGTCATCGAACGGCACCACCAGCGCGACTGCGTGACCATCCTTCATCAGGACGACATCCTCTCCATCCGCGGCCTGAATGATCTCGGCAGATAATGTATGCTCAGTCCAGTTCATGGTTTTCATGGAGTGCCTTTAGATCGGCCACCGCGTCGTCCGCATACTGAATCGTGTACTCTTCGCTCATGATCGGCCACCCCAAAGCACCAGAATTGTATTGTACCGCGTCGCTCGGCGCGGTACACCGGTTCACGGGTTTTTCGCGTCAGGGATTTGCGAGTGGAATCGCCATGCCGCCACGATTGCCGTCGGCCGAATTCCGGTGAGCGAACGGTTGACATTTTCGCCCGCAGCGGTTCGGATGGCGTGTCGTAACGCGCCGCCCAACCACCGCGGCGAGGTTTTCAGCAAGAATAGAAAGGTAACCTCTTGGCACGTATCGGATTGGCGTTTCGAGCTTTCTTCCGTACCCTGAAGGACGCCGCCTTTGCCGAGCAATTGGCGCCCCTGTTGGAAGGACGGGTACCTCCGCCGCCCGCGGCGCTGCCAAAGCCCGAGACGAAAGCCCCGGAGAAAAAGAGGCCCGCTCGGAGCGATGCCTTGAGCCTTTTGGCCATGCTGCAACGCGAGGCGAGGTTCGTCGATTTCGTCGAAGAGTCGCTGGCCGAGTACAGCGACGCCCAAATCGGCGCCGCGGTCCGCGACGTTCATCGCGACTGCGGTACGGTCATCGCGCGGGCGTTCGGCCTGCGGCCGATCGTGGCCCAGGAGGAGGGCGCGGCGGTCGAAATCGCCGCCGACCAGTTCGACGGCGCTCGGTTCCGCTTTACCGGCAAGGTGCCTACCAGGCCGCCGTTCCGCGGCAGCCTGTCGCACCACGGCTGGGAGGCCGAGCGTTGCTTGCTGCCCGAGTGGAACGGCGACGAACGAGCGGCGCGCGTGATCGCACAAGCCGTGGTCGAATTGACATGACCGCAAGGTACGCCATCGGCATCGACCTGGGCACGACGAATAGCGGCCTGGCTTACGCGCCGCTCGACGCCGAGCATGCCCGCGTCGAGTTGCTCCCGATTCCCCAGTTGACGGCCGCTAACACCGTCGAGGCGCGGCCGCTTTTGCCGTCGTTTCTTTATCTCGGCACCGACACCGACCTCAAGGCCAAATCGTTCGATCTGCCGTGGGAGAAAAAGCGCGATTTCGCCGTCGGCGAGTTGGCTCGGCGCCAGGCGGCCGACGTGCCGACCCGGACCGTCGCGGCGGCCAAGTCGTGGCTATGCCATAGCCGCGTCGATCGCCGGCAGGCGATCTTGCCCTGGAACGCCCCGGCCGACGTGCCCAAGGTCTCGCCCGTCGCGGCCGCGACCTATTACCTCGAACACCTGGCGGCGGCCTGGCAGGCGGCCCACCGCGACGCGCCGCTGGCGGCGCAACGCGTCGTGCTCACCGTGCCCGCATCCTTCGACGCCGCGGCCCGCGAGTTGACTCGCGAGGCGGCCCTCGCGGCCGGACTGCCCGACGATCTGGTGCTGCTCGAAGAGCCGCAGGCGGCCGTGTACGCCTGGCTGGCCGACCTGGGCGAGCGCTGGCGACGGAAGCTGAAACTGGGCGACACGCTCCTGGTCTGCGACGTGGGGGGCGGCACGACTGACTTCACGCTTGTCACGGTGACCGAAGAGGCGGGCGAACTGGCGCTGCGCCGCGTTGCCGTCGGCAACCACATCCTGGTCGGCGGCGACAACATGGACCTGGCCCTGGCTCATTTCGTGGCCGGCAAGTTCGCGGAAAAGGGGGTGACGCTCGACCCTTGGCAATCGGTCGCGCTCTGGCACTCGTGCCGCGCGGCGAAGGAGGCGGTGCTGGGCGGCGACGGGCCGAAGAAACACCCCGTCGCCGTGCTCGGTCGCGGCAGCAAATTGATCAAGGGGACTGTCTCGGTCGACGTCGAGCGCGAGTCGGCCCTTGGCCTGTTGCTCGACGGCTTCTTCCCGCTGTGTCCGGCGAGCGATGAACCGGCCAGGCGGCGCGTGTCGGGCTTTCAGGAGTTGGGGTTGCCGTTCGAGAGCGAAACGGCCATCACGCGGCACCTGGCCGGCTTCTTGCGGGCGCATGGCGAAGGCGGCCTGCCCGTGCGCCCCACCCACCTCCTGTTCAATGGCGGCGTTTTCAAGAGCGCGCCGTTGCGGCAACGATTGTTCGACGTGGTGACGAGCTGGTTCGCGGGCCAGCCGCCGCAAGCCCTGGCGGAGAACGACGACCTCGACTACGCGGTGGCCCGCGGCGCCGCGTACTATGGCTTCGCCAAGCAAGGCAAGGGCATCCGCATTCGCGGCGGCACGGCCCGCTCGTACTACGTCGGGATCGAGACCGCCGGGCCCGCGATTCCCGGCGCGCCGCGTCCGTTGCGCGCATTGTGCGTCGTGCCGATCGGCATGGAGGAAGGGACCGAGGCCGACGTGCCGGGCGACGCGATCGGGCTGGTCGTCGGCGAGCCGGCGCAGTTTCGTTTCTTCAGCTCGGCCGTGCGCAGGGACGACCGGCCCGGCGCACTGCTCAGCGCGTGGAACGATGACGAGCTCGCCGAAACCGATCCGCTGACCGCCACGCTGCCGGCCGCCGGCGACGCTGGCGAGGGCTACATTCCAGTGCGGTTCCACTCGAAGATCACCGAGCTGGGGATGTTCGAGCTGTGGTGCGCCGGCACGACGGGCGACCAGCGCTGGAAGCTGGAATTCAGCGTGCGGGACGAGGGAGCATGATTTGAAGTTAGGATTGCCGCGGTCATTCGGTTGACAATGACCGTCCGGCGGGCGTAGGCTAAAGGGATGAACGCCGACTCCCTGAACATTTCGCTGACCGACCCGGCAAAATCGTTTGTCGAGGCCGAAGTCGTCGCCGGAGGGTACGACACGGCGAGCGACTTTGTGGCGTCGGTTCTGCTTGACTTGCAACGACGCAAAGGGGCGGCGAAGCTGGCCCAGCTCATTGCGGACGGCTTGAACTCGGGCCCGTCCATCAAGGCTAACGACGAGTTTTGGGAGGGCGTGCGCCGTGAGATTCAGGCTCCTCATGGGGGATCCGGCACACCATGAGACTCGAAGCCGAGTTTCGACCTCTCGCCCGTGCCGACCTCATCGAGTGTGCCCAGTACGTTGGCCAAGTCAATCCGGACGTTGGTGAACGCTTTCGTGCCGCGGTGGATGGATTGTGCGCCCAAATCGTCGCGAATCCTTCGCTCGGGCAAGTGGTGGAGGCACCGACCGGGACCAATCAAATCCGGGTTCGCTCCGTTCCTGGATTCCGAAGTTACCTCGTACTCTATCGCGTCGCGGAAGACCGTATCGACGTCGTCCGGGTGCTACACGCCGCCCGCGACTGGCAGCACTTGCTCGGCGAGTAGATCATCGAGGACGCCTCTGGCGGATACGGCACGGCCAGTTGACAACGATGGCCCGGCGGACGTAGGCTAGAGAAATGAACACTGATGCCCTGAACGTTTCGTTGGGTGAACCGGTCAAGTCGTTTATTGAGGCGGAAGTCGTCGCCGGAGGATACGGCTCTGCGAGCGATTTCGTCTTCGCCGTGCTCCTTGCCGAACAAAAGCGCAAGGCACTGGAATCGCTCGCGCTGGAGGGTCTTAATTCTGGCCCCGTGATCCGGTTCAGCAAGGATGCCTGGGAACAGCATCGCCAAGAACTGGGATTGCCACCCACCGAAGTGGTGTAACAGGGATGCTGACCATCGACGTCAGACCGTTGGCCCTCGCTGACGTTGCGCATTACGTCGCCCATATTTCACGCGACAGCCCGGCCGCTGCCAACCGTTTCCACGACGCCGTAGTTGACACCTGGGAGCGCCTGCTTGACGACTGATTGAAACCACCAGGGGTCCATGTCCTTAATCTCTCCCGACACCCCAGCCCGCTATGCCGTCGGCATCGACCTGGGCACGACCAACTCGGCCGTGGCCTACGTCGATTCGAGCCAGGAACGCTGGCAAGTCCGCACGTTCGCCGTGCCTCAGCTCGTGGCGGCGGGCGAAGTCGAGCCGCGTGAAACGCTCCCCTCGTTCCACTACGAGGCTGCCGACGGCGAATTCCCTTCCGGCGCGCTGGGCCTGCCCTGGTGCGCGAACGGTCGCGACAACACTGTCCGCTGCGGTAACGTCCGCAATTGGGCCGTCGGCATTTTCGCTCGCGACCACGGCACCGCAGTACCCGACCGGCTGATCAGCTCCGCCAAGTCGTGGCTGTGCCACGCGGGGGTCGATCGCACGGCCGAATTGCTCCCATGGCACGGAGCGCCCGACGTCGAGCGGCTCTCGCCCGTCGAAGTAAGCTCGCGCTACCTCGCGCACATTCGCGAAGCCTGGGACCACCGCTTTCCGGCCGACCGGTTGGCCGAGCAGGACGTCGTGCTCACGCTACCGGCCTCGTTCGACGAGGTGGCCCGCGAGCTGACGGTCAAGGCCGCGAAGCTCGCGGGGCTGCCGCGCGTCGTGCTGGTCGAAGAGCCCCAGGCGGCGTTCTACGCCTGGATTCATGCCCAGGGCGACGATTGGGAACGACTCGTCCGTCCGGGGCAGAAGATCCTGGTCTGCGACATCGGTGGCGGTACTTCCGACTTCACCTTGATCCGCGTCCGCCGCGGCCAAGACGGAAGAATCCTCTTCCACCGCGTCGCCGTGGGCGAACACCTGATCCTCGGCGGCGACAACCTCGACCTGGCCCTGGCCCATCATATCGAACGAAAGATCGTCGGCGACGGCAAGCTCCAAGTCCGGCAGTGGGCCGTGCTCGTCCGCACCTGCCGCCAGGCGAAGGAAACCCTCTTGGCCGACGAGCCGCCCGAGCGTTACACCCTCAGCCTGTCAGGGAGCGGCTCGAAACTCATCGGCGGCGGGCTGCAAATCGAAATCACGCGTGACGAGGTGCAAGAGGTGCTCGTCGAGGGCTTTCTGCCTCGAACTCGGCTCGACGAGCGGCCCGTCGCGCGGCGCAGCGGTTTTCAGGAATTTGGCTTGCCGTACGCACCCGACGCCGCGATCACCCGTTACTTGGCGGCGTTCCTTTCGGCCCACCGCCAGGTGGCCGCGGGCGACGAGCCGGTCCCGGCCGACGATGCCGCGGCCAAACATGCCCTGGCCGATCGCGACCCGGCGAAACACGACCCTGCCCGGCCCGACCTGGTGCTGTTCAACGGCGGCTTCTTCGCTTCGCCGCTGTTGCGAAAGCGGCTGCTCGACGTGCTCGGCTCCTGGTTTACGGAACGCGAGGGCTGGACCCCTCACGTTCTGGCCAACGAGCGACTTGACCTGGCCGTGGCGCAAGGCGCCGCCTATTACGGCATGGTTCGCCGCGGCGCCGGCGTGCGGATTTCGGCCGGGCTGGCGCGAACCTACTACGTCGGTGTCGAAACGGCCGACGCGTCGGCGCCGTCGGCCGTTTGCCTGCTGCCGGCGGGTATCGAGGAAGGGCACGGCGTCGATCTCACGGAGCGGCCCTTCGAGTTGCTCATCCGCCAGCCGGTCGAGTTTCCGCTTTACGTTTCGAGCACGCGGTTGACAGACCGGCCAGGCGAGTTGTTCGAGGTCGACGCGGAACAGATGACCGCGCTGCCTCCGATTCGCACGGTGTTCGACGCCAAGAAAAAGGGCCCGAATGAATCCATCATCGTCAACTTGCACGCCCGGCTTACCGAAATCGGCACGCTCGACCTCTGGGCCAGCGAGGTCCAGGGAGGACGCACCTGGCGTTTGCAGTTCGACGTGCGGGCAGCGACCGAAACCGATCGCGAAGGGCACCGCGGCGCAGGCGAGGCGGAAGGCGTTCTGGACGACGCGCTCGTCGCCGATTGCCGCGAACTGGTCCGCGACGTGTTCGCTCCCGAATCGTCCGCGTCGGCGCCCAAGCCGGGAGGAATTGTCAAGCGGCTGGAAGAACGCGCGGGGCTGAGTCGCCGCGAATGGCCGATGTCGCTCTTACGCTCTCTCTGGGAGTCGCTGGTCGAAGTGGAGCCGGGCCGCGGCCGAAGCGCCGAGCACGAGGCCCGCTGGATGTACCTGCTCGGCTTTGCCTTGCGGCCCGGCTACGGCCTTGCGGTCGACGATTGGCGAGTGCAGCAAACCTGGCGTCTTTTGCAAGGGAAGCGGGCACACCACACGCCGGCCTGCCGTGTCGAGTGGTGGATTCTCTGGCGACGGATCGCCGGCGGCCTGGCTGCCGGACAGCAGCGCTTTCTGGCGGAGCCGCTCCTGGCCGCCCTGCGTCCGCTCTCCGGCGGTCCACCGAAGGGGGGCAGATCGCGCAGGCCGGACCTGGGCGCCGGTTCGCACGAGACGGCCGAGGTCTGGCGGTTATTGGGATCGTTCGAGCTGCTCTCGGTCGCCGCCAAAGTCGAACTGGCCGACACGCTCTTGGGATCGATTGCCCGCGAGAAGGTTGGCGCCGTGCGCGACGCCGGCGTATGGGCCTTGGGAAGGTTGGGGGCGCGTGTGCCGATGTATGGTCCCTTGAACACGGTCGTCCCGGCCGACGCCGCCGCGCGTTGGTTGCAAGCGCTGTGGGAGCTCGAGATACCCGGCGAATCGGCTGCCTTTTCGCTGGTGCAGCTCGCGCGCCGCACGGGCGACCGCCACCGCGACGTACCAGACAAGCTGCGCGACCAGGTCCTTGCCTGGTTCGACCGCCTCGGCTCGCCGCCCCATTATCGCCAGCTTGTGGCCGAGGGGGGCGAGCTCCAGGAAGACGAGGCGGGCATGATGTTCGGCGAGAGCCTGCCTCGCGGCCTGCGAATTGCGGCGGACACGAAATAACGCGGCACTGGGCCGCAACCAAAAAAAGCTGACCGTTGGTACATCGCCGTCTGGGTTACGGCCATTGGCCCCCTTGGCAAGGTCAGTCGAATCGGCTGGACGGCGGGCCGTCGATGGCGTAGAATCCGGCTGGGGCCGATAAGACTTAGTTCATTCGGGGCGTAGCTCAGCCTGGCTAGAGCGCTACGTTCGGGACGTAGAGGTCGCAGGTTCGATTCCTGTCGCCCCGACTGTTTTCAGAAACGAGCCCTTCGGCGCGCACGTCGAAGGGCTTTCTTATTACAGGGATGGGTTCACGGTAATCATCGCGCTAATCCCTGAAAGAGCTTATGAATCTTACACTTCGCCGTGGCAAGCCGGACGACGCGCAGGTGTGTGGCGCGATCTGCTACGAGGCGTTCAAGACGATTGCGGAGGCACACCATTTCACGCCGGACTTCCCGTCGGCTGACGTGCCGGTCGAACTCATGACTTGGATGTTGGGTCACGCCGGTTTCTACGCCGTCGTGGCCGAACTTGGCGGCAAGGTAGTCGGCGGCAACTTCCTCGACGAACGTAACTGCATCGCCGGTGTCGGGCCGATTACCGTCGATCCCACTGTCCAGAACAAAACGATCGGGCGGCAATTGATGGAGGACGTCCATCATCGCGCCGCGCAGAAGAATTTCCCTGGTGTGCGCCTGGTACAGGCCGGCTACCACGTGCGTTCGCTCTCCGTGTATGCCAAGCTCGGTTACGACGTCCGCGAACCACTCGCCTGTCTCCAAGGCCCGGCCATCAACGACGTGATGGCCGGGTATCGCGTCCGACCGGCCACCCCAGGCGACCTCGAGGCCTGCAACCGCGTCTGCATGCAAGTCCACGGCCATGACCGCGGTGGGGAACTGCTCGACGCGATCCAGCTAGGCGCGGCCAGCGTCGTCGAGCACGACGGGCGTATTACCGGCTACGCCACAACCCTCGGTTTCTTTGGACACGCCGTCGGCGAGAGCAACAGCGAGCTCCAAGCCCTCATCGGCGCGGCCCAAACATTTGCCGGCCCCGGCTTCCTCTTGCCGATTCGAAACACAAACTTGTTCCGCTGGTGCTTGCAGCACGGTTTGCGCGTCACGCAGCCCATGACTCTCATGAGCCTCGGCCTGTACAACGAACCCGCGGGAGCATTTTTGCCATCGGTCGCATATTGAAGTGAAATTGGTGAAATTCGCCTAACCGTTCAATGATCCGAACGCGGGCTTGCGCCCGCGTCGGCTTTCCGCCATCGCCTCAAGGCATCTGAGGTTGAAGACGAAGGCGTTGGGGCCATCCGGCGTGACTCGATCTTCAGGTGCGATCCATTCCGCGCCGAATGGCGGATATCAATTGCAAGTTCCCGATGATGCACGACGCCATCGCCCACATCGACCTGGCCACCGGCAAGCGTGACGTGCGAATGCTCGATTCCGGCGATGTGGCGAGCGAGCCGGTCTTCGTGCCGCGCTCGGCTTCCGCGCTCGAAGGCGAGGGCTACATCATCGCCCTGGTCTATCGTGCGGCGAACGGCACGAGCGAACTGCTGATCCTCGACGCCCAGGACATTGCGGGCGAGCCGGCCGCGGTGCTGAAGCTGCCCCGCCGCGTGTGCCGGGCGGTACGCACGGCAACTTTGTCCCCGGATAGTTCTTCTTCCCGTCTCCCGTTCGCCAGCTTAACGAAGCGCTGAGCGCGTTCTCGCGGATGAGGTCTCCCGGCTCACAGGCCAGTTCCCTCGTGCTTGCGAGTTCATGCCTTCTTCGCGATTGCCGCGTCACGCTCGTCGGCTACGGGGCAACTGAGGCTCTTTGCATACATCCCAGACCGATCGAAGCAGCACGGGCGTCGCTTTCCCTTGGCGAGCATGTCGCAGGCGTTTCTGATCCGACGCGCGCGCGTCTCTGCTTGCTTGGCGGAGACGATCCAGTGAATCCAATCTCGGCGCGCGATGGGCGTAATGTCCGACCACACCTTCCGCGCCCCCGGCGGGGCAGCCGCGAGGGCCTTCCGCAGATCTGCCGGCACCCTGGGTTCCGGCTCCTCCGCCACCGGCGCGATTTCCAACGTGACAATGTCGCCCGCCTCCGCGCCCGCCTCTTCGCGCAACTTCCGGTCCACTTTGAGCCAGTGGCCTCCTTGACCGTCAGGCTCGAGCGTGGCTTGAAAGGCCAGGCCATTGAACGTGCCTTCCACCGACGTCATGCTCCGCGAGGGGAGCTTTCCGCTGGCTTCCTTTGGCAGGGTCAGAAAGGTCCACGAGACGGACTTCGCGGTCGCCTTCGGCCGCAAAAGTGTCGCACTGAAACGGATCTTGGACCCGGCTCTTGAATCGCCGAGCTCACGTGGTGAGGCGACCTTTACCGGCTTGATGGACGTCTTGCTAGCCATTAGGTTCACTCCAGGATCTTGCGAAATTCGTGTAAGTTTTCGGCCGCGGCCGACGCCATATTAGTGGATAGCAGCCGTTACAGCGAGCAGGGCCGGTGACGATGGACGATTGGGAGGAAATACGACGGCAGTACAGCCCAATCGTTTGGGCGACGGTCTATCGTATTCTGAGAAACCGTGATCAGGCACTCGACTGCTCTCAGGAGATTTTCCTCGAGGCGTTCGAGCGGTCTGAGGAGAATGTCGTGCGCGATTGGCCGGCATTCTTACGTTGGTTGGCGGTCCGACGGGCGCTCGATCGTTTACGCCGCGTGCGGCGCGCGGCTGTCCACCTTAGTCGTGATTGCGACGTCGCCACGTGCGCGCGCGGCCCGGAGCCGTGGGAAGAAGCCGAGTTCCGTGAGCTCGTCGAGAGGGTACGGCTAGAAACGGCCAGGTTGCCCAAGCGGCAGGCCGAGGCGTTCTGGTTGTGCTGTGTCGAAGAGATGAGCTATCACGAGGCGGCCAAGCAAATGAACACCGATGCCAACTGCATTGGCGTTCTTATCCATCGTGCCCGGTCGCGGCTTCGTGAATTGCTCGCCGATCTGAATCCAACCCATATCGACTATTGAATAGAGGAATCGCGAGAGGCCAAACCATGTCTCGAACCGATGTCGATCATCTATTAGATCGAATCTTGATAGCTCTGCGTGAGGAGCCAATTCCAGAGTTCATCGGTCCGCCGCCCACGCTCTGCCCGAGTCAGGTCGTCGGAAGAGCGCCGGAACCCGTGATCGACAGCCAAGGTTCCATCGGATGGTGGACGTCCCCACGATCGCTCATGGCAGGAGCGACGTTGGCCGTGTTGGCGGCGGTGGTTGCCATCGCCTTGATCTCGGCGCCCGCCGTCAGTCCCAGCGCGGCGTTTGGCGACGTTCAAGAAGCGGTTTCCGCCTTTAAGTCGCTCCGCTACCGCTGCCTCGATTTCCACGGCGAACAAGATCCCTACGTGACGACCATCGTCTCGGTCCGAGGAGTGGGATCCCATGCCGGCGGCCCGGCGGGATCGGAAACGATCACAAACTGGCACGATCGACGGATGTTGTGGCTCGACCACCAGGCGCGGAGAGCCATCCTCTACCAGGTCTATGTCGAAGACGAGCGAGGCGAAGGCGACAGGTTCGAAGAGCGAATGCGCAACCTGCCCCGCGATGCCAAGGAGCTCGGCTCAGCGGAGTTCAACGGCAAGAAGGTGCTACGTTTCGCCTTTTCCAATCTCGGCGAGTACGTGGTCTTGGCCGATCCCGATACGAAACGTCCGTTGCGGATGGAACTTAAACTCGACAAAGGCTTGCCGGGCAACAGGCCGTTTCGCGAGGTCTTCACCGATTTCGTATTCGACGCCCCCGTGAGCGAATCGCTGTTCAAGCTTGACATTCCGCCGGGATATACGGTCGAGCGATGCGAAGAGCCGCGCGACCGGAAGCCCGTCGACACGCGAGCGCTGGTTGTCTCGCCGACGAAGGGTGTGGGGTCAGTCCGCATGGGAGCGTCGAAGGATGAAGTGGTCGCGTTTTTTGGCTCACCCGATTGGATCGAGTCGCGACGCTCGCCCGGACGTTCACTCGCGCCGGGCAAGAAGCCGGTTCGGGGCGAAGCGGAAGTCGCGTTGGAGAGGCTGCACTACAATTCGCTTGGCTTCGAGGTGATGGTGTCGAGTGTCGATGGTATGACCGAGTTCCGCTGCCTGCCGGTTGGCACCATTGCGAGGATGTTTTTGGGCAAGACCGACTCGGGCATCCAGTTGGGGGCGTCGATCGACGACGTCATCCGGGGGCACGGCGCGCCGGAGGTGAAGAGCCAACTTAGGGAAACGGGCCTCCGTTACCTCCACAAGGGATGGACGTTCTTGTTTGGCGACGGGAAGCTCAAATCGTTTTCCGCATTCGAGCCCATGTCCGACAAGATCGAGGTCATCGACAACGGCGATGGCTCGTTTACGCAGCGCCCTAAAGAGAAGTAGCCATGGAGATACCCAGTTCGTAGACGCCGGCGGGCATTATCGCACGCGACAGCGGAAGCGGACGATGCCGCCCTCGCCCGGCTCGAGCGGGTTGCTGATCTCCCAACGCAGAACCAGCGACTCGCCTTCATTTTGCTGGCTGGAGAATTCGGCCTTGAGGCTCGATTGAGCGCTTTCGGCGACGTACTCCAAACGGGTCGTGAGGCTGTCGATGATCACGATGTTGCCCAGGGGCTGAGTGCCGATGTTGTCGAAGCGGAGCGTAAAGTCGATGGTCTCGCCCGGCAGCGCCGTCTGCGTCGAGGCGACCTTGATGATCCGCAATCGGGGCTCGCGAAGGTCCTTGTCGGTGTAGACCGCCTCGGTCCGTTCATCCTTGGCCAGTTCGACGGCCGCTCGCCGGTCGAGCAGCACCTGCACCGCCTGGTCGCCGGCCCAAACGACGGCGGCCTGAGTGGCCTCGGCCAGCCGTGCTTTTTCGGCCTGTTCGTACAAGCCCAGCTTGATGACTTGCAGGTTTTCGAAGGGCAGGAACGCATCCTGGAAGCTGAACGAGGTGAGCGTGTTCGACACGGCGCCGTCGCCTTGCCGCGTGCGGTAGGCACTGGCGATCTTGGTGCCCACGTCCCCACGGGCCTGCTCGCGCTGCAAGCTGGTCGTGGCCTGCTCGATGTCGTCATGGCGCACCAGTTGCTCACGGAGCTTCACGCCGATCGGTTGGTCGATCTGTTCGCTTGCCAATTGCGTGGTCACACTCCGCACGGCGCCGAAACGCGGGGCATAAATATGGACCCGGTTCGATGCCTCGACCAAGGTGCGACCGTCGAGCGCGTCGTAGTGGGCCACCGTGTCTTCCAAGTCGAGCCCCTCGACTTGCCAATCGGGCGAAACCGCCACAGGTCCCTCGCGGTCGCCGCCGTCGCGCAGGTATTCATCGTAGGGCCACGGCCGCTGGAGCCCCGGCGGTTGCCAAGAGTTGACAGGTTCGTACGGCACCGGCGCATGGACAATTGCCGCAGGCAACCCATCTTCGGTGCCCGGTGGCGGACCCCCGGTCCAGGCTGTCGGGGGCAAACCATCGGGGCCAAGCATCGACGGCGCTGGCATCGTGGCGCGCGTGCCCGACCGGCAGGAACAAAGGAGCAAGGCCGCCAACATCGCGAGCGCCGCTGGGGCCTCACGCCTTGGGCGTTGGACTTTGGCGCCTCGTCGCTCGGAATTCTCACGAATTCCGCTACGATTCATGCCTTTCGTCGAACGATCAGCTTTCATCGGATGGTACGCCCCCCCGCGGTGCTCTGACGCGGCCGCGAAACGCCGCGAGGGTCCAATCCCTTCGGAATGGCTTCCATGGGCACGCGCGGCCGGAACAGGGTGAATGGCGGCGAGCCGTGAAGGAAAGCGTCGTCCGGGCCATCGTCGATATCGGGCAGGCGGCCACCCATTCGCAGGATGGCCACGGGCCGCCCCCAACGGTCGGCTTCTTCCAGCGGATTGACTCTCGGACCGACGTCGAACCAGTCCTGGTCCTCGGGCCGCTCGGCCACCGGCAAGGCGAGGTTGGGGTCTTCGATGTAAATGACCCGCGTGACGTATTTGCCGTCAAGGGCCAATTGCAGGTCGTCCTCGGTGAGCTCGATCGGTACCGGGAAGCGCCGCCTTTCCCCATCCGGTGGATAAAGACGATCGATGACTTCGATCGTGGGATAGACTTCCTGCCCTTCGTATTGAGGAATGTTCGACACTCGCAGTCGATAAACGGGCGCGATCAAGAGTCCCACTTCGACCGGCGCGGAGCGCGGTTCGTCGAAGTCGCCGCGGACCGCCAGTGAGATTCGGGCACCCTTCGGCGCCCGAATCTCGACCGGTTGGAAATATCCAGGCAATGGTCCACCCCGCTGAAGTCGCTCGCTTCCAATCGCTCCCGGCGGCTCGGTGCCGTCAAAGCGATAGTGTACCTTCGGAGACTGGGCTGACAGCGGAAGCGCCGCGCCCAAGCTCGCCAGGAACGCCATCGCCATGCCGCGGGCGACGTGCGCCCGGCGCCGCGGGCAGGCGGACACCGGGTTGCGGGGATGATGGACCATCGTCATGGATCGTATCATTCAGGGTTGTCGATCGAACTGTGGGACGGCCTTCCCAGGCCGTCCCACGGAGAGTTTTCGAACGCCCACTCATTGCGGGCAATCGACGCAATCTTCGGACGCCGGCGTCGCGACCTTCTGGTGCATGCTGCGCCAAGGAGCGCGGAACTTCAGGTGCGGAGTGCGAATTCGCTCGTGGATGAACACCTTGTGCGGCGGCCTGGGATAGCTCATGCCCGGCGTCTGCTTCACATGAACGCCGATCTTCTCGACAGGCCCGGGAATATGCGTGCGAGTGTGGTTGCGGATGGTGTGCTTCTGTAATCCAGCCGGAATTCCCAGCGGGATGTGCGGCGGGCCGGGCAGGCCGATGGGCGTGCCGCTAATGGGCATCCCGTACTGCGGGCCTGTGGCGCCGGCGACCAGGCCGGGCGGCAAGCCGGCGCCGTTGCCGTCAGGTCCGCAATAACCCACGGCCATGTTTTCGTCGCCGTAGCCGGCGTATCCCTCTTCACCGACCATTTCTTCGTCGCCGCCCACTTGCAGGTCCTTGTTACCCATCCGCACGATCGCCAGAATCGCGCCCCGGCGGTCGGCCTCGATGATCGGATCGACGCCCGGATCAAGCCTGGTGCTGACCAGCGTATCGATGCCGGCCAGGGCCAATTCCTGGAAATCGGGGTCGGGCAGGTAGATGACCTTGGTTACGAAGTTGCCCGACAAAACTTGGTCGAAATCCTCTTCGGTGAACTGCAGCGGGATGGCATTGTGAGCCAGGTAGGCCTCGGTCCTCGGCAACGCGGGTCCGATTTCGAGTGTCGGGTAAAGCTCGGTGCCCTCACGTCCCGGGATGTTGGTGAGTTTCAACCGGTAGATCGCGCCCTGGGGAAAGTTGAAACGACCTGGGCAGATCAACGGTTCTTCGTCGAATTGTCCGGGGCCAATCTCCCAAGCGACGACCATGCCTTCAGGTCCCGCGAAGATGACCTGCGACCTGGCTCCGGGCGTGGGTTGCACGTCGCCCGGCTCGCCCAGCATCATTACGCCCGGCCCGGGGCCGTCGACTCCGGGGCCGGGGTGCATGATTTGCTCCGCAGGCGGTAAATTGTTCGTGAATGGCGATTTGCAGCCGCTGGCGGCCACAAACAACGACAGTAGGGTCAGTAAATACTTCATCGAATCCCCCCTCGGATCGTTCAGACTCGCTTGGGGCCTGTGGCCCCCAGCCGGTTCTGGTGGTTAGTTCCTGCGGCCGTGCGGACGGCCATCCGTGGCGAACATTGGCGTGGCTGGTTTGCCGCCGCCCCCCTATAATTCCCCAGGTAATTGGTCGGTCTGGTAGATCTCGATTCTTTGGCAAATCCGGCAGAACCCTAAGATGAGCTACCTCTCCCCCAAATTCGCAGCCGCTTGGGCTTTCGTCCGTGCGTGCTGTATTCTCTGCTTTGGCATGCTGGCATTGGCAGCACCCACAGCCATCGCCGCGGAATCTCCGGCGCAGAAGCTGCTGCGCGACGCACGCACCGCCCTTGATTCGCACCGCTCGGTTACCGCCAAGATTCATCAGCAAATCGACTTGTATGGGCAGCAATTGATCGGCAACGGCGTCTACCGGCAAGGTCCGCCCGCGAGCCATTGGATGCTGCTGGATTTGAAGTTCAAGGCGGGCGTGGAGGATTGGATCGTTCAAGAACGGTGCGACGGCGAGACGCATTGGCGGTGCCACGCCGTGGGAAAGGTACGCACCGAATTGACGCGTGTCGACATCACCCGATTGCGCAGTGCCCGCGACGATTGGCAGGCGGCCCACGGCGATGCTTCCCTGCTGGGCCTGGGCGGCTTGCCGAAGTTGTTGGGCGCATTGGACCAGGCGTTCGAGTTCAAAACGATCGCCAAGGCGACGAGGGAGAGGCAGCCGGTTTACGCCTTGAGGGGTGAATGGCGCCCCGAGCGGCTGGCGAAATGGCTGCCGGATCAGAGCGGTGCGATCGCCGCCGGCCGGCCGGTCGACCTGAGCAAATTGCCGCAGCCGATTCCCGACCATGTGTACGTGTTACTTGGCCGCGACGATCTTTTTCCGTGCCGCATCGAATACGTCCGCGACGCTCCGAGCGCGACCGGAGGATCGCGCACCTTGGTGGCCATGAACTTCGACCCGGTCGTCTTCGACGAACCGGTGGAAGCGAGCGAATTCGTGTTCGACCCTGGGCCCTGGCCGGTGATCGACAACACCGAGGTCTACCTCAAGCAGCTCGAGCCGGCTCCGAGTCGTCCTTGATCGACTCGCGGAAGTTTGCCAGTTCAAACGTCCAGGCAGACTGTTCGGGCACGCCGGCTTCGATTGAAGAAGCCGGGCTTGGCCGCTCGATGCGTTACAGAGGGACGCTCGTTTGCCTATGGACACGTTGAGGGCCGCCACCATGAGCTGGTTCGATTCCCTGTTCGGATTCTGGAACGCCCCGTCGCCCGCCGAACTTGCGAGACAAGTCGCCCAGCGGAGTTACGCACTGGTCCGTGAACTGGTGGAAGGCCACACGTGGGCCATGAGCCGCGCGGAAGCGCGGGGCTACGTGAGGGCGAAGGCCGCTCCGGTCATCCGGGCCGAGATCGCGGCTTTGCTCGAGCGATCCGGGCGTCTGGGTGAGCAAGGTCGGACCTCGGTGTATTCTCTGGCCAGCGACCGCGTCATTCAATCGGTGCTGACCGACATCGGCCGGCAGCGGGCAAGGCACAATGACGCGCGCCGCGCGGCATAGCTCACAGCAGCCGCGCGATGGGATCGGCCGCGGCGGCGCGGAGGACCTCGTTGGGCACGCCGCGAGTCACGCGCAGCTCCGAATAATCGACGAGCGTGCGCAACACGGTGGCGACGAGGTTTTCCATTCGCACCGGATCGGAAAGCGCCTCGCCCGCGTCTCGGGTCGATTGGCCGATGACCTGGCCCATTTTCAGACCGCCGCCCGACAACAACAAAGGCGCCAGGTTGCCCCAGTGGTCCCGCCCGCCACGCGGATTGATTCGTGGCGTGCGCCCCATTTCACCGCAGCAGACCAGCAAGATGCGGTCTGAGAGGCCGCGCTGACCGACGTCTTCGATGAAGGCGGAGACGGCATGATCGAACGGGAGGCCCATGTACCGCATCCCCTCCTCGACGCCGGCGTTGTTCACGTCGGCATGCATGTCCCAGACAAAGCTGGTGGTGACGGTCACGAAGCCGCACCCCGCCTCGCACAGCCGCCGCGCCAAGAGCAGCAGTTTGCCCAGCGCCTTGGCGTTGTCGACGTAATGGTTGTAGTTGTTCCACTGCCGGCTGATTTGGTCAGACCGGACGATCGGGGCGGTGTCGTAGCGCGCGACGACGGCGGAGTCTTCCCGCGAGAGATCGAACGCGCCGGCGACGCCCCCCACGATCGTGCCAAACGCCTGCTCGCGCAACGGGTCGTACCCCTCGCGCTTTCCTTCGGCGTCGAACGAAAACCGCACGCGGTCCAATTCGTCGAGCAGGGCGCGCCGATCGCCCAGCCGCTCGAGTGGCAGACGCAGTTCCATGTCCTGTTGCAGGTCGCCGCTCGTGCCGGGTACGAAGGGGGCATAGCCGGCGCCTAGCGCTCCGGTGGCCTCGAACTGGCCGAAGCTCTTGATCGCCGGTCCCGTGGTTGGATCGACGGCCTGGGGAAACAGGGCGGCGTTGGACGGCATGCCGGTCCTGGGGTGGTTCGCGCCGGCCACGGCCGAGTAGAGCGAGCCGAGGTTGGCGCCGGAGGTATCGCGCCCCACGATCGGCTTGATGTCGTGGTTGCCGTCGCCCGTGACGAACGAGCGGACCACAGCCAACTTGTGCGCTAGGCCCGCCAGGCGAGGAAACGTGCCGCCGAACGTGACGCCCGGCAGCGACGTGGCGATCTCTCCTGTGGCGCTGTGGACGTCCGAGGGCGCGGTCATTTTTGGATCGAAGGTCTCGATCTGGCTCGGCCCGCCGTGCATGAACAGAAAGACCACCGACTTGCCCGTGCTCAGGCGCCCCCGCGGTGCCGCCGCGGACTGGGTGGCCAACCAGCCTGGCACCGAAAGTCCGCCCAAGGCGAGGCCGCCGATCCGCAGCAATTCACGACGCGGTAGTGGTGAAGTGAGTCTCAGCATAGTTGGTGAGTGGTGAGTGGTGAGTGGTGAGTGGTGAGTGGTGAGTGGTGAGTGGTGAGTGGTGAGTGGTGAGTGGTGAGTGGTGAGTGGTGAGTGGTGAGTGGTCATGAGTCGGAAGAAGGCCATGGGCGTTAGGAGTTAGCGGACTTTGGACTTTGGTCTTGGGAATTCGGTGCGCGATTTTTCCGAC
>Ga0307373_10006146_pt1 | contig 19251 bp, 16 predicted proteins | sample OX2MG_FD_202534 | JGI IMG/M metagenome (GOLD analysis project Ga0307373, IMG submission 202534) | Soil microbial communities from Risofladan, Vaasa, Finland - OX-2 | ecosystem: Environmental > Terrestrial > Soil > Coastal area > Acid sulfate soil | place: Finland: Risofladan, Vaasa | collected...
GCGCTGCTGGCCGAGCCGGGCAGCGCCGGGGACGACGTGGCGATCGAACCGGTCGCCTAGTGCGGCTACGCGCCGGTGCCTCAGGCGTCGGCGCGTAGCGCAGCGGCGTCCCAGCCGCGCTTGGGCGCAAAGCGCGGGCCGTGCCGCGCGGCCAGCATCTCCAGCCGCGACCGCAGCGCAGCGGCGCCGACGGCACGGATATGCGCGATCGGGCCGCCGCGGAACGGCGCGAAACCGGTGCCGAAGATCACCCCGGCGTCGAGCAGATCGGCATCGGCGACCACGCCGTCGGCCAGGCAGGCGACAGCCTCGTTGACCAGCGGCAGGATCATGCGGTCCTCGAGGTCGTCGGGGGCCGTGTACTTCGGATCCAGTGCCGGCTTGACCGGTTTGCCCTCGCGCCAGACGTAGAACCCCTGGCCGTCTTTCTTGCCGCGCTTGCCGGCCGCCAGCAATGGTTCCAGCCCGGCGGGAATATCGAGGCCCAGGAACGGCCCCAGCTCCTTGCCGACCGAGGCCGCGACGTCGAGGCCGACGGTGTCGGCCAGCTCGATCGGCCCCATCGGCATGCCGAATGCGCGTGCGACCTTGTCCAGCAGCGGCCCCGGCACGCCCTCGGCGTAGCAGCGCATGGCCTCGAGCAGATAGGGCATCAGGATGCGGTTGACCAGAAATCCCGGCGTGCCGGCGACCGGCACCGGCAGCTTGTCGATGGCGCGCACGAAAGCCAGCGCGCGCTTTTCCTCCTGCGCGTCGAGGCGATCGTGACGCACCAGCTCGACCAGCGGCATCTGCGCCACCGGATTGAAGAAGTGCAAGCCGAGGAAGCGCTCGGGCGCGACCAACTTCGCGCGCAGCTCGTCCAGCGGAATGCTGGAGGTGTTGGTCGCCAGCAGGCCGCCCGCACGCAACTTCGGCTCGATCTGCGCGTACAGCGCTTCCTTGGCTTCGGGGTTCTCGAAGATCGCCTCGATCGCCAGCTCGGCATCGGCGGCGCCGCTGCCCTCGACGTCGGCGCACAGTCGCGCCGTGGCCGCGGCGACGCGCTCGGGTGTCTTCAGACGCTTCTCGAACAGGACCCGTGCTCGCGCCAGCGCCGGCTCGATGAACTTCAGCTCGCGGTCCTGCAGGGTCACCTCGAAACCGCGATACGCGCACCACGCCGCGATGTCGCCACCCATGACGCCGGCGCCGACCACGTGCACATGGCGGATGCCGTGCTCGACGCTGCCGCCGAGGCCCTTCAGGCGCTCCTGCAGGAAGAACACGCGGATCAGATTGTGCGCGGTGGGCGTCTCGGCCAGCCGCGCCACCGAGCGCGCCTCAAGCTTCAGACGTTGGCGGATATCGCCGCCGCCGCGGCGCCAGACCTCGATGATCGCGAACGGCGCCGGGTAATGCGCCGCGCGCACCTTGGCAGCTGTCTGCCTGCGCACCACGGGCGCGAGGATCTGCCGCGCGATCCAGGTGTTGCCGGCCCACGCGCGCAGCCGCAGCGCCAGCGGACGCACGGGCGGCTGGCGCAGCACGGCCAGCGCGGCATCGAGCAGATCATCGACGGGCACCACCCGGTCGACCAACCCCAGCCTGCATGCGGCGGCCGCTGAAACCGTCTTGCCGGTCAGCATCAATGGCAGCGCCTGCAGGGCGCCGATCAGGCGCGGCAGGCGCGCCGTGCCGCCCCAGCCCGGGTGGATGCCCAGCATCACCTCGGGCAGGCCGATGCGGGTCCTGGCGTCGTCGCTGGCCACGCGATAGCGGCAGGCCAGGGCCAGCTCGGTGCCGCCGCCCATGCAATGGCCGTGGATCGCGGCCACCGTGGGGCAGGGCAGCTCGGCCAGGCGCTGGAATACGCGCTGGCCAAATTCGATCGCCGCCAGCACGCCGCCGTTCTGCTCATAGGTGGCGAACTCGTGGATGTCGGCGCCAGCGATGAACCCGGCGGCCTTGGCCGAGCGGATCACCACTGCGGCGGGCGGCTCGATCCCGAGCCGCTCGACGATCGCGTCGAGTTCGTCCAGCACAGCGCGCGCCAGCGCGTTGACACTGCTTCCCGCGCGGTCGAGAGCGAGCACCACGATGCCGTCGCCGCGCTGTGCCGTCTGCCAGTGCCTGAACCGCAATCCCTCGAACATGATGCGATCGCTCCGCGTTTGCGTCAAAGTAATGATCACACGATAACCAGCGGCTGCGAGCAAGGCCGCGCGAGTACGGGGAATGCCTGAACTGCAGGTCGAGGTCGTTGCCACCACCGCCGAGCTGCTGGCGCGCGTGCTCGCCGGCGAACAGGCCCTGACCCTGCTGGACACCGGCGACGCGCCGACGCTGATCGAGGAATTTCGTCGCCAGGCGCTGCTGGGCGGGCAGTCGCTGTATCTGTGGGATACCGGCGAGGGTCTGTGCAGTCTGCGCGAGGCCGGCGTGCGGGTGCCGGCGACACGCCGCCTCGGCGATGCCCTGCGCTATGTGCTGCAGAGCATGCATTTCGGCATCTACCTGATTCCGCTGCCGCTGCAGGATCTGCCTGCGGTGCTGCCGCTGCTGCACCAGATTCTGCGTCAGCGCGAGGGGCACGCCCGCCGCGTGGTGCTGCTGGCCCCGCTCGACGCGTTGCCGCCGGGGCTGGCCGAACACGCGCTGCGCCTGCGCATGGCGGCGATCGGGCAAAGCCGCCTGCGCTTGCGCGGCGGTCGCTGGGTGCGCTGAACATGCCCGGCCAGGACACGCCCGCTCTGCTGATCGTGGCCGCCGATCGTGGTGAGCGCCGTATTCTTTACGATGCGCTGGAGCAGGCCGGTTTCGAAACCCTGTACACCGCGCGCGACGCGACGCAGGCGCGCGCCCTGCTGGCGCAGATCCCCGCACTCGATCTGGTGCTGCTGGAATTCAGCGGCGAGGCCGGCGAGGCGGTGACGCTGTGCGCCCAGCTTGCCGGCCGCCAGGGTCCGGCCGTGCTGGGGCTGCTGGCCGGCGAGGCTGCACAGCGGGTCTGGGGCTTTCATCGCGCGGTGCCGGGCGTCAGCGACTGGCTGGCGGCACCGTTTGCCGCCGGCGAGGTCTGCGCGCGCGTCAACAGCGCGCTGGGTCGGCGCCCTGCGGTCGTCGGCAGCGGCGAAGCGGACGATGCCTTGCGACTGTTTTTCGATACCAGCGATGACGAGCTGCTGGTCAGCGCCGGCGATGGCCGCATCATTGCCTGCAATGCCGCGTTTGCGCGCGCCAGCGGCCTGACCGGCGCCGCATGGCGCGGCCACAGCCCGGACCTGATCACTCTGTGCGCGGGTGCCGAATACCAGCAGGCGCTGCTTCGTCAGTTGCAGCGTGAGGGCGCGGTGCAGTTCCGCGGCGAACGGCCGCGGGCGGACGGCCGCAGCGATCCGGTCGAGATCAGCATGCGGCTGGCGTTGCACGACGGAGCGCCGGTGTACTGCAGTCGCATCCGCACCCTCGACGACCAGCGCCGTGCCCGCGACGCCTTGGCGCTGCTGGCGCGCATCAACGCGGCCGGCCGCGGCGATGCCGCGCTGGAGACGGCGCTGCATCTGCTGGCCGATGCCCTCGACCTGGATTTTGTGGCGGTCTATGCCGCCGCTGCCGACGGCGCGGCGTTGCCGCTGGCGGTTGTGCAGCGCGGGCCGGCACCGGCTGATGCGCCCGATCCCGCGCAGCAGGCGACGCTGACGCTGGCGCTGGCCGGCGAGGAGGTGATGCATCTCGACGGCGCCCACCGGCTGGCCGCAGTCGACGGTTTTCTCGCCGCGATCGCGGCGGCGGCCTGCGCCTGCCTGCCGTTGACCGATCCGCACGGCAACGTGCTCGGCGCGCTGCTGGCCTGCGCGTGCACGCCGCGTGGCGCCGATGTGCTGCTGGCCGACACGCTGCGGGTGGCGGCGGGCCGCTTTGCCGCCGAGTTGGCCCTGCGCCGCGCCCGCGAGCAGGGCCGCGCGCGCGGTCTCGAGGATGCCCTCACCGGCCTGCCCAACCGGCTGCTGTTCAACGATCGCCTGCACAACGTGCTGCTCGAGGCGGAGCGCAGCGGCGAGAGCTTCGCCGTGCTGTTCGTCGATCTCGACCGCTTCAAGAGCATCAACGACGCCCTCGGCCACGCCACCGGCGATCAGGTGCTGCTGGCCGCCGGTCGGCGTCTGCGCGGTAGCGTGCGCGCCTATGACACCGTCGCCCGCTACGCCGGCGACGAGTTCACCGTGATCCTGCGTCAGATCGTGCAGCGCGACGACGTCCACCGCATCGCCGACAAGATCGTGCGGCTGATGGAAGCGCCGCTGGCCTTGCCCGACGGCAGCGAGATCGCGGTGACGGCGTCGATCGGGCTGAGTGTCTATCCCGACGATGCCACCAGCGCCGAGCAGCTGCTGCAGCACGCCGACATGGCGATGTACAGCGCCAAGGGGCTGGGCCGCAATACCTGGCAGGCCTATGTGGCGATGCCGCAGGAGGCGCATCGCCAGCGCGTGGCGCTGGAGGGCCACCTGCGCCAGGCCGAGCGCAACGGCGAGCTGCGCCTGCACTATCAGCCGCAGGTGGAGGCTGCCAGCGAGGACATCGTCGGCATGGAGGCGCTGATCCGCTGGGAGCATCCCGATCTCGGCATGATCAGTCCGGCGTTCTTCATCCCGCTGGCCGAGGAGACCGGCCTGATCCTGCCGATCGGCGAGTGGGTGCTGCGCACCGCCTGCGCCGACGCGGTGCGCTGGCAGCACCGTTTCGGCCTCGGACTGCGCGTGGGCGTCAACCTGTCCGTGCTGCAGCTGCGCCATCCCGGGCTGGTGGACACGGTGCGCGCGGTCCTGGCCGAGAGCGGCATCGACCCCGGCCAGCTCGAGCTCGAGGTCACCGAGAGCGTCAGCCTGAAGTCCGCCGGGGGCCTTCCGGAAGCGCTGCAGGCATTGCGTGCGCTGGGTTGCCGCATCGCCATCGACGACTTCGGCACCGGGCAGGCGTCGCTCGATTATCTGCGCCGGTTTCCCGCTGACCGCATCAAGATCGACCAGAGTTTCGTGCGCCACATCGGCGTCGATCCTGACGACGAGGCGATCGTGCGCGCCACCGTGTCGATGGCGCACAGTCTGGGTCGCGCGGTGGTCGCCGAGGGCGTGGAAACCGAGCAGCAGTTCGAGTTCCTGCGCGCGCTGGGTTGCGAAGAACTGCAGGGCTATCTGTTCTGCCGGCCGCTGGCGCACGAGGCATTCGAGCGCCTGCTGGCAACACGCGCGCAGTTGCACCCCGCGCCGGCTGCACCGGGTCGCTGAGTCCGCAATGCATCCCGCTGCGCAGGTCCCGGGCGCAGGATGGAACGCGGCTTCGGCTATTCTAGGGGGATATGCACCGCGGGGAACGCGCGGCGATCCTGCGCCCTGACCGGTGCGCCCTGCGCAAGAAAACTGCCGGCGACTCGTCGCCGTCGAGGGAGATCAGCCCGGATGGGCGAGCCAGAAACCGATCGCGCGCTGGTCGAGCGGGTGCAGAAAGGCGATACGCGCGCCTTCGATCTGCTGGTGCGCAAGTATCAGCATCGGGTGATCGGCCTGATCTCCCGCTACATCCAGGACTGGAGCGAGTGCGAGGACGTCGCCCAGGAGGCGTTCATCCGCGCCTACCGGGCGATCGGTTCGTTTCGCGGCGACAGCCAGTTCTACACCTGGATGTACAAGATCGCCGTCAACACCGCCAAGAATCATCTGGTCGCGCTGGGCCGGCGCCCGCCGACCGAGGACGTCGCGATCGAGGATGCCCTCTACGCCGAGAGCGCCAACGGCCTGCGCGACGGCGCTACCCCCGAGCATGAACTGCTGCGGCAGGAGATTGAACAAACCGTGTTTTCCACGGTCCAAGCCTTGCCCGAGGATTTGCGGACCGCAATCACGCTGCGCGAAGTCGACGGGCTGAGTTACGAGGAAATTGCCGAAGCGATGAATTGTCCGATCGGTACCGTGCGTTCGCGAATCTTCCGTGCCCGGGAGGCGATCGACACCAGCCTGCGGCCGCTGATCACGGACAGTTGAGGGTTGCAAACATGAGCGACACGACGATCCGCGAACATCTTTCTGCGCTGATGGACGGCGAGTTGTCGCGCGAGCAGGCCGGTTTCCTGCTGCGCCGCCTCGGTCACGACCGCGCCGCCGTCGCGTGCTGGACGCGTCTGCATACCGCCCGCGAATGCCTGAAGGGCGGCGCGCCCCTGTCCAGCCCGGGGTTTGCCGCCCGCGTCAGCCGGGCGCTCGCCGTCGAGCTGTTGCCGGCGCGCGGCCGCTGGCTGCGCTGGTCGGCCGGTGGCGTCATTGCCGCAACGGTGGCGGTGGCCGCGCTGCTGATGGTGCAGCCGCTGCCGCGTTCCGAACCCGACATGGCTGCGGCAGGCGCGCCGACGGCCGCCCCGGCGTGGCTGAACGATCCCGGTGCCGCCGCGCAGCCTGCAGCCGCATTCGCGCAGGCGCCGGTGGCCATTGACGACGTGCAGACCGCCGCCTACTCGCCGCAGCTCGATGCCTACACCCTGCGCCACTACCAGTCGGGTGACGCGGCGGAGGCGGGTGGCCTGGTGCCCTATGTGCTGCTGATGTCGCCGCCGCAGGGCGTGGCCCCGGTGCGCGGAGGCGCCGCGGAGCAGCGCTGATGCGTGCCCGGCGCGGCGCGCTGGCGGGTTTGTTGCTGGGTCTTCCTGGCGTGGTCGCAGCGGCGCAACCGCTGGCGGCTGCCGCTTGGCAGCGCATGCGCAAGGCGCTGGTGGTACTCGACTACAGCGGCACCCTGGTGCTGCGCCAGGGCGCCGACCTGCAGACGCTGGCGATCGAGCATCGCGCCGGCAGCCCCGATCGCGATCTGCTGACCAGCCTTGACGGCCGCACGCTGCAGATCGAGCGCAGCGGCACCCGCGTGCAGTGGACGCTGGCCGGTGCGCCGCCGCTGCGGCTCGATCCCGGCCGTCTGCACACGCTGCTGCCGCTGGTGCCCGACGTGCCCCTGGCTGCGCTGCATTCCAGCTATACGCTGACCCAGCAGGACGGCGGTCGTGTCGCCGCGCGGGCGACCACGCAACTGCTGATCCAGCCGCACGACGGCTACCGCTACGGTTACCGGTTGTGGCTCGATCGCGCCAGCGGCTTGCCGTTGCGCGTGCAACTCACGCTCGACGGCCGGCCGCTGCCCGAGGAATTCCGCTTCGTTGCGCTGCGCGTGGGCGCGCAGGCCGATCTCGCTGCCCTGGGCGGTGCCACTCCGACGGCTGCGGCGACGACCGCACCGGGACGGTCCGCGCAGCCTGCGCCGTGGCGTGTGGTGAACGCGCCGCCGGGGTTCCATGTGCGCGTGTGCGTGAGCGACGGCACGCCCGGCAGCGAGCATCTGGTGCTCAGCGACGGCATCGCCAGCGTGTCGGTCTACGTCCAGCGCCGGCCGGTGCCACTGCCGCAGGGTACCGGTGTGCGCGGGGCGCTGAGTTTCGTCAGTGAAGCGCGCGATGGCGAGCGCATCACCGTGCTCGGCGACGTGCCGGTGCCGACGGTGCAGCGGATCGCCAACTCGGTCGCGCTGACGGCCGGGCATTGACATCGCGCTGCCGGCCTGAACGGATGCCCACCGGCACTTGAACTTCGCGGCCTTCGCTGGCGTCGAAGGCCACGCAGGCGCCGCGCGCCGCTTTCCCAACCCTTGCAGCCTGGAGGTAATCCCGTGATGAGCAAAACCTCGAAGCGATGGACGGCCGTGGCCGCGCTGTTGCTGGTGACGGCCAGTGCCGCCGCCGCGTCGCTGCCGGATTTCACCGGCATCGTCGAGAAGAACGGCCCCGCGGTGGTCAATGTGCAGGCGGTGATCACCCAGCCCGAAGGGGCGATGCCGGCCGGCGCGCAGGGCATGCCGCCGGACTTCTTCCGCTTCTTCGGCATTCCGATGCCGCGCCAGCAGCCCGGTGCCGGCGAGGAAATGTCGCTGGGCTCGGGCTTCATCATCTCCAGCGACGGTTACATCCTCACCAACAACCACGTCGTCGCCCATGCCAGCAAGGTCACGGTCAAGCTGTCAGATCGCCGCGACTACACCGCCAAGGTGGTCGGCGCCGATCCCTCCTACGACATCGCGCTGCTGAAGATCGATGCCAAAAACCTGCCCACGGTCAGCATCGGCGACTCCAACACGCTCAAGGCAGGGCAATGGGTGCTGGCGATCGGTTCGCCCTACGGCCTCAGCCACACGGTCACCGCCGGCATCGTCAGCGCGGTCGGCCGCAGCCTCGGCAACAGCGACCAGCCCTACGTGCCGTTCATCCAGACCGACGTGCCGATCAACCGCGGCAACTCCGGCGGCCCGCTGTTCAATCTCGACGGCCAGGTGGTCGGCATCAACTCGCAGATCTTCTCCAACAGCGGCGGTTACATGGGCCTGTCGTTCGCGATCCCGATCGATGTCGCCATGAACGCCGTGCAGCAGCTCAAGGCCAAGGGCTACGTCAGCCGCGGCATGATCGGCGTCTTTGTGCAGCCGCTGACCCAGAGCCTGGCCAAGAGCATGAAGCTTGGCAGCGAGAGCGGTGCACTGGTGGCCAAGCTCGTGCCCGGTGGCGCGGCGGAAACGGCCGGTGTGCATGTGCGTGACCTGATCACCGCCTTCAACGGCCAGCCGGTGTACGACGCCTCGGACCTGCCGCCGATGGTCGGCATGGCGCCGATCGGCAGCACCGCCAGACTGAGCGTGCTGCGCGACGGCAAGCCGCTGACCCTCGACGTCAAGATCGAGGCCGCGCCGCGCAATGCCGCGGACCTGGCGGCGGTGCAGGGGCGCGCCGAATCCGGCAACAACCTCGGCCTGGAGGTGGAAAACATCACCCCGCAGCAGCGCAGCCAGCTCGGGCTGAAGAACGGCGAGGGCGTGCTGATCACGCGCGTGCTGGGCCAGGCGGCGATGCAGGCCGGCCTGCAGCCCGGCGACGTGATCCTGATGGTCGGGCAGCGTTCGGTCGGCAGTGCCAAGGCCTTCGACCAGGCGCTGCAGGGCTACAAGCCGGGCGATGAAGTGATGCTGCTGGTGCGCCGTGACAACGTCACCCAGTTCATCGCCATACCGGTACCCAAGCCGGGCTGATCGTGGCGAGCCGGGGCCGCGGCAGGCTCCGGCTTCTGCCATAATCCGCGGCTCGCGCCGCCTCCGGGCGGCGCGCGGCCATGCGGACCGCGCATTGCCGTTGCCCCCTGCGCGTCGGCCATGGATCACATCCGCAACTTCTCCATCATCGCCCACATCGACCACGGCAAGTCCACGCTCGCCGATCGCATCATCCAGCTCTGCGGTGGTCTCGAGGCGCGTGAAATGGAAGCGCAGGTGCTGGATTCGAATCCGATCGAGCGTGAACGCGGCATCACCATCAAGGCGCAGTCGGTGTCGCTGCCGTACACGGCGCGCGACGGCCGCACCTACATGCTCAATTTCATCGACACCCCCGGCCACGTCGACTTCAGCTACGAGGTCAGCCGTTCGCTGGCCGCCTGCGAGGGCGCGCTGCTGGTGGTCGACGCCGCGCAGGGCGTCGAGGCGCAGTCGGTGGCCAACTGTTACACCGCCGTCGAGCAGGGCCTGACCGTGGTGCCGGTGCTGAACAAGATCGACCTGCCGACCGCCGACATCGAGCGCGCCAAGGCCGAGATCGAGGCGGTGATCGGCATCGACGCCGGCGACGCCATCGCGATCAGCGCCAAGACCGGCCAGAACGTGGTCGAGGTGCTGGAGGCGATCGTCGCCCGCATCCCGCCGCCGCGGCCGCGCGGCAGCGATCGCCTGCAGGCGCTGATCATCGACTCCTGGTTCGACAACTATCTCGGCGTCGTCTCGCTGGTGCGCGTGATGCAGGGCGAGATCAAGCCGCGCGACAAGCTGCTGGTGATGTCCACCGGGCGCAGCCACGAAGTCGAATCGGTCGGCGTGTTCACGCCCAAGCGCAAGGTCAAGGACCGGCTGGGCGCGGGCGAGGTGGGCTGGGTGACGGCATCGATCAAGGACGTGCACGGCGCGCCGGTGGGCGACACCCTGACCCTGGCCGGCAACCCGGCGCCCAGCGCGCTGCCCGGATTCCAGCAGGTGCAGCCGCGCGTGTTCGCCGGCCTGTTTCCGGTCGCCGCCGAGGACTATCCGGCGCTGCGCGAGGCGCTGGACAAGCTGCGCCTGAACGACGCCGCGCTGTTCTTCGAGCCGGAGTCCTCCGAGGCGATGGGTTTCGGCTTCCGCTGCGGCTTCCTCGGTCTGCTGCACATGGAGATCGTGCAGGAGCGTCTGGAGCGCGAATACGACCTCAACCTGGTGACCACCGCGCCGACGGTGATCTACGAGGTGCTGCTGACCGACGACCGCGTGCTGCGCCTGGACAATCCGGCCAAGCTGCCGCCGGTGCAGAACATCGTCGAGATCCGCGAGCCGATCATCGTCGCCACCATCCTCACACCGCCGGACTACGTCGGCAACGTGATCACGCTGTGCGAGGAAAAGCGCGGCGTGCAGCGTTCGATCCATTACCTGGCCACGCAGGTGCAGATCAGCTACGAGCTGCCGCTGGCCGAAGTGGTGCTGGATTTCTTCGACAGGCTGAAGTCGGTCAGCCGCGGCTACGCCTCGATGGACTACCACTTCGAGCGCTTCCAGGCCGGGTCATTCGTGCGCACCGACGTGCTGATCAACGGCGACCGCGTCGACGCGCTCAGCCTGATCATGCATCGCGCCGCCGCCGATCGCCGCGGCCGCGAGCTGGTCGAGCGCATGAAAGACCTGATCCCGCGGCAGATGTTCGACGTCGCCATCCAAGCCGCGGTGGGCGCCCAGGTGATCGCGCGCTCGACGGTCAAGGCGCTGCGCAAGAACGTGCTGGCCAAGTGCTACGGTGGCGACGTCAGTCGCAAGAAGAAGCTTCTGGAAAAGCAGAAGGAAGGCAAGAAGCGCATGAAGCGGGTCGGCCGCGTGGAGATTCCGCAGGAGGCCTTCCTCGCCGTGCTGAAGATGGATGCCAAGTGATCCGGCCGGCAACGGCCGCATGGGAGTGAGCATGGAATTCGATTTTGCCGCGGTGCTGCTGGCCCTGACCGTGTTCACCGGCGTCATATGGGCCGTGGACGCGCTGTTTTTCCGCAAGACGCGGGTGGCGCGCGCCGCTGCCGCCGGCGAGAAGCCGCACGAGCCGACCCTGGTCGACTACTCGCGCTCGCTGTTTCCGGTGATCCTGGCGGTACTGATTTTCCGCTCCTTCATCGCCGAGCCGTTTCGCATCCCGTCCGGCTCGATGATGCCGACGCTGCGCGTGGGCGACTTCATCCTGGTCAACAAGTTCGCCTACGGCCTGCGCCTGCCGGCCTTCAACACCAAGATCCTCGACACCGGCGAGCCCAGGCGCGGCGATGTGGTGGTATTCCGCTTTCCGCTCGACCCCAAGCAGGACTACATCAAGCGCGTGATCGGCCTGCCCGGCGATACCGTGACGGTCAGGAACGAGCAGGTGTTCATCAACGGCAAGCCGATTCCGGCGACGCTGGTCGGTCCCTACGACAACGGCAGCGGCAAGGAAAGCACCCTGGTCGAGGCCAACGCCGGCCAGCTCTATCGCGAGAATCTCGGTCGCGTGCAGAACGACATCATCGAGATGCCCGATCTGAGCCGTGCGCCGCAGGGCAGCTGGAAGGTGCCCCCGCACTGCTACTTCGCGATGGGCGACAATCGCGACAACAGTTACGACAGCCGCTTCTGGGGCTGCGTGCCGGAGCAGAATCTGGTCGGCCGCGCGTTCCTGATCTGGTTCAGCTGGCGTGGCGAGTCGCGCGGCATCGATTTCAAGCGCATCGGCACCATCATCCATTGACTTCCCGCGCGGGCGGGGCACGAGGGGGCGACATGAAAACGAGGCAGTCGGGCATCACCCTGCTGGGGTTCCTGTTCATCCTGGTCATCGCGGGTTTCTTCGCCTTCATGGCGATGAAGCTGGTGCCCGCCTATGCCGAATACATGGGTGTGGTCAAGACTCTGAAGGAAGCTGCCGCCGAGCCGGGTGAGGCCAACAAGCCGCTCGACCAGATCAAGCGCGACATGGCGTTCAAGGGCGACTTCCAGTACGTCAGCGCCAGCACGCTGAACCATGCGCGCATCCGCATCATCACCGGCAACGGGCCGCCGCAGCTGTCGATCCAGTACGATCGCGACATTCCGTTCATGTACAACATCGACTTCCTGCTGCACTTCGAGAAGACGGTGCCGATGAGCGCACAGTCCAGCGGCGGCTGAGGCGTGCGGTTCGATTACGCCTTTCGCGATCCGCAGCTGGCCACGCTGGCGTTGACCCATCGCAGCGCCGGCCGGCCCAACAACGAGCGCCTGGAGTTTCTCGGCGATGCCCTGCTCAACATGGTCGTCGCCGAACTGCTGTTCGAGCTGCATCCGCGTGCCGACGAGGGTGAGTTGTCGCGGTTGCGCGCGCAGCTGGTCAACGGCCAGGCGCTGGCCGACGTGGCCCGCGAACTCGAGATCGGCGGCGGTCTGCGGCTCGGTCCCGGCGAGCTGAAAAGCGGCGGCTTTCGCCGTGACTCGATTCTTGCCGATTCCTTCGAGGCACTGCTGGCCGCGGTCTATCTCGACGGCGGCTTCGAGGCTTGCCGCGACGTCGTGCGCGGCCTGTTCGTGCCGCGCGCTGCGGCGCTGCCGGCGCGACCGGAAAAAGACCCCAAGACGCGTCTGCAGGAGCTGCTGCAGGCGCGCGGTCAGCCGCTGCCGCGTTACGAGCTGAGCGCTACCCACGGCGAGGAGCATGCGCGTGTGTTCGCCGTGACCTGCGTGCTCGACACGCCGCTGCAGATCAGCATCGAGGGCAGCGGCAGCAGCCGCCGCGCCGCCGAGCAGGATGCCGCGCAGAAGGCGCTGGCCGCGCTCGCCGCTCAGGATGCCGCATGAGCGACGCTGCCCTGCATTGCGGCTTCGCCGCCCTGATCGGCCGCCCCAACGTCGGCAAGTCGACTCTGCTCAACGCGCTGGTCGGCGCCCATCTGAGCATCGTCAGTCCCAAGCCGCAGACCACCCGTCACCGCATCCTCGGCATCGCCACACGCCCGGCAGGGCAGATCCTCTACGTCGATACGCCCGGCCTGCATCGCGGCGCGCGACGTGCGCTCAATCACAGCCTCAACCGTGCTGCGCATGCGGCGATCGCCGATGTCGACGTGGCCGTGCAAGTGGTCGAAGCCGGTCGCTGGACCGACGAAGACAGCAGTGTGCATGCGGCGCTGGCCGAACACGCGCGTCCGCGTCTGCTGGCGGTCAACAAGATCGACCGGCAGAAGGACAAGCGTGTGCTGCTGCCGTACGTCGCCGAGGTGATCGACCAGCACCCGTTCGATGCCGTGTTCTACGTCTCGGCGTTGCGCAACGAGGGTCTGGCCGAGCTGGAGCGTGCCATTCTGGAGCGGCTGCCCGCGCGCGAGCCGCTTTACGCCGACGACGAGCTGACCGACCGCAGCGAGCGCTTTCTTGCCGCCGAGCTGGTGCGCGAGCAGCTGATGCTGCGGCTGGCGCAGGAGCTGCCCTACGCGACCAGCGTCGAGATCGAGCAGTTCGTCGAGCGCGAGGACGGCATGGCCGAAATCCACGCGGCGATCTGGGTCGAGCGCGAGGGCCAGAAGGCGATCGTGATCGGCGAAGGCGGCGCCATGCTCAAGGCCGTCGGCAGCGCGGCGCGTCGCGGCATGGAGCGGCTGTTCGCGCGCCGCGTCCACCTGCGCCTGTGGGTGAAGGTCCGCGCCGGCTGGTCGGACGACGCCAGCGCGCTGCGTCGCCTCGGCTTGACCGACTAGCGCGGCGGCGTGCGCGTCCAGCAGCAGCCCGCCTACGTCCTGCATGCGCGCCCCTGGCGCGAGACCTCGCTGCTGCTGGAGTGCCTGACCCGCGATCACGGCCGCATCGGTCTGGTGGCGCGTGGCGTGCGCGGCGCGCGTTCCCGCGGTGGTGGCCGCGCGGCGCTGGAACCTTTTCGGCTGCTGGCGCTGGATTTCCTGTTGCGTGGCGAATTGGGCACGCTGGCCGCGGTCGAGGTCGGCATGCTGCTGCCGCTGACGGGCGCTGCCCTGCTGGCCGGCCTGTACCTCAACGAGCTGACGGTGCGTCTGAGTGGCCGCCAGGACCCGCATCCGGCGCTGTTTGCCGCCTACGGCGAGGCCCTGGTGCGGTTGAGTGCCGGCGCTGCGCTGGGCTGGACGCTGCGGCGCTTCGAACGCGATCTGCTGGGTGTGCTCGGTTATGCGCCGCAGCTGGAGCGCGAGACCGATGGCGGCGTGCCGGTGCTGCCGGAGGCGGCCTATGTTTACCTCCCCGAGCACGGTCCGCAGCGCTGGCACGGCCAGCCGGGCGTGCGTGTGTCCGGTGTCGCGCTGCTGGCGCTGGCGGCCGACCGCGAGCCGGATGCGGCGGCACAGGCCGAACTGCGGCGACTGTTGCGCAGCCTGATCAGCACGGTGCTGGGCGGCGCCGAACTGCGCAGCCGGCGCGTGCTGGGGGATGCGCTCAGGGGGCGCTGACCGCGGTGGCGCCGGTGTTGTCCAGTGCGGCGCGGGTGGCGAGGAGCAGGGCGCAGAAACGCGTCGCTGCCGGCGCTAGATCCGCATCACGTTGCAGCAGGCTGTGCTCCAGCGCGGCAGCGGCAGCGGCCAGCTGCGGCACGCCGCAGAACCCGCACGCCGCCTGCAGGCGATGCAGCGGCTCGATCAGACCGGCGGGATCGTGGAGCAGTTGGTGCTCGAAATCGCCGACCAGCTGCAGCAGCTCGACCGCCAGCAGCCCGCGCAGCGCGGTCATGGTGTCGCGGCCGGGACCCAGCGCGCGCAGTGCGGCGGCATCATCGAGCAGAGTGCGGCCGAGGCGCAGGCGCTGCGCCTGCACCAGCTCATCCAGCGCCGACACGGATATCGGCTTGAGCAACGTGCCGGCAAAACCGGCCGCGAGCAGGGCGCGTCGCTGTGCGGTGTCCAGCGCGGCACTGCTGGCCAGCGCCGTGCAGTCGCGTGAGGCGGCCTGCGGATCGGCGCGCAATGCCGCCAGCAGCGTCGCGCCGCCCAGTCCGGGCAGGTGCACGTCGAGCAGCAGCACATCGTAGGGTTGCAGGCGCGCCAGAAGCAGCGCTTCGTCGCCGCGCGCGCAGGCATCCACGGCGCAGCCGAGAGCGGTGAGCGTTTCGGCGAAAAAGCGTTGGCTGACCGCATCGTCCTCGGCCAGCAGCACATGCAGTGGCACGCCGGAACAGCCGTCGTTCATGCCCCGTTCCCCTGGCGGAGTCCCCGCATCTGTCAGAATCCCGAATCATGAGGACGTCTGCAAGTGCGTATGTCCGGCTGCTCGCGATCGCGTTAGCGCTCGCAGCAGGTCCCACGCATGCCGCACTCAGCGCCAGCGCGACGCGTATTGCCGGCAGCGGTTTTGTGCTGCGGCAGGTGACGTTGACGCTGACACCAGCATCGGCGCCAGAGCCGGCGCTGGCCGGAGCCTTGGCGCTGCACCTTGCCGCCGCGCACGCCGACGTGCCCGCGCTGGGCTGGCGTGATGTCGCGTTGACGCTCGACGGTACACTGCTTCGTGGCGCCGACGGCCGCTGGCATCTTGATGGGCCGCTGCAGGTCCGTGGCGCGCCGGGCGGCGCGCTCGCCAAGGCACAATTGGGGCTGCTGCTCGATCCGGCCGAGGACACTCTCGAGGCGGTGATCGACCAGCGCGGCGTGCGCCTGGCCGCCGCGGTGCCGCTGGATACACCGACCCATGTCGAATTGCGTCTCGTCGGGCTGCCGCTGGCCTGGCTGCAGGGCGCGCTGGCGCAGGCGTGGAAAGGCGCCAGCGTGACGGCCGGCGCTCTCGACGGCACGCTGGCGGTGGATCTCGATCCGGCGCGCACGCGCGTGTCGGGGCGTCTGAGCCTGGTCGGGTTCGGCTTTTCCGCCGCGCAAGGTGCGACCGCCGCGCAGCAGTTCGGTGCCCGCGGCGATGTCAGCTTCGAGCAGGCAGACAACAGCCGCCGCTTCAGTTTCGACGGCGCGCTGCGCGGCGGCCAGCTGCTGGTCGGACGCATCTATGTCGCGTTGCCGGCCCATGATGCCGAGTTGCACCTCACTGCCACGCGCGCGGCGGACGGTGCGCTGAGCGTGCCGCGGCTGCGTTTCGACGACGTCGACGGGCTGCGCATGGACGCCGCGCTGACTACCAATGCTGCGGGTACGCTGACCTCGCTGCGCGTTGATCAGTTCGACGCGCGTCTGCCACAGGCCCTGCAGCGCTATGGTCAGGGCGTGCTGGGCGCGATCGGCTATCCCAAGCTGGAGGCCGTCGGGCGCGTGCAGGGCCAGCTCGTCTACGCACAGGGTGTACTGACTCGCTTGCAGCTCAATTTCGATCGCGTTGATGCTGCCGACGGCGGCAACCGCTTTGCGGTGGCCGGGCTGAACGGCGGCGTTGACTGGCGGCAGGGCGCCGCGGCGCCTGCGACCACGCTGATGTGGAACGCCGCCAGCCTGTACCGGGTACCGCTGGGTGCGGCGACGCTGCGCTGGCGTGCCGACGGCGCTGCCCTGGCGCTGAGCGCGCCGGTGTCGATCCCGCTGCTGGGTGGCAATCTGCTGCTGCAGCATCTGGCGCTGTATCCGGGTGCCAGCAAGGGCGCCCGGCTGGTGGCGTCGCTGGCGCTCGCCGGGGTCGATCTCGGCCAACTCTCGGGTGCGCTGGGGTGGCCGGCGTTTCGCGGCACGCTGGGCGGCGCACTGCCCGACCTGCGCGTCGGCCAGGGCCGCATCGCGCTCGACGGCGGCCTCAGCCTCAACGTCTTCGGCGGCTTCGTCGACGTCACCCGCCTGGCCCTGGCGCACCCGTTCGGACCCGCGCCCGAACTCGCCGCTGAGCTCAGCCTGAAGGGGGTCGAGCTGGCGCCACTGACCGGCGTGTTCGACTTCGGCCAGATCACCGGCACCCTGGACGGGTCCATTCGCGGCTTGCGCCTGGTCGACTGGAAGCCGGTGGCGTTCGACGCGACGTTGCGCGCCGACCACGGTGGCCGCATCAGCCAGCGCGCGGTCAAGAACCTGACCCAAGTCGGCGGTGGCGGTCTCGCGGGCGGCCTGCAGGCTGCAATGCTCAGCATCTTCAGCAGTTTTCCCTATGGCCGCATCGGGCTCAGCTGCACGCTGGTCGGCAACGTCTGTACGATGGGCGGCATCGCGCCAGCCGAAGGCGGTGGCTACACGATCGTCGAGGGCAGCGGGCTGCCTTACATCAAGGTCATCGGCCATCAGACGCGCGTGGACTGGCCGACGCTGCTGGCGCGGCTGCAGGCCGCCACGTCCGGGCAGGCCCCGGTGATCCGCTGAGTCCGTCATTTCACACGGAGCGGTTTGAAAGACTGCTCCGGCACGGCACAGGGAGGTGCCGCCGCGATGAGCACGCAGGTGCTCTCCGCGGCAAAGGTGGTGCGGCTTGGCCGCGCCCGTTTGCTTGCAAACCGCGGCAGGACGCCCGGTTTTGCAAACCGACCAAGGAGAGCCGCATGCGTATCCGCGCTTCGTTCGTGTTCACCGCAATGTTCGCCGTACTGGCGACAGGCTGCGTCACCATCAACGTCTATTTTCCCGCTGCCGCGGCGCAAAAGGCGGCGCAGCAGATCGTCAAAGACGTGATCGGCCCGGCCCCGTCGATGGCCGCGCCAGCGCCGGCCGCCAGCGCAGCTCCGGCGACGTCCGGCGGCGGCATGACCGCCGTGCTCGACCTGCTGATCCCGGCCGCGCAGGCGGCCCAGCCGAACATGAATATCAGCACCCCCGAGATCCAGTCCATCCGCGCCAGCATGCGCAGCGAATTCGAGAGCCAGGTCGAGCCGCTGCTGACGTCCGGCGCGGTCGGTTTCACTGGCAACGGCAATATCGGGGTGCGCGATCTCGCCGCGGTGCCCCTGGCGCAGCGTCCGCAGGTCAACCAGATCGTCGCCAGCGCCAACGACCAGCGCGCGCAGCTGTATGCCGCGATCGCGAACGCCAACGGCCATCCGGAGTGGGAGCCGCGCATCCGCGCCGTGTTCGCGCAAACCTGGATTCAGGAGGCACGTCCCGGCTGGTACTATCAGGACAGCTCCGGCGCGTGGAAGAAAAAATAGCGCGCGACCCCGTCGATCCCTGCCAGCCCGGGCCGCAAGCCCGGGCTTTGTTCTGCGCATGACCGCGACCGAAGTCTCCATCGCCGATCTCAGCCACGACGGCCGTGGCGTCGCCCGCCTGGACGGCAAGGCGCTGTTCGTCGCCGGCGCGCTGCCCGGCGAGCGCGTACGCATCCGCATCACCCGCCGGCACCGGCATTACGACGAGGCCGCGGTGGTCGAGCTGCTGACCGCCGCACCGGATCGCGTTGTCCCGCGCTGCGCGCATTACGACGTCTGCGCCGGCTGCAGCCTGCAGCATCTGGCACCGGCGGCGCAGATCGCCGCCAAGCAGCGGGTGCTGGCCGAGAACCTCGAGCGCATCGGCAGGCTGCAGCCGCAACGCTGGCTGCCGGCGCTCAGCGCCGAGCCCTGGGGCTACCGGCGCAAGGGCCGGCTGTCAGTGCGCTGGGTCGAGAAAAAGGGTCGCGTGGTGGTGGGCTTTCGCGAGACCAATCCGCAGTTCGTCGCCGACCTGCGCCACTGCGAGGTGCTGGATCCGGCGTTGGGGCCGCAGCTGGGCGCGCTGGGCGAACTGCTGAGCACGCTGGACGCCGCGCGCAGCATTCCGCAGATCGAGTTCGCCGCCGGCGACGCCGCGCTGGTGCTGGTGCTGCGCCACCTGCAGCCGCTGTCCGTCGCGGATCGCGCGCGTCTCGCCGGGTTTGCGCGCGAGCGTGGCTGGGCGATCTGGCTGCAGCCCGGCGGAATCGACAGCGTGCAGCCACTGCAGGCAGCCGACGCTGTCGAGTTGAGCTACGCGCTGCCCGCCAGCGATGTTTCGCTGGCGTTCCGGCCGCTGGACTTCATCCAGGTCAACGCCGCGATCAACCGGGCGATGGTCGCGCGCGCGCTGGAGCTGCTCGATCCGCAGCCGCATCAGCGCGTGCTCGACCTGTTCGCCGGGTTGGGCAACTTCACCCTGCCGATCGCGCGCCGCGTGGCCGCGGTCACCGGCGTCGAGGGCGAGGCGGGTCTGGTGCAGCGGGCTGCCGACAACGCCACGCGCAACCGTATCGACAATGCGCGCTTCCAGGTTGCCGACCTGTTCGCCGATCAGC
>Ga0307373_10006147_pt1 | contig 19251 bp, 16 predicted proteins | sample OX2MG_FD_202534 | JGI IMG/M metagenome (GOLD analysis project Ga0307373, IMG submission 202534) | Soil microbial communities from Risofladan, Vaasa, Finland - OX-2 | ecosystem: Environmental > Terrestrial > Soil > Coastal area > Acid sulfate soil | place: Finland: Risofladan, Vaasa | collected...
TTCCATCCAGAACCGCCCTACTTCGCCGGCCGACGCGCGGCCCAGCCAGGCCGCGCCCAATCGTACCAGAGCTTCAGCCGAGCGCGCCCAATTTCCCTTGCCCGTCAGACGCACGCCCGGCAGGTCGATCAGCACCAATTCCGGCAAACGCGGGTCGCGGCGATCGGCGCAACAGGTATCGGCGCGAACCAGCACGTTGCCGGTATGCAGGTCGTCGTGGAACACTCCGGCGCGGTGGGCCGTCGCGCACAGCCGCGCCAAGCTGAGCGACAGCTTCCGCCTCAATACGATTTGCTCGGGCGCCGTGAATCGCGGCAGCAATTCGCGCGTGAAATGCTCCCAGGTACAAGCACAAGGGACCGCCTCAGTGACCAGATAATTGTCGTGGACCAGTCCAAGCAGGCGGCTTTCACCGACGGCCACCGGCGAAACGGTGGGCACGCTCCGCCGTGCGATCTCGACGGCGCGGGCATATTCACGTCGCGAGGCGCTGGCCAACAACAGGTTTCTGCCCGCTTGCCAGAGCCGGGTGCAATGGACGTGCTTGACGAAAAAGGTCCGCTCGGCCAGATCGACCCGGTAGATCGTGCGAAGCGGTCCACGTTTGACCACCAGGGCGCGCCCCTGGTTCAGCCATTCGTCGAGCTTCAGGCCATGGGGGCCCAAAAGCAACTCTCGCCAACCACTCGCTACCTGCCAATGAACCTGTAGGGGATGTGGGGATACGGAGGAGATGTGGGGATGGTTTTCCTGGCCCATCGTGCCACGAGCGTCGGCAATTTGAGGGGCTTGTGCGATCAATGCCGCGGGATCCGTGCAAGGGGCTTCGCGGTTTCTCACATCGACGACCGCGCCGCCGATTGGTAACACTTCCGCGCAGCCGCGACAAGGTCAATACACGCCATCCGCAGGGTTGTAGCCCAATTCCTGGCCCCGTCGAAGGTCGCGTTGGGCTTGCTCGGTGTTGCCCAACATTTGATGGATCTGGCCACGGTGGTGGTACATCACCGCCAACTCGCGCGATCGGATGCGTTGGACGTAGGGATGTTGATCGAACATCACCCGCATGGAATCCTCGGCCAGGTCAAGCGCCTCTTCCAGGTCGCTGAGGGCCTTGTCGTTCTCACCAAGCAGCAGATAGAGCGTGCCCCGCGTGTCGAGGTACATAGCCTTTTCCCTATTCGGACGGGCCCGAAACAGTCTCATCCTGGGGTGCTCGCGCTCGGTTGGGATTGCGTTGAGTTGCGATTGGACCAGGGCCAGCGCCGCGTTGACGTCGTCCAGACCCTCTTGCAACTCAATTCCGGCGATCGCCCGAAAATAGGCCCGGTCGTTACGCGGCCCCGGATCGTGCTCAGGGCTAAGCTTGATGGCTTGCGTCAGGTCGTCGATTGCCTCTCGTTGACGGTTCAGCCGTAGCAGGGCGCCCCCGCGTCCCGAGTAGGCAGACGCGGACCGGCCGTCCAACTCGATCACACGGTTGAAATCTGCCAGGCTCCCCTGCAAGTCGTTCATCCCCAAGCGACAGCGGGCGCGCATCTCGAAAGCATCGGGCTCGTCGGGTGCCCAGGCGACAACCCAGTCAAGCTTGGCCAAGGCCCCCGGCAGGTCGTCCTGTAATGCCTGTTTCTGAGCAGAGTGGAGAAACTGCTGGACCAGCAACTCCTTGACCGAATCGACCACGCCATGGCGCACGGCGGCGGTACCGAGCAAGACCATGAACACCAAGACCAACGCGGTGCGCCAGGCGTGTCGGCCGACGCGGCCCACTCGACCGCGTGGGTCCCCGGCGCCGGCGAAAGTGGGGGGAATAGGGAACCCGTGCTCGTCTAATTGAGGTGAATTGGGTTGCATCAGCGAAAATCCTCGTAGCTACCGCCCGCTTGCTCTCACTGTAAGGTATCGCGCAAGATCGAGCGGGGCAAGTCTGGACACTCCTTCACGGCAAACGCTACGATATGGCGGAGCCGGGACATTAGGCAAGAATCGACGAGAACCCATCCTAGACAGCGACTTCGGAGGCTTTTATGAACTCGACCGTGCGGAGACTGTGCTCGATTGCATGCTGCGCCGTGGTCGCCATGGGAGCCGATTGGCCGCAGTTCCGCGGGCCGGGCGGGCTTGGAACCAGCGATGAGAAGGGGCTGCCATCCCGTTGGGGCGACCGAAACGAAATGGTCTGGAATACCGATTTGCCGGGTTTCGGCGCCTCAAGTCCAATCGTGCTGGGTGACCGCGTTTACTTGACTTGTTATAGCGGCTACGGACAGGGGGGGGCTGAGACGGTGGGTAATATGCAAAGCCTCAAACGACATCTTGTCTGTGTCAAGCGCGACGATGGCCAGATTGCCTGGAACACCGATATCGAGACCACGCTACCGGACCAGGCCTACGGGGGAAAGTACCTGCCCCTGCACGGTTACGCATCGAGCACGCCCGCGGGCGACGGTCAGCGGTTGTTCGTTTTTTGTGGCCGATCGGGCGTGTTTGCCTTCGACCTCGAGGGGAAACCGCTCTGGCGCACGAGTGTCGGCGAAGGGACGCACAACTGGGGCTCGGGCACGTCGCCGGTGCTTTTCAAGAACCTGGTGATCGTAAACGCCGGCGTCGAGAGCGGGTCGCTGGTGGCGCTCGACAAGGACGATGGGCACGAGGTCTGGCGCGCCGGCGGTATGGACAGGGCCTGGAACACGCCGCTGGTGGTCGCATTACCGGGCGCTGCCGAACTGGTGGTCAGCGTCAAGAACCGTGTCTTGGCGTTCGACCCGCAAACAGGCAACGAACTATGGAGCAGTCCAGGGATTGAAGACTACGTCTGCCCCAGCGCGATCGCCCACGGCGGCGTCATTTACGCGATCGGCGGCCGTGGTAAGCCGGGCCTCGCGGTCCGCGCGGGCGGCCGGGGCGAGGTGCAACCACTGTGGCGGACGCCGAAAGGCTCCAACGTTTCGTCACCGGTCTACCACGACGGTCACCTCTATTGGGTCGGTGACAGCGACGGGATCGCCTACTGTGCCGACGCTGAAACCGGCCGGCAGGTCTACGGCGAGAGGCTCACACCATCGCCCGACCGAATCTATGCCTCGCCCACCGTGGCAGACGGCAAGATCTACTACGTGTCGCGCAACAACGGCACGTACGTCGTCGCGGCCAAGCCGAAGTTCGAACTCCTGGCCCACAATCTGATCGATGACGACACGAGCGTGTTCAATGCCAGTCCGGCGGTGAGCGATGGACAGTTGTTCTTGCGCTCGGACCAGCGTCTGTATTGCATCGGTAAACCGTAAGCCCCGCCGAGACCAATCAAGGAAAACTGCGATGTGGGTGCGACAGTGTGAGCTCGATGCCGGCGCGGACGTATTGCCGCCGATTCCGGCGCGGATCGCTTCGAACGAGGAGTTCGTGCCGCCGCCACAATCGCCGCGGCAGCGCGAGTACCTGGCCCGGCTCGTTGCCATCGGCGAGCGCGCGGCCCAGCATCATGGGATCAGCCGCCGCGAGTTCTTCCGCAGTTCAAGCGGCATGGCCGCGGCGCTGGTGGCGATGAACCAGGTATTTGGCGATTGCTACCAGGTTTCGGCCGAGGAGGTCGACGAGCCGGGAACGTTCGAGGAGAAATGGCCCAAGAACGATTTCATTTTCGACGTGCAGACGCACCACGTCGACGTCGCCCGCAAATGGTATGACGACTCGCCCCAGGGCAAGGCGATCACCGCCTTCTTCGCAAGGCTCCGCCCCGGTAATTCGCTCGAACGGAGCCTCGAGCAACTCAACCGCGCCCACTACGTGAAAGAGGTCTTCGGCGACAGCGACACGGTGATGGCGGTGATCAGCGGCGTCCCCAGCCGCGAGTGGGACAAGAACCCGTTACCCCCCGATCAGATGGTCGAAACCCGCCGCTTCGTCAATGAACTGGCTGGTTCGCGGCGAGTGCTATCGCACGGGTTATTACGCCCCAACCTGGGCGCGCCCGAGTTCGAGGAAATGGAGCGGCAGGTCAAGGACCTCAAGATCGACGCTTGGAAGATGTACACCGGTGCGGAACTGGGCGAAAATGCCTGGTACATGGACGACGAAAAGGTCGCGTACCCGTTCTGGGAAAAGACCCGCGAACTGGGGATCAAGAACCTCTGCGTCCACAAGGGGTTGCCTTTGGGGGCCTTCAACGAAAAGGCCTGCACGCCTTTCGATCTGGAACGGGCGGCCAAGGACTTTCCCGACTTGAATTTCATCGTTTACCACTCGGCCTTTCGCGGCTTCGGATGGATCGCCGACGGGCAGGGCGAGAAGGTGGTCGATCCCAAGACCGGCGACCCGCAAGAAATCCACTGGACGAGCGACCTTCTCCGCGTTCTGAAGCGGAACCCCGAGATTAAGAACATCTATTTCGAGTTGGGCGGCACGTTCAACATGACCTCCGCTTACGCGCCCGAGGTCTGCATGCACATGCTGGCGCAATTGATCCAGGTGGCCGGCGCCGACCATGTCTTATGGGGCACCGACTCGATTTGGAACGGCAGCCCACAAAGCCAGATCGAGCGCCTGCGCCGATTGAAGATCAAGGACGAACTGATCGACAAATACGGTTACCCAGAGCTGACCGACGAGATCAAGCGGCAGATCCTGGGCACCAACGCGGCTCGGCTATTCGGAATCGACCCAACCGCGGCGCGGAAAGCCATCCAGTCTGACAAGCTCAGCCGGCTTCGAGAGGATTACCGTCGGTGCCCCGATCCGAGCAACATGCAATACGGTTGGGTTTGGGTGAATGACGGCCAGGAACCGACGGTGCCCGTGGGTTAGCGGAGGCGGAAGGCAGGCGAGCGGGGGCGTAAGCCCCCTGGTTACGCCATCCGGCATTTCAGTACCTACACCGGGATGCAAGGGTCGCGATTCAAAGCCGCTTGATCTCCGCCTTGATTTCCTCGGCGTCGAACGGTTCACCCTGTCCGCGATCGAGTTGATCTAAACCGACTTGCACCATTTTGCGCAATTCACCGAGACGCTCGGCGCGCTCGTGGTCGCGGCGTTGGAGCAAAGCCAAGGCGACGTGGACAACCGCGATTTGTGAGGGGTATTCGCCACTCGTGACCTTGCTTGCGACAAACGCCTCAAGGTCGGGAGGCAACGGCATATTCGCAAGATCCATGGAAGGCACTCCTCGAACGATGGGTATATTCCAGTATAATAGGTTCCATCGCAGCCGTCAAAGAACGTCAAAGAACGGTGGTGTCCTAACAGGTGCGTTGCAGCCGTTACCCCACTACCCAAAGAACACCAAAGAACGCCGAGACTTCCATGCAACTCCCATTCGACCCCGCCGCAGCCACGGCCGCCCTCTGCCGGGCCGACAAACGGCTTGCCCGCGTGATCGAGCGCGCCGGTCCCTTCACGCTCCGCCCGGAAAAAATGCAAAGCCCGTTCCAGGCATTGCTGCGGGCGATCGTGTACCAGCAACTGTCGGGCAAAGCCGCTGCGACGATTTTCTCACGCGTCGAAGCGGTCTTCCCGGGACGCAACGGACTTAGCCCACTCGCGATCGTCGAGGTCCCGGACGAGCTGCTGCGCGGGGCCGGAATGTCGCGCGCAAAGGTGGCGGCCGTCAAGGATCTTGCGGCCAAGACACTCGACGGCACCGTACCGACCCTGACCAGGCTGCGGAAGATGGACGACGAGGAAATCCTCACGCGGCTGGTCGGCGTGCGCGGCATCGGCCGTTGGACGGTCGAGATGCTGTTGATGTTCCGGCTCGGCAGGCCCGACGTGCTCCCCATCGGCGACTTGGGAGTGCGCCGCGGCTTCATGCTGACGTACCGCAGGCCCGCGATGCCGCCGCCGGGCGAATTGGCGCGGTACGGCCAACGCTGGCGGCCGTACCGCTCCGTGGCCAGTTGGTACCTCTGGCGCGCCGTGGACCTGCATCGCCGCGACGAGCAGGCCACGTTAAAAATAAGATGAGGAGACGGACGCCGTGCTCCTTCATCCCGGCGCCGCCCGCAGGTACCGCTTCGGCAGCTCGGCCCCGGCGACGAAGCTGAGCTTGGCCAGCTTGCACATCTGGTAGACGTTGATCCGGAAATCGGGGCAAGTGCTGACCAGGCAGTAAGCGTCGGTCGGCGTGAAACCATAATCGCTGATCAGCCAATCCATGAGCTGGATCGTAGCGGTTTCGACGGCCACTTCCAGGGGCCGATAGGCGTGGACCGCGACGATCGAATCGGGCTTTTCGATGCGCATCCAGCCGCTCCTCCGCCCCTTGATCAGGTCCAGCCGCAGTCGCACCGTGGCTTTCGTCTCGGCCGCCGTGCCGGTGAACTCGGTGTCGCCCTGGCTGGCGTGGACGTCGCCCAAGTAGAACAACGCCCCCTGGTGGAACACCGGCAGAAAGATGTGGTTGCCCGGCGCGACGTCGCGAATGTCGAGATTGCCGCCCCATTCGCCCTGGCCGTCGAGGCTGGTGACCACCTCGCGATCGGGGGCCACGCCGAGCGTACCGATAAAGGGCGTGATGGGCCAGCTCAGCCGATCGTCGAAGTGCAGCGTGCCGTCGCGCGTCGTTCCACTGGGGCCGGGCGTGTGGCGAAATACTTTGGTCGTGTAATCGGCAGATAGTTCCGGCCAGCGGGTCGATTCGCCCAGCGGCCCGCGCCGCGGTCCGATGGCGATCCACGAATAATCGTCGACCAGGATTTCCTCGATCGTCACCACCAGCGTGTCGCCGCGATCGGCGCCGCTGAGACATACCGGCCCGCCGATGGGATTGGCCAAGGGCGGCTGGCGGTCGAATCCGGGCCGCCGGCCCGGCACCGCCTTGTCGGAAGCCGACTTGAAAAAACCGGTGCTCGCGTCGTACGTTTCGATCTCGAAACTCTCGCCGCGCTCGACGCGCAACAGCGGTTCATCGCGCCAATCGAATGCGTACTTGCGGGCTTGTTCACGGTCGATCCGTTGCATGGCGGCTCCTTGTTTGTGGGCGGGATGTCATCAGCCTGCCACACTTACCGCCGGAGTGCAAGGAGGTGCAAGGAGTCGGCCACATCGTAGACATCACGCTCCGCGCGATGGAAGCATCACGCGGAGCGTGACGACTGCGGCGCGGCGACTCGCAGGACGCTTACGCGTCAGGCTTTGGCGCGATGAGCACGAGTTGGTCCTCGCGCACCTCAATGTACGTAGGCTGCGAAGTAACCCGCACGCGGATCCCGTAGATTTGCACATCGCCAGGGCCAAGAGGGCCGCGCAGTTCGACGATCCGAGCGCGCATTCCTGCCGTGTGACGGATCTTGACGCGGTTTCCCAGCTTAAACGCCGGAGCGCTTTTCAGTTCCATATCCAACTTCTCTAATGCCCCCCGGCACCCGTCGGAGAATCCTTCGCAGTTCATTATACATCAGCGCAGTGTGGAAAATCGGCTGCGCGACCTCGGTGATCTCGACTAGCGCCATGACGGATTCCAATCGAGGGGCGGTAGCGGGATTTGTGAGGGCTCCGATCCGAAGTCTCACGACTTCGGGGGCCCGTCAAAGCCAGGCGGACAGAGCGCCGGCACCACGAGCATTTTCAGGGCGGCGCACTCTGATCGTGCGGCGGTTTCAACAACACCGTATGCGGCCCCCACCGCTCCAGGTCATCGATGCGCTGCGCACGTGGCGTACTCAACAACCGTGACGGAACCACGTATCCCGAACCCTTCAAAGAATTCGACTCGGCTTCGTTCTCTCCAACCCTTAACCCCCCCAGCCAGGTCTCCGACGACCCAAGCGCGCTTTGCGGCGAGTCGTGCCAACTCCCCGCGCTTAATCACGTCGTCGTGCGCCAGCGCCGCAGTCCCTTCGAAATGCAGGAGACGGCGCTCTGGCTCAAGAAGGTAGCATTCCGGGTCGTCGCGAAGGTAATAGCGAACGGGAAGATAGAAGAAAGGATAGCAAACGATGACAGGCTCCCCTCTCCGCCGGCGCGCGCGGAGATGCTCCGCGGCGAGCCGGAGCCCCGTGTTACTCGGAACATCCAGCCGTCGCACATAATCGGCGTGCAGTAGGAGCAACGTACCCAGAATGACTCCCGCCACAATCGTTCGCTCAGGCCAGTGCGCGATCCGGGCCACGACGCGCGCCAGAGCTGCGAGCAGGAATACTTGGGCGAAAATGAAACAACCGACGCTCAAGATATTCCGCCCGCGGGCACTGATGGTCACCGCAAGAACAGTTGGCAAAGCGGCCGAGAGCAGCAGGAGCCAGTCACCCGCGCGCGGCCGCCAGAGGAGCGCCAGGAGCACCACGCAACACATTGCCGCGGCGATGGCGGCATGGGTGTTGTCCGGGCTGCGGTTTTCTGGATCGGCGAAGATCTGGTGGCAGATACCGGGTACACTCCAACGTGTCAACGGTGGCGTCCAGTACGCGTCCTGTACTTGCTCATTCTGTCTTACGAGGACCGGGACCCAGGGCAACCACCCGGCCGCGACCAGCCCAAACGCAACCACAGCCCGCCGAAAGCGGCGACCGCGGAACAATGTGGCGGGGTCATAGCGTCCCTCGGCAAACAGGTATCCCAGCGCGAAGACGGCCTGGGCAACGACGGAGAAGAGGGCGTACGTGTGGGTGTACATGAACGCCAGCGCCGCCAGCGCATAGAAGGCCCAAGCGTGTAGCGGGCTGACGGCCGCCGTGGTTACACGCGCGATGATTTCACCGGTTGTCGCGCAGTTCACGGGCGCACTCGCGGCGCGCGAATGCGCCGCCTGCCCCGTTTTTGACGGCCGCGCGCCAAGTGGCGCCCGCAACGCTCGCAACAGCAGCCAAGTCGAAAACGCCGCCAGCGCCGCGCCCAAGGCGTACATTCTCGCCTCCCCTCCCCAGCGGATTTGCAGCGTTGTGACGGCGATCAGCGCTGCCGCGAACAAGCCCGTCCATTGGCGTCGCGCCGCTTCGATCGCTCCAGGTTCTCGGAAGGCCTCGACTACCATCAAGTACACACCGACACACCCCGCCGCGCCGGCAAGCAGGGAAAGTGACCGCATGGCGGCCGGCGAGTCACCAAAGCAGGCGATCCAAATCTTGAGCAGCACGTAAAAAAGGGGCGGGTTATTGTCGAGCGCCGAGCGCTGGAACAGCTCGCGCCAAGGGAACGACGCCAACCGCCAGGAGAAGGCCTCGTCGAACCAGAAACTTCGCTCGCCGAAGGGCCAGGCGCGTAGCGCGACACCCACGCCCACGATAACCAGCAACGGCACAACGCCGCAGGCGCGCCGCCACCCACCGTTGGCCACTTTGGCCGCTCCGATCAATGCACGATTCATGGCGATTTCATGATCCCGCTCAATGGCTCGTTTTCAAATCCGCGGCTCGCGGGACGTCTGCATCTACCAAGAGTCGCGAGGACCAGAAAAAAGGCGGTCCCGAGCACACTACCGGCGGCTCCAATCGTGAACGACCGCGGGGCATAAACCATCTCGATCGTTCGCTTGCCCGCCAGCAGTCTCACTCCGCGAAAAACCCCGTGGACCGGCTCGACGGGGACGTCGAACCCGTCGACCGTACACGACCACCCCGGATACAAGGTATCAGCGACGACGAGCATTCCATCGTGTGCCGTGTTTACTTCCATCACGACGCGGCGCGCGTCCTCGTACCTGACCGTCACCGGGCGTGAAGCGGTCCGGAGCGCGCCCAGGGCGCCGGGCGTCAATCTCTCAATGCCCACCCCGCAGATTTTGGCCGCGGAGCCGGTGGTAAACCGCGTGCGTGGCAACGCGTTGGGAATCGGCTGCCATGTCCGTTCGGCCATATTGTATGCATAGCAACAGCCCGAGGCGGCCAGGGCGCAGGTTGGACGACGGCTGACTGCTCGATGGTAACGTGCCAGCGCGACAGGCAATATTCCACCGTCATTCGTTCCGACCATCGACCGGCGCGCTTCGACCGCCGCGCGGACCATCCGACTACACGAAAGCCAAGGCTCCGGCGAATGCGGGTAGTTGGGCGCATCGACGAATCGAATCGGCGGATTCACCGCGAGCAACTCCGCGGGCAGTCCAGCGGGAGAGTCGACGACGGTTCGCACGTTTTGAGCATTGTTGTAACCAAGATCTCCCAACAATAAGGCGAACAGCGTACAAACAATCGGCGCCACCATTACCTTTTTGGAGCACGCGACGACTGTGATCGCCGCGGCCGTTGTACAAGCCAAAGCGAGTCCGGCAACCGTGTCCCATCGCCCGGCCCGCCAATCGAGCGCTATTAACGCCGCGCAGTTCACGTGAATGGGATCGCTGTCCGCAAGAACGGTCAAACTGGCGGCTACCCAAGCGGCCGCGGGCGTAAGCCACCAGCGCTCACGCCACCCCGCGCGCTCCCGCGCGAGTAACGCATCGAAGCCACGGGCCGCGAGCACGCCCACCAACGGCGTGACGATGGCGAAAACACGACCGGGACATCGGAAGGAGAACCACGCGGGCACGATTCGCCCAAGAAGCGCAAACCAAGGTGTAGCGTCGCCAAGCGCCGTGATGAACCCCGTCGCGGTCAGCCACGCCGCGACCCATTGCCAACCCTTAACCTCGAGCCGCGTCAGACCGTAAATTGCCAGAAGAGGCGAACCAAGCCCGAGGTACATTACCCGTTCGTGGAACAAGCCGCCCCATGCGCCGATTGGCGGCTCAGCGCGAAACGGGTTTCCCGCAATGTCCGGCAGGAGTAATCGTATCAAATCGAGCTGGTTCAGTGCGCCACTCGACGCAAAGGCCACGCCTGCCCTCCGCGAGTCAGCCAACCCATCCACGAGCAGCTCCAGCGTCGGAACGAGCTGCACCGCGCCCATCAGCAGCGCAATCGCGGCCGCGGCCGCGGCCCATGCAATCTGTCGCCACCGTTCGCGCCGAGGCTTCGTCGCGGCCACGAACACGGCCGTCCACGCTGTTGAGGCGAGCGCGCCATAATAGGCGACCTGTGGATGCGACCCGCACACGAGAAGTGCCCCAATCGCCCCCACGGTCGCGGCGCGCAGTGGACCCGGCTCGCGCAACAGCCGCTGGAGGGCCCACAAGAACCATGGGAGATGACTGGCGCCGATCACGATGCCAACATGTCCCGCCATCAGGTGGTTCACCATGAATCCGCTCTCGGCCAACGTTGCCGCGGCCAGACTACTCCCGGCGCGGCTTGCACCAAGAACGCGTGCCAGCCGATACTCGCCGACAAAGGCCAAGAGCAAGTGTATGAACAAGCAGAGCTTCAGGGCGCTATTGGGCGTGCGTAGCAACAGCGGCAATGTGAGCCCCGGATAGAACACGCCCGCCTGGCACGAGGCGTGCAAAGGGGTCCCGCCGCCAAGCCACGGAATCCAAAGCGGCACCCGGCCCGCCAGGATTTCGTCGCGGATGAACTGATGCACTGGGAGTTGGAGAGCCGCGTAGTCGGACGCCGCGCACGAAGGCAGAACGCGGTCCCCCGGCGCCAGAAGCGCGACGAACGGCGCCAGGCAGACGGCACCGGTCGCCCAGGGCCACAAGCGGTTATGCGACAACGGGCGTTGGAACACGGACGAGCATCCTCATTGCCACGACGCGTCATCCACCGGCTCGCCGCCATTGGTCGTCGCTAACGCGCGATAGACGCCTAGTTGAATCGCCTCGCTCACGAAGTGGACGGAGCCATCGGCCAGCACGAATTGCAGGCCGCCGGGGTGCCAACTGCGGAATCCCCAGGTATTTGGCCAATCAAACGGGTTCCGGTCATGGATATTTGGCGGGATCGCGCAGGTCCCATAACCGTTGTTCGCATACGGCCAGGAAAGCCAGTCGTTTTCCTCGGGAACGTCCTCGCCGACGAGGAACGTGTGGCTTGTACCGTCGTGTATCAAATCCTTGGTCCGAAACGACTTGTAGTCGGAGCGGAACATGATTCCGTCGCCGTTGTCCAGGCCGTCGTACGACCCGTTGGCGCCGCGGTTCCGCCATCCTGTCGCGACTTGGACCGCGACCGCCGACACGGACGTGTCGTCCCCCCAGTTCGCGCCACTGACGGCCTTGTACGTCGAGCGGCCCACCGGGAAACCGAGCATGTTGCCCGCGTCGTAGCGCGGCCCGTCGGCAACCGAGGCGATCGAAGGGCAGAGGAAAAGCGCGACGGGCATCGCCGTCGCGATGCTTTGGTTCAGTTTCTCGTCGCGCACGCGCCCCAATTGGTACATGTCCCGGTGCTCGACGAAGGGAAGGAGTTGGGCCAACCAGCTCCAGGCGCGCGAATTCGGGCCGTAACCGTAATTCCCGCGGAAGTGCCCAGGCGGGTAGCGGCCGTGTGAATCGTGGAAGCCGTCGGCGGCCAACTGGATCTGGTGCAAGCTGTTCATGCAGTGTGCGCGCCTCGCCGCTTCGCGTGCCGCCTGAACCGCCGGAAGCAACAGCGCCGTCAGCATTCCAATGATCGAGATCACTACCAGGACCTCGATCAGCGTCACGGCGCGGCGGACGGATTTGCCGTGCGGGGCGGCGTTCAACCGGTGGCTCTGTCGCGCGGCGAGATAAACCTCATTCCGTTTTCGGTTGGCGTTTTCCAGTTTTGTCCGCATGGTTCGTCCACCTGCCGGTTCCAAAATACGCCAGCGCTCCGCGGATCATTCCTGCGACTTTTCCGCCACGACCAAAACCGCGCTTCCGGCAGTTCCGCGCTCAGCGTCAATCGCGCGGAACCGGTTCCAGCAAAGCCTGCGCAGCCAAAACGGCCGCCACTCGAACGGGCGCGCGCCCGTCCATTGAATCAGTTTATACGGCCAAGCGGTTATGAGCCAGAAATCGAACCAAAGGGTGAGTGTCGGCGATACGATTTTCCGAGCGACGATAATCCGAAACCCCGAAACCCGCAAAAGCGCCCTCCATTCCTCCTCCGGCCGTAGCGTCTTGTGGCCGAATACATGGTCGTGAAGCCGACGATAGAGGCGTGCCAGCCAGGGCATGCCAAGCCGCTCGCACGCGCGCGGATAAAACAGGTATCGGTGGATATCGGCAAGAACGATCGTGGCGATGAATTTCCCGCCAGGCCGAAGCACCCTGCGGACTTCGGCCAGGACGGCGGCGGGATCGCCAAGATGTTCGCAGACGCTCACCGCTAACACCGACGAAAAGCTTCCGTTCGCAAACGGCAGGGCGGCGGCGTCCGCTCGGGCGAGCAGCGCGTGCGCTGCGCGCTCCCTTGCGCGCCGTAACCGACACTCTGAGAGATCGATCCCCGCGTCAACGACGCGCCCGTCGGCCCCACGTTCCAAAGCGAACGCGGCAAACTCGCCCGTACCGCATCCCAGGTCGAGAAGCGGGCGCCTGCAATCGACCGCCGCAAGTGCATGGCACTCCGCGGCCCGAAACCACGAATAGGCGACGGGGGTTCCGCGGGCGTAGCGATCGAATACAAGCGATAAATCGCGGTAACGCAGGGGCCGTCCGTCGGGGCGGCGCGATCGTCCCGGCCCAATCACCGGGTCGATCGACGCGGCGGTGACGTCTGAGGGCCCAAAATCCCCGAAATCGGCTGATCGCGAGGGCATTATGTCCTAGTTCCTGTTGAACCCAACGTAACGCAGAAAGTACGGCGCGGGGTCGCCGTCGAGTCGGATGGTCAACTCGCCTTCGACGAACTCCGGGCCGCCGGGCAGTGCCCTAAGCAGAAAAACCGAGTCATCGGGCGAAGTTCCGTCTTGCCGCACGCGCAGCCATGCGGCGCCGGACGTATCGACCGACAATGCCCTCGCCGACGCCTCGGCGCCGCCGTACCGGACGACGACTCGGCGCTCGACGCCGTCGGGACCGATGCTTCCAAAGTTGACGATCGGCGGCTCGACGTTGAAGGCGCGATGCGTCGCCCTCCCCCGCAACGGCACGCGCAACGTCCGCTGACGGTTCGGGACTTCGATGGCAAGCTCGTCCTCGAACGTCCGGCCGGCGCCGGCGGGCTGAATTTCCGCGTCGATGGAAACCCGCGCGACCATCACGCCGGCCGGCGCAAGCTCCTCGATCACCGCTTCGGCCAGGCGGTATCGCACGTCCTCGTTCTTTTGCGTGATCGTGACGCCGGCAAACTTTTCCGACGGCTTCAGGGGGACCGCCACTTCCACGCGTTGGCTTGCGCGGTCGCCGGCCGTGACGTCGCCGAATTCAAATGAGGTCGGGCGCGCCCAGGCCCCTGGAACGACGAACGCGGCGACCCTCAAGACGACCACCGATGCGCCGCCGCGCGCACCCGCGGCGCTCGCCGAAACAGGGGCGTACGTCTCGAAGTTTCCCACGCGCCCGCCCAAGTCGACGCTGAGCTCAACCTCGCCGCTCCCCCCGGGGGGGATGTCGATGTCGGGACAGCGCACGACCGCGCATGCGCAGCCCGGCTTTCCGGCGGCGACATGGACGCTTTCGTTGCCGGCGTTGACAAACTGAAACGCGTGGACCAGTTTGGGACCGCGACCGGCTGGGTCGGCCAGTTCCACGGCGTCGAATCGCGTGTGCTCGAACTGCAGGGGCGCTTCTGGGCTCCGCGGACCACAACCCAAAAGCCACGGACAAATGAAACAAAGCGGCACGATGTGAACGGTGAGCGCAAGCCGACGGCGCGCCGCTCCGCCGCGCCTGCAAATCCACCCGGCAAGGACGGCGACAATGACGATCAGCGCGGCGGCAAAGCCTCGTGATGTGGGCCTCGGCAGTTCGTCGTCGCGGCGCGCAACCAACAATGCGTCGCCAGTCCAACTTTGGCAGAATTCATCGTCGGACACTTCGTACACCTTGACCGGCTGGAACGGGTCGACGACGCGCAGCGCGGCGTCAGGGTTCGGCAGCGCCTCCAGGAAGTGGTGTGTCATGCCCGGGTCATCGGTTTGCACGGCCGCGCTTTGGCCGCGATGGAGCGTCAGCGCCGGCAGCCCGGCGCGCCTCAGCCATCCCAAACGACAGTGAACGCCCCGCGTTGATAATCCGAGGTGGCCGGACGCCTCCGCCAACGTTGCCATGCTGAGGACGCCGTCACTGGATCCCCCCGATCGCATACAGAGATCCCGCACCTCGTCGAAGGTTGGCTCCATTGCGAAGCCGCGCGCCACAAGCCAGAGGCCCTTCGCCCCGCACCACGTGCTGTCGACGTCCACCACGCGCCACGATGCCGGAAACGGTCCTTCGGCTCGCGGCGGGGCGACGTTCTGCGTTGTTGGCCGAGCGCCGATCGCGCGTGCGGGCGAAAGTCCGATCGCCGACAGCGTTAAAGTGAAGGCCAGACGCGCCTTGCGCCAAAGCCGCGACCCGCCATTTTGATGAACCGATTGGGTTGCCATCGCGTGCTCCACGCCAGGCGCGCTTCGGGTGTGCTACTTGGGCGATCAACGCCTTCGCTTCATGGCGACTCGCCGCCAGACCGTCACGCCCGCCAGCAAAATTGCTCCAACGCCGCATACCACGGCGATCATCCTCCGCGGTGAGCGCCAGGCGCTCCGCCGTTCGTAATTGACCGACGAACGCAAGGCGGCTTCGACCTCGGGCGAAGCCTCGCCAACCATGAACAGTTTTCCGGTGGTGTGGTCGCCGACGAGCGTGCCGTCTTCGTACTCCAACTTGAAAGTCCCCCTTTCCAACGGCTCGTTGACCTTCATTTCGAGGACTTCACCGTCGACGTAGGCGACGTTGAAAACCTCGTCGCGGGAGAGCCGATCGTACAGCGCGATGCGCCGACGATCGTCGCGATCGTCTAATGCCGCGCGCAGCTCGGGGGCGAAAGAAGTGCCCGACTTCGGGAGTGTGACGCGAAGAAAATTGAGCTGACGGCACTTGCCGGCCAACCATACGCCCGGCAAGACTTCCCGGTGCCCCGACCACTCCGTGTCGACGAAGGCCACCGCGCGTTCAACGGTCCGCTCAGGCCAAATCGTCACATCCTGCTGCCGAGAACGCACAGGCGCCATTCCGAGCGCCGGATCGAGCCAAAGCGTCATGGTATCGTAAAGACTCCGCTCGACGGCGTTGGGATGGCTCGTGTGGCGCTGCAAGCGGACTTTGACGAGCCGCCGCCCGGTCTTGTCCGTCTCCTCGCCAAGGACCACGAGGCCATTGTTGCGCCGAGCCTCCTGGCAATTCTGGTACAACGAGCGGACCGTTGAGACCTGCGCCCCGTTGGAACGCCACGAGAGCTCAACCCCAGGGATGCGCCCGAAGAACGGGACCGACGCGCCGAACTCCGCCGCATCGACCGCGCCCCCACGCTGGGGTCCATAACTTCCTGTGAACCAGCGGCTGCCGTCGAAGACGGCGGCTCGCAGGACCTTGCGAACGGCGCCCTCCTCAAGCAGGTCTTCGATGCGCATTCGTCGGCGCGAATCGTACATGTAGTGGTGCATCATCGCGCTGGGCAGCGGCCTCTCGCCGCGAGGCTCGGCGGCGCCGACGCTCTGTTGCCGAAGCGCGGCGAACGCCGCGTCCGAGGCGCGCTTCGCGTCGTGGTAGGCATCCAATTCAGCCGGGTAGCCCTCGGTCAGCTTCAGAACAACATCCAGCGATTGGATTGCCTCCTCTCTGGCCTTGAGCAACTCGACTACGGCCTCGGCGTCCCACCGCTGCGCCGCCACACCGCGCGTGGCGGTCCCATGCGTCAATGCCAGGACAACCACAAGCGCGCGCCAGCGACTCCCCGGGGCCAGGAGCAATGACTGACTAAAGGCGATTCGCATGGCGTGATTTCCTTTGCGGCAATTCAAACGCCGCGGTCAAGTCGTGCAGTTACTATAGTCGCAAGGCGTGGACGTTGGGGGACCGCACGGGGGCGTCGGCGTCGTACAGGTAAGGTTCACGGGGTCCCAGATGCATGGACATGTTTTCTGTAACCCGCACGGCGTCGTCCCGCTGTTGTTTGGGGTGCATGTCATGCCGCCCGCGCCGCAAACCTTATAAAGTTGGGTAGTGTCGACAGTGCAGTATTTGATCCCCGAACTCGTACAGGCGTTCCCGTTGCTGGCGCTGCTGCACGGTATCGCAACCCCATAACCCCAAGGCACGGTCTTTCCCGGGCAGCCTGCGGTCCCGCCTGGGCAGAACATCGTTTGTCCGGCGACGAGCGTCCGCATCTCGCTTGGGTTCAGCGCGCGGAATCCGTCAATAAGGGACGCCGCCGCGCCCGAGAACCACCACGCGGCTAAAAAAACGACGCAGACGGCAAGACGCCGGAATCGTGTCTGGAACATGAGCGTACTCCTTGAAAATGGTTGACGGTCCCCAAAATATATGTGCCGCCCTAGCGGGATCCCGTTGGTGACGACTTCGTTAGTAACTCGCTCGATCCCCAGCGGTGGTTTCCGTTTCGCTCAGCCGCGCGCGCCGCCGAATTCGATCGCTCCGGAGCCCGCATGCCCCATGATCTGCGGGCTGTCCTTGACCGCAATGACAATTCCGTCTTTTAGGGTAAGTTCTACCGGCGTCTCCACAAGCCAATCGCGAACAGCGCCCAGCCTCCCGCGTACGAGACCGTTCTGATTCGTATCGACCAGCTCGGGGCGCCCAGTGAACGGCGGGAGTTCCACTAGCGCAATCCGACTCCGCGCCGCGGGGCCGTTTCGCCGCGTCGCATTCTGACGATAATAAGCGAGGGCACGCTCGCATTCGGGGCAATTGCGGCGGTGGAGAACGACGCGCCAGACCCCAGTCGTCAAGTCATCGCCGATCTCGACCTGCTTTAATAGCGGGAACCGATTGCCGACCCAGCGCACTGGGTCAAGAAGCACCGCTCCGCCGCCAGCGACGATCACACCGTCCCCGGACATTTGAGCAACTTGATTGCCTTCGGTGAGAGCGGCGGGGACAGCCAAAAGCAGGGCCGCTCCCGCCACGGCGCCTACACGGCGCGCCGCGGCAGGAGAGCGAACGGTGTCACGATTTGCGACTGCGACCGGGCGAGTGAACGCCAGCGCGGCAATCGCCGCCAGATCCATTGCGCCGACCAGCCAGGGATTCACGGGCGCGTCGCCAAAGCAGCCACACGACAGCGCCCCCGTCAAGCCGCGGTACAGAGACACCGAGGCAAGGCCCGTAAAGTAAGCCATCGCCGCCAACCGCGTTTGTCGGGGAAATAGACCTCGCAAGAGCCAGAGGGCGAAGGCCAGCTCGCATTCGACGACTCCGACCAAGAACCAGCGAGTCGTAAACAGGCTCGTCTCCGGCGCGAGGGAGGTCGCGAGCTGCTTGCCTTTCATTGCGGCCGCCGCCAGCAACACGAGGGAAAGCGCGATGGACACCATCCGATAGCCACCAGCGACGCCTCGCCGAAGACCAACGTGAGGCCAAGGCAAGCGCTCGCCCATCGTCGGAGCGTCGGAGCGTCCATCGCATCGCCATACCTCCGCTTAAGCGGCCAACAAGCACGCATCAACGATGCATAATACTCGCAATAAATCACGAGTCAACGGGTTCGGCGAGTAATTTTCAGAATTTTCTTGCCTTGTCCACCGGGCCGGAACCGTCTTCGCTCAGTGCGTGAGCACCGGCAGCTCGATCAGCTTGCGTTCGTCTGGCCGCAAAGGCGCAACCGGTTCCGCATCGGCGGCGTCGAGACGTACCGGAAAGATCGTAGGAATCGGAGGGTGGTAGCGGAACTCGTGAGAGTTCCGATCCGAAGCCTCACGAATTCGGCGACCCTTCAAAGCGCGCCGATGGGATTGGCCAAGGGCGGCTGGCGGTCGAATCCGGGCCGCCGGCCCGGCACCGCCTTGTCGGCAGCCGACTTGAAGAAACCGGTGCTCGCGTCGTATGTTTCGATCTCGAAACTCTCGCCGCGCTCGACGCGCAAGAGTGGTTCATCGCGCCAATCGAATGCGTACTTGCGGGCTTGTTCGCGGTCGATCCGTTGCATGGCGACTCCTTGTTGTGGGGCAGGATTGCACCAGCCTGCCACACTTTCTGCCGGAGTGCAAGGAGTCCCCTACTGACTGTTGTCCAGGCGGTTCCAAACTGCCAGCGTCGTCGGGTATTGCTGCTTGAACACCTCGACGCAGCGAGCGAAATCGGCGCGGGCGGCGCAGGTTCCGACGACGGAACCTGGCGCGCCCTGCGGCGTTCCAGTGGGCCCTTCCGCACCACGCGTGATAGCGAATGTCTTGCTCTGCCAATTCGATAGAGTCGTCGAAGAGGGCCTTAGCCCAATTTACTACGGGCGTTACGTCGACGACATCTTCCTCGTGATTCGGGACACCGGCGGAATTCATACGGCGGAGGACTTGATCGGGCACCTTGTCGACCGG
>Ga0307373_10006149_pt1 | contig 19247 bp, 18 predicted proteins | sample OX2MG_FD_202534 | JGI IMG/M metagenome (GOLD analysis project Ga0307373, IMG submission 202534) | Soil microbial communities from Risofladan, Vaasa, Finland - OX-2 | ecosystem: Environmental > Terrestrial > Soil > Coastal area > Acid sulfate soil | place: Finland: Risofladan, Vaasa | collected...
AGGGACTTGGCGATCATGTTCGCGCTTGAGACAGGGCGTTGGCTAGGGATGCCCAGGCCTTCGTCTTGAACGTAATGCTGGCCGAGGATCTCACCGAGAGAACCAGCGACTCGAGTCCAGCCTCGACAATCGGGTGTGCCCCTCAGCTCGCGCTCGCGTCCGTGCAGCACCATCAGAGTTGGAGCGCTTCTTCAACCCGAGTCAGGAGGTCCAGGGGCGAGAAAGGCTTGGCCAGATAGAAATCAGCACCGGCGATCAGGCCCGCCTCCACATCCTTCTCCTGCACCTTGGACGTCAGCAGGATCACTCGGGTCGCCACGAGGCTGGGGTCCTCCTTGACCAACCGCAGCACCTCGAGGCCGCTTCGCCCAGGCATCTGCACGTCGAGCAGGACCAGTGACGGCTTGTGCTGCTGGATCATCGCCCAGGCCTCCGTGCCGTCGGCGGCCTCGACCACCGTGTAGTCGTCGGACCCGATCGTGGCATGCACCAGCAGGCGCAAGCTCGACTCGTCGTCGGCGATGAGCACGGTCCGCAGGATCTGCAGCCCGGGCGGGATGCGAGTTCTCATCTGGCCACCGCGGCGAGAGCCAACGCCTCGGCGATCAAGGCCACCGCCGCTTGCGGGGCACCGGCCTCTTTGGGCAGAACGGCTATCGCGCCAGCCGCCTCGAGCGCTGATATCTCCTCAGGCCCGAGGTTCTTCACGGTCAGTACGACAACCGGGAGGCGCGTTCCACCACCCGCCCGCATGCGAGCAAGAAAGTCCTCCCCCTGCATTCCTGGCAGCGCCAGACCGAGGATGATCGCCCGCGGCGTCATGTCCACGAGCATGTGCTCGGCGGTCTCAGCGTCGGCAGCTCGAACTGTACTGAGGCCTTGAGTGTCGAACTCCGCCTTCAGGAGGCGGGCGAATCCAGCGTCGTCTTCGACGATGAGGACGTCCGCAGACCTTGCGCCCGGTCGGGAGATCGGCAACATGAACTGGAAGCGCGCGCCCTTCCCCCGACCTTTCGAGATGGCCTCGACCTGGCCGCCATGGGCTTCGACGATCCCCTTGTTCATGGCCAGCCCGAGGCCCGCACCAGGGCCCCCCAGCGTCCGGACCCCGCTATGGGCCCGATAAAACTTACGGAAGATCTTCGGCAGCGCCTCGGCTTCTATACCGACGCCGTGGTCCCGGATAGAGATCTCGACCATTTCGCCGACCGGGCGGGCTGCGATCATGATCGCCCCACCATCGGGCGAGAATCTGCGGGCATTGGACAGGAAGTTGGCCAGTACCTCGAGGATGGCCTCGGAGTCGGCCGAGACTAGTGGAAGCTGCTCGGGCACGTGCACCCCGATCGGCCGCTGGGCGTCTTCGCCTGCCGTGAGCACCGCGCGCTGGATGAGGGAGCGTACGTCGACCGGAGCGAGGTCCAGCTGTCGGTGACCGGTGTCGAGGCGCTGCAGTGCCAGCGCGTTGTCGATCAGAGCAGCCAGCTGGCGGCATTCCCGAAGCAAGATTCCCGCGTACAGCTGGCGCTCGTCATCGGAGGGCTCACCGGAGTCGATCAGCTCTGCAAAGTCCAGGATCCTTGCGAGGGGGGTGCGGAGCTCGTTGCTCGGGAGCGACACCAAGTCGTCATCGGAGCGGTCGGTTTTGCTGACGGAGTCTTTGTCGGTGACCGCCGACATGGCTGCTTGGTCCGCGAGGCGCGTGCTCAAACCGATGACCGTGAGCCGTCCCGGGGATGGTTTGGTACGGGTCACGGTCGCCTCTCCACCAGGCGCGATGCGTCGCCCAGGACGATCACGGCCGTGCTCGAAAGCACAGCGGGGACCCCGTCCTCGAACGCGCGCTGCGGCTGCCTGAAGACCAAGCAGGCGGTCCAGACGCCGAGGATGTACCCGACCGAGAAAAGGGAGAAGACAAGACCCGCGATCCCCATTGCTGTGGTGTACGCGCAAAAGGTCCCAAAGTCGCCATGCGCTGACACTGGCCGCCTGCCATCTATTCGTAGGGTCTGCATGCCCTGAAGCTGAGCGGTGGTGTGTCTTCCGATCTCCGAGCGACGGATTTGCAGCTGGCACACCGTATACGCGCTCGCGGGGACAGGCCGGCATCTCACGTACGCCGGCCTCTGGCGGCCCTCTCGGAGCTGCATGCCCTTGTACCGCGCCGGAGGGCCTGCTTAGTCGCAATGGGCAAACACCGCAGGCACCCCTGTAAGAGGATGGCTTTGAGACCCTAAAGCTCGATCAGGCCCTTGCGCGCGGCGGAGATGACGGCTTGCAACTTGGAGTGGACTTGCAGCTTCTCGATCACGTGGCGGACGTGCCACTCGATGGTGTGGGGGGCGATGCCGAGACGCGCGGACATCGCGGTCGTGTCCAAACCTTCCGCGAGCAGGTGCAGGATGTCTAGCTCTCGCGGCGTGAAGTCGGCAAGCAGCTGCTCGTCCTCTCGCTTCTTGGTGGCGACGGCCCGCTGCCGTGCGATCGCCCGGGCGAACAGCTTGATCGGAATGAGCACCTCGCCCGCGGACGCGCGGCGAACGGCTTCGATGATTTGAGCGGCGGTCGCATCCTTGGTCAGGTAGGCCGTGGCGCCGGCGTCGATCGCATCCAGCAGCGCCGTCTCGGACTCGTCGGCGCTGTGGAATACGATCGCTGCTTCCACGTGCTCGCCCTGGATCATACGCGCCGCCGCAGGCCCGGTCACGTCCGGGAGCCGGAAGTCCATCAGGACGACGTCCGGCCGGTTCCGGGCCGCCGCTTCACGGGCGCTGGCTCCCGAGGCGCAAACGCCGGATACGGCAAGGCCGGGCTGTCCTTCTAGGATGCGAGCGAGGGCGGACGCGAGCAGCGGATGCTCCTGCACGATCAAGACTTGCACGCGGCGGGCAGCCGGTTCGCGGGCGGTGGTGGGCTCCGGATTGCGCATCCTCGCTACCAGCTACCCTCGAAGGCAAAGGTGTATTCGGTTGCGCGCTTTGCTCGCATTACTTTGCTGATAACTGTAAAGCGAGGGGCCGGGTGCCGAGTATGCTTAAGTTAACTAAGGCCGGCCCAGCCGTTTCAAACCGTGGCTCATGTTGCGTGGCCCCTTTTGGCCGATTCCGAGTTCGTGTGCCCAGTCATCGGATTGCGGGGGCCTACCCTTATCGGTTTATGGCGCAGCTGCTGCTGGGGCTCGCCAGCAGCCATCTCCGCGAATTCACGAGACGAACGATCGACCACCCATCAATTTGGAGGGGGCAGGTGACCTGATTTCGCAGGGAGATTTTCCGAGCCGGCAGGCGTATGACTTGCGGATGGCCCTCCCGAGGAGAACAGGAGCGCGTATTCAGGGTGGCGGGTTGAGCCTCACTACGCCGGGTGGTATCGGCAAGCGGCAGACGGTTTTGATAGTCGACGACGAGCCCAAACTTCGCGTTCTTGTCCAGACCACAATCGAATCGCCCGAATACCAGGTGATCGAGGCGTGCGACGGCGAAGAGGCTTGGACTTTGATCAAGGAGCGCAAGCCTGCCCTCGTGCTGCTCGACATCAAGATGCCACGCCGCTCGGGCATCGAGGTCCTCAAAGCCATCCGGGCCGACCCCGAGCTCAGAGGCACACAAGTGATGATGCTCACCTCGAGCGACGACCAGGCCGACATCGATGCGGGCATCCTCGCGGGCGCCGATTTCTACCTAACCAAGCCCTTCTTGCCCGCCGATCTCGTCGTCCGTGTGTCGGAGGCGATCGGGCATCGAGCGCCCTCCTGGTAGGCGCACCCAAAGCTCGACGATGATGGAGATCCGAAGAGGCCCGCCGGCCGGGGCCTTCGCATCGGGCCGCATAGCCAGGTCGCCTCGCGCGCCAGCATCCTTGCCCGCAGATCCGGATGAGAAGGTCGTATTGGGTCAAGCGCTGGCCGCACGGGTGGCCGAGGCCACGCGGATGACCGCCGAGGCCGCGGTGGACGCGGGCCTATCCGAGCTCGCCGCGCGCCGATATGCGAAACGGATCCGCCACATTCACAACCTGGCGACCCGCGGCATCGCGAGGTTCCTCATGACGGGGCAACCCAGCACCGAGAAGGAACGCAGCTTCATCGGTCGGCTTGGGGTCTTGGGGGCCTTATACGGCCTCTCAGTCGCCGCTCTGACTCGGTCCTATCTCCTGTGGCGCGACACCAACCTGCTGGTGCTGAATGAAGAGGTCGGCCGTCTAGGCACCGCGCCCGCGATCGCTGACGAGGCACGGGCCGTCATCAGGTTGAGTGCCGACACGAGCATCGTGCGCATGGCACGGGCCTACGACTATCAGATGCACATCGTCAGGCGCCGCGAGGACGCCGTCACCGTTGCACTCCGCGACCGCGAGATGCAGCTGCATACAGCGGTGGTGGACATCTCGAGGAAGAACGACCAGCAGTCAACGGCGATGGCTGAAATCTCGGATAAGAACGTGCAGCTCAAGGCACTGAGCAGGCAACAGTCGGATTTCATCGCCAATGTCAGCCATGAGCTGCGGACTCCGTTGGCCGGCATCCTCGGCTATGCCGAGCTCCTGCTGAAAGGGATGGATGGCGACCTCGAAAACGAGCAGCGCCCGGACGTGCTGGAGGTCCAGAAGGGTGGTCAGGTGCTGCTGACCTTGGTCAACGATCTCCTCGACGAATCCCAGATCGAGGCTGGAAAGATGGCCTTGGACACAGGTCGCGTCAACCTCAAGGCCGTGATCGAATCCGCCTTGGCAGGGGTTCGGACCCTTGCCGACATGAAGGGCCTGTACCTGCGCGCCGACATCCCGGACGGCGCCGAGGCGCTCGGCGACGAGGTGAGGTTGAAGCAGATCTTGACCAACCTGGTCGGCAACGCGATCAAATTCACAGATGCAGGTGGCGTCAGCATCCATTGCCTGCCCTGGTCAGGTTGCTGGCGCGTGAGCGTGGCTGATACCGGCATCGGGTTGCCGGAGGGCAGCCGGGAACTTGTCTTCGAGCGATTCAGGCAGCTGGATCCGAGCACCACGAGGCGATTCGGCGGTACCGGCCTCGGCCTGTCCATTGCCAAGGGATTGGTGACTATGCAAGGAGGCGAGATGGGCGTCGATTCCACGCTTGGGCTGGGGAGTACGTTCTGGTTCACGATGCCGGCATACCTTCCCGCGGAGCGAGGCCGGTCAGGCACGCCGTCACCCTGAGCCTGGTTTGTGCCCGCCAAAGCATCGCCCAATGCTGCCGAAAATGACGCCGCTCAGTTAGTCCGTCCTCGGGGACCGGTGAGTAACGGCTCTGTCGACCTGTAGGGGCTGGAGCCCATTACTCCTGAGGGGCAGCTAGCCGTGGCCTCGCATGGCGACTTTGAGAGCGGATAGGCGTAGACCCGTATTTCATGAGTGGGACTAGGCGTGGACGCGCGCGCGGGCCGTACCTCTCGAAGCTCGGGCTGGACCCCGCGTGAACCCGACCGCACGGCCCGCCCCGGCGCCAGACAGCGCAATGTTGAAGTTCACGGTCGGCGGCCTCAACTGCGCCCTGCCGCTTGGAGACGTCCAGGAAATTGCGGCCATGGTTCAGGTCACTCCTTTGCCAGGGGCCCGGCCGCACCTGCTTGGCGTGATCGACTATCACGGGACGCCCTGTGGCGTCCTCGACGTCCGGCACCTTCTCAACCTTCCCGGCGCCCCGATCCAGCCGGAGCAGCACCTCATCGTCCTGCGGCTCGGCGACGAGTTGCTGGCGATTCCCTGCGACCGAGCCGAAACCGTGCTTTGGGGACGCGTGCGGCCAGTTGCCGCCGGACGGGCGAGCGGTCCGTTGATCCAGGGCCTGATCCAGGGAGAGGATGGGGTCATCCTGGTCCTAGATCCGGTGCATTTGATGAAGGCCTCTCCAGTGAAGGAGAGCAAGCAGCCGCGGCTCACCCGCGCCGGACGAGTTGAGGCCGTCCGGAACGGAGGCTGATGAGCGGTCTCCTTTCACCCGGTCTGTCTGACGTGTGCCGCCTCACGGAGGCGCGCACCGGTTTGCGGATCACCGGGGCGGGCCAGGCGGCCAACCTCATCCGCCTCGAGGGCGCCCGGGACGCCGCTGGGTGCCCCGATTGGCCGGCTTTTGCAGAGCGCCTTGGAGGGGAGAGTCTGGCCGGCCGCGCCTGGACCGCATTGATCCGGTCCATGACGATTGGCGAGACATATTTCTTCCGCAACAAGCCGCATTTCGACCTCCTACGCGAGCGGGTGCTGCCGGCTCTGATCGAGCAGCGGCACCGCGAGGAGCACCCCTGGTTGAGGATCTGGAGCGCCGGATGTGCAACCGGGGAGGAGGCTTATTCACTGGCGATCCTGGTGCGCGAGCTGATTCCGGACCCGGAGCGATGGGCGATCCTCATCCTCGGAACCGATCTCAACTCGCAGTCACTCCGACGGGCCCGGATCGGAAGTTACGGGCTCTGGTCGTTTCGCGACACCGACCCGGTCTTGATGTCGCGCTACACCACGCCGCACGAAGATCGCATGGTCGTCACCGACGAGATCAGGACGATGGTGACGTTCTCGATGCTCAACCTGGTCGACGCTGACACTTATGGCCCGGGCGCTTCGGCGATGGACCTGATCCTGTGTCGCAACGTGACGATGTACTTCGGACAGCCGACCGCCGAGGTGGTGGCCAAGCGACTGCTGTCCGCACTCACCCCCGGCGGCTGGCTTCTTGTCGGCCCGTCGGAGCCCGATGCCCAGGTCTTTGCCGGTTTCGATGTGGTCAACGCCTATGAGACCACCGCCTACCGGCGTCCTCAACACCGCGTCGAATCGGCCAAGATCGAGGCGACTGAGCCAGCGTCCGCCGGCACACGACCGGTTGTCTTATCTGCCGAGGAAAGCTTCGGAGTTCCCGTCTCCGGGGCCAGCCGCAGCCTCAGTCCGACCACGCCGGAAGAGTGCCTTCGGGCCGCGCGTACCGCCGGAGACGCTGGCCGTTACGACGAGGGGCGGGACTGGTGTTGCCGGGCGCTCGACCTCGACCCGACCGACGCCGATGCGCATCATCTGTTGGGGACGATCTGTGCCGCACAGCACCAAACGGAGTTCGCCGTCAAGGCGTTCAGGAAGGCGATCTACCTGGATCGGGACTTCGCACTCGCCCATTACGGGCTGAGCAACGAGCTCCGGATTCTCGGTGACGAGACGGGCGCGGAGCGGTCCGTGGAGACGGCACGCCGCCTCCTGTGCTTGCTTCCCGCGCACGGCCCGCTTCGGGGCAGCCACGGGATGACGGCCCGGGAGATGCAGGACCTGCTCGAACCTGATGTGGAGGGCCTACCTGCATGACCGCAGATTCCGACGCCATCCTCGCCGAGCGAGCCCGGAGGCTGGCGATGCCCGTTGCGGCGACCGCGGACTCCGGGACGGAGCCGATGCTCGGCTTCACACTGGGGGAGGAGCGATTCCTGGCGCCGCTCCACTCCGTGCGCGAGGTGGTCTCGCTGGAGTCGATCACGCACATCCCAGGCCTGCCCTTCTTGTTCGCCGGCTTGACGACCGTCCGGGGCGACATCGTCCCCGTTCTCGACGTCCGAGGTTTCTTGGGCCTGCCCGAACACCGCGCGGGGCGCCCGGAGAGGATCATCATCGTCGAGTCAGACGGAGCGCTCGCCGGAGTCTGGGTCGACCGGATGCACGGACTGAACGCCGTCGACGCTGCGCTTCTGACCGTGGACCACGGCTTGAGCAGCCCCGCCTTCGGCGGCCGGACGGCGGATCTCTCCACTGTCATCGACCTGAGCGGGCTGGTGACGGCGGCGCGACGAGCGGAATCCACAAATCCACCGGCCGAGGAGGCTTAGAGTCATGTCCCCGAAAATTTTTGCGCGCATCCTTGCCGGCTATGGCTTGATCCTCTTGATCATGCTGGCCATTGCGGGGGTGACCTTCGTCCAGATAGGACAGATGGAGCAGGCGGCCAACCTCGTAGTCACCCAGACCGCCGCTCGGACGGCGAGCAACGACATCCTGATCCAGGCGCTCAACGAGGAGACCGGTGTGCGCGGCTTCATCCTCTCCGGCCAGACGACTCGAGGTGGAGTCGACAGCTTCCTCGATCCGTATCTGAGCGGTAAGGCGGCCATCCCCGCCGACATCGCCAGCCTTACCAATGTCGCGGCCGCAGACCCACGCCTGCAGCCCCTCCTTGCAACCCTGACCCAACAGCTCCAGGACCGGGAAACCTATCAGGCGTCCGAGATCGCCCTCGTGCGCACAGGCTCCGACGGGCAGCTGGCGGCGGTGGCGAAGCTGGCAGATGGCAAGCAGCTGACCGATGCCATCCGCGCGACAGTGGCCGATATACGTGCCGAACTCACTCGGAACATCGACGTCGCGGTGGCAGACTCCCACAATGCAGCGAACACGGCACGGCTTGTCATCTCCGCCATGTTCGCTCTCGCCGTCGTCCTCACCTTGGCCGGGGGCATCTGGATCGCGCGAAGCATCTCGGGGCCGCTGGCGATGATCACAAGGGCAGCCGAGCGCATCGCTGCGGGAGAGGTCGTCGACACTCCGCGACTCAATCGCCGTGACGAGATCGGCGCGCTTTCCGGTGCCCTCTCGCGGATGGTGCAGCAGCTGCGTGACTTTGGCGACCGCGAGCGCGAAGCCAAGGAGAAGCTGCAGCAGACCATCATCCAGTACATCGCTTTTGTCGAACGGGTAGCGAACCGAGATCTGAGCGGCTCGCTGGAAGTCTCGAGCAACGGCGACCTCGGCGACCTCGGAAAGAACCTCAACAAGATGGCCGGGAACCTGCGGGAGCTGGCGGGACAGACACGCGAGGCCACCAACAGCCTGAGCGCAGGCGTCGCGGAGATCATGGCTGCTGCGAGCCAGCAGGCCTCGGGAGCGGCGGAGCAGGCGGCTGCGATTCACCAGACGACGGCCACCATCAACGAGATTCGCGCGACGGTTGAGCAAATGGCGCAACGGTCAGAAAAGGTGGCCGGCCTGGCGCGCGAGTCGGTTCAGAAGAGCGATGAGGGACAGCTGGGGGTCACCTCAAGCATCGAAAGCATGGCTGCGATACGGAGCCGGGTCGAGACCATCGCCCAAAACATCCTCGCGCTGAGCGAGCAGGGCCAGCAGATCGGCGAAATCATCGTGACGGTGAACGCGTTGGCCGAGCAGTCCAACCTGCTGGCCCTGAACGCGGCAATTGAGGCGGCGCGCGCCGGGGAGCACGGTAAGGGCTTCAGTGTCGTCGCTTCGGAAGTCCGCAGCCTGGCGGAGCAGTCGAGGGCAGCCACCGGTGGGGTTCGACTCCTGCTCGGGGAAATCCAAAGAGGGACCAACGCCGCCGTGATGGTGACCGAGGAAGGCATGAAGGGCGTCGATGCCGGAACCCTGATGGTCGACCGCGCAGGCGTCGCGATCCAAGCCCTCTCGGACATTATTCGGAGTTCCGCCCAGGCGGCCGAGCAGATCGCGATCTCCGTCAAGCAGCAGACGGTCGGGATGGAACAGATCGCCCAGGCAATGGCCGAAATCAACCAGGCGACGGCCCAGGGGCTGGCGGGGTCCCGCCAGACTCAACTGGCGGCCGAGCACATCAACGCGATGAGTGTCCGGATGACGAAGCTCGCGGACTCGTACGTGCTGTGATGGCGAGCGGCTCCGCCAGATGTGGGTCCTGTGCTGAGGGCTGAGCATGGATGAGGCGTCTCTTGCTCGCGAGTTGATGAGCACGTACCGCGCCGAGGCGCGGGAACGACTTGAAGCGGTGACGCGACTCCTGCTTGACCTTGAGAAGGCCGAGACCGGTCCTGCAGTAGCCGCCTGCGTCGAGCAGATCTTCCGCGAAGTGCACAGCCTCAAGGGTGCCGCGCGTTCGGTCTCGGAACCGGCGGTGGAGGAGTCGGCGCATGCCTTCGAGAACCTCCTGGCGCTCGCCAGAGGACAGGAATTCATCGATGAGGTTGCGATTCAAGGCTGGTACGGCCACCTCGACCACCTTGGCGCTCTGATCGAGTCAGCCAATGTCCCTTTCGAAGCGACGCCTGGAGCAACCCCGCCTGAAGCGGACATCGTCGCCGCCGCGCCGATCGCACTACCACTCGACGAAAGCATCAGGGTCGCCATCCCGCGGCTCGATCGTCTGCTGGCCGACGCGGGCAGCCTGCTTGTCTCGGAGCAAGCCCAGCTGGAGGTGGTGACCCAGCTGTCAGACATATGTCGTGAGGTGGTGGCGCTGGAGGCCGGTTTCCGCCGTCCCGGGCGGGGTCGCGAGCCGGAAGGCCACATCGCCGGGTTGCGCACCTTGCGGCAACAGCTCCAGGGCCTCCTTCAGACGCTCCGCCGCCAGCGGGTTGAGGGGCGTCGCCAATTGCAGACGCTCAGTGACGACCTCCGTACGCTGCGAATGACGCCGGTCAAGACCCTGTTCCGCTCCTTCGAGCGCATGGTTCACGACCTGGCGCTTGATACCGGGAAACGGGTGGAGTTCGAGATCGTGGGAGAGGAGGTCGAGCTCGACAAGGCTGTCCTGGATGCGCTGCGGGACCCGATCGTGCACCTGCTTCGCAATGCGGTCGACCATGGGGTCGAAACGATTGCCGAGCGGCAGGCGGCGGGCAAGCCGGAGACAGGCACTCTCCGGCTGGCAGCAAGCCGCCGGGGCAGTGAAGTGCTCATTACGCTGAAGGATGACGGCCGCGGAATTGACCCGAAGGTGCTGCGGGTCCAGGCGGTTCGATCTCTGCTGCTGACGCCAGCTGAAGCCGAAGCGTCCAAAGACTCGCAAATCCTGGACCTGATCTTCAGGAGCGGCTTTTCGACCCGAAGCCAGGCAGACGAAATTTCCGGCCGCGGGCTTGGGCTGGCGATCGTCCGGCAGGCGCTCGAGGCGCTTCATGGCAGAGTGGTGGTCGAAAGTCACGCGGTGGGCGTCGGTACCACTTTCGAAGCGGCTGTGCCGTTGACGCTCGCGACCACCCGCTGTCTGTTGCTGGTTGCCGGAAGCGACACCTACGCGGTTCCCCTGGAGGCGATCCAACGAACGGCCGTCATCAGCGCAGAGGATATCGTTGTAGTTCAGGGCAGGCCCGCCATCCGGTTCGAGGACCGAGTGGCGCCATTCGTCCATCTGGCGACTCTCCTATACGGCAAGGCGGCCGCGACGCCTCCACGGCTGCCCGCGGTAATCATGGAGTCGGCCATGGGCCGGGTCGCAATCGCCGGGGACATGCTCCGCGGCGAGCGCGAGCTCGTCGTGAAGCGATTCCCTTCCATCCTGCCCACCCCGATTCCCTGCCTGACAGGTGCGGCTGTGCTCACCTCCGGCGAGATCGTCCTAGTGGTTGATCCTGCGGACGTCGTTCAGCGCGCCCTCAGCCTCGCCAAGAGCGTATCCGGTTTCGCGCCTGTGGTTGCTCTGGCTGGTCCCCCGCTGAGGCCTCGGGTGCTGGTGGCAGATGATTCCCTCACCACCCGGACACTGGAACGAAATATCCTCAGAGCGGCCGGGTACGACGTTGCCGAGGTGCCTGACGGCGCTGCGGCGATGGCGATGCTGCAGGCTGAGACCTTTGATCTCGTCGTGAGCGATGTGGAGATGCCGAAGCTTGACGGGATCGGCTTGACCCAGTGGATTCGAGCCCAACCCAAGATCAGCACTTTGCCGGTCGTCCTGGTCACGGCCGGCACGCACGCTGACGATCGCGTTCGCGGACTGAACGCGGGCGCGGACGCCTACATCGTCAAGCGCCAATTCAGGCAGTCGGAGCTCCTGGAGATGGTGGATCGGTTGCTTGGGCGCGCCCGGCTGCGGGATCTCGAGGTGAGCGTGTGATCCGGGTGCTCGTGGTCGATGACTCGTCGACTATCCGGATATTCTTGCGTGCCCTTTTGGAGCAGGATCGTGGCATCGCGGTTGTTGGTGAAGCTCCCGATGGCGAGCTGGCGTTGAGCGCGTGCAAGACTCTGAGGCCGGATGTCGTGACCATGGACCTGGTCATGCCAAGTGATGGGGTGACAGCGATCCGGCGGATCATGGACGAGGTCCCTACTCCAATCGTCATTGTGAGCGCACTTGCAAGTCAGGCCAATGACACGGCCGTATTTGATGGCCTCGCTGCCGGCGCCGTAGCGGTTGTGCGGCGCCCGCCCTCGAGGACGCATCCTGAGTTCGCTGCGCATTGCCGGGAGCTCCTCGGTGCGGTGAAGACCGTGGCCGGAATCTCTCTAGTTCGCAGGCGCCAACCGTCGAATCGTAAGAAGGACGAGGCCACGATGCGTCCGTCGCCTCTAATGCTCGTCGGAGTCGGCGCTTCGACCGGTGGGCCGGCGGCGGTGATGGAGCTGCTTCGCAGCCTGCCCGAAGATTTCGCTCCCTCCATCGCCCTCGTGCAGCACATGACGCCTGGATTCGCGCATGGCCTTGTGGAGTGGCTGGCGAGCGGAAGTCCTCTTCCGGTGCGGCTTGCAGTGTCAGGGATGCGGCTGCCATGGCGGGGGATCCTGGTGGCGCCCGATGGCCTTCACCTGACGGTGGACGACAAAGGCATGGTCAGGCTCACGTCAACCCCAGCCTGCGAGGGCCACCGGCCCTCGGTCGACGCGCTCTTCGACTCGATGGCCAGTTGGCGTCCACGAGCCTGCGCCGGAATCCTGCTGTCCGGCATGGGGAGGGATGGCGCCGAGGGCCTCGCGCGGCTACGCGAGCTGGGCGGCCGGACCATGGTGCAGTCAGAGGAGACCTGCGTGGTCTTCGGGATGCCCGGCGTGGCACTCCAAATGGGGGCGGCCGAGGTGGTGCTGCGCCCGTCGGCGCTGGCCAAGAGGCTGGCCGTCCTGGCCAGGGCGGCATGACCGACTCCCAGCGTCACGTCCTCCTGGTCGAAGACAGTCGCACGCAGGCCGCCCGAGCACAGCTGGTGCTTGAAGACGCCGGATACAGCGTGACCATCGCGAGGGACGGTGAGGCAGCCTGGGAACGCATCGGCGCCGAGCGGTTCGACATCATCGTCTCCGACATCAACATGCCCGGGATCGATGGGTATGAGCTCTGCCGGCGCGCGAAGGCGCATGCGACGGAAATACACACCCCGTTCGTTCTCCTGACCGACCACGAGGAATTGACGGCGCTCGTACGCGGCGTCGAGGTGGGCGCCGACGACTTCATCCTCAAGCCGTGGACGCCGGCAGGGCTCATAGGTCGCATGGCGGTCGTGCTGCGAGACGCCGGTCCGGGCAGAGCCGGGGAAGCGGTCAGCTCCATCCACCGGATGACCGGGTTGTTGATGGGCCGGACGAAGGAGCTTGAAGATGCCTACCGGGAACTGGAACTAGCAAACCAGCGGCTGGAAGAGGCGACCAGGCACAAATCCGAGTTCCTGGCCAAGATGTCGCATGAGCTCCGGTCACCACTGACCGCAATTCTCGGCTTTACGGACCTGCTGCTCGACCCGAATCGACAGTACGCGGCGGGCAAGCAACGAGCTTTCCTGTCGCACATTCGCTCCGGTGGCAGTCACCTCCTCTCACTCATTAATGACCTCCTCGACCTCGCCAAAGTCGAAGCAGGCAAGATGGAGATCGGACACGAGCGGTTCGGTCTCAAGGAGGTGCTCGAGGAATCGGCGGCGGTGATCAGGGGAATGGCCGAGCAGAAACAGATCGTCGTGAATGTGGTGGTTCCCGATGACGACGTCGTGGTCGTCGGGGACCAACGGCGGCTCAAGCAGGTGGTCTTCAACCTTCTCTCCAACGCGGTCAAGTTCACGCCTCCGAAGGGCCGAGTGCTTTTGGGTTTGGAAGCTGCCGACGGGCTAGCTCGGGTTTGGGTGGAGGACAACGGACCGGGAATCGCCCCCGCAGATCAGGAGCGCATCTTCCAGGACTTCCAGCAGGTCAAGGGCACTGTGAGCGAGTTCGCCGGCACGGGTATGGGTCTGGCTCTGTGCCGGGCATTTGTAGAGTTGCATGCTGGCACGATCATGGTACGGAGTGAGATCGGAAGGGGAAGCACCTTCGGGTTCACGGTACCGCTCGCTCCTCATGAGGCGGACCGCAACGGGAGCGGACTCATCACCCAGGTCAGAAATGTGAGTCGCGATCAAGGAAGAAGCGCATCTCCGCCAAAAGCGGGGCCAAACCAAGCGGTGACAGCCGACTCTTGAAGCCGTCGCGACATCAGTCCCGTCGACACCGTTCAACCGTCGGCTCGTACTCATGGACGCCTGACCTTGTAGGCGTCGTCTCGGGAGTTGCGAGTTCGGCTCTGGGCCCTTCCGACAATCGGCGCGGTGTTCGCGTTGTGTAAACCTGGGTCCTCCACCACGGAGTCGAAACTCGGCAATCCGGGGGATTGGGAGTCAGTCTCCGAGCCCCTGGAGGTCACAGCCGTGTCACGCATTCGCGGAACCCAGGGGATACAGGAGGACACGAAAGGACATGACGACCTCGGCGATTGAGTACAGGAGGACACGGGAGGAGCTGTCGGGATACGGAAGGACACGACATTAGGCCGGTTCGGGACCGTGAGGCACCAGGTGGTCCTTGGACCCCGTTCCCGGCTCCAGCCTAAGACTGTCGGGCTCTTGCCAGTCGGGCGCGCCCTTTAACCAATGAACCTGCTCTTGCGACCCATCAGAATGGCGTCCTCAGCTCGAAGTCCCGAGAGAGGTCGCCTTTATCTAGATGGACATAACGCATGACCATCACGTAGGTGGCGTGGCCCAGGATCCGGCGCAACCGCTCGATCTCGCCGCCCCTTCGTAGGTATTCGGTGGCGAAGGTATGGCGGAACTTGTGGGCGTGAACGCGAAAGCCGACCTGCCGCTTGAGGCGCTGCAGCATGCGTGTGACGCACTCGACTGACGCCGGCCGGCCATCATCGAGGACCAGCAGGTTTTCGGATCGGCTCTCGGCCCGGCCGCGGTTCACCCATCGAGAGAGCTCCCGCTGCAGGTTGCGGCTGATCGGAACCCGGCGGAACTTGCCACCCTTGCCCCTCCTGACCTTGAGGAAGCTGGCGTCGTCGTCATCCTCGACGTCGTCAAGCGCCAAGGCACAGAGTTCGGACACCCGCATACCGGTGCCCAACAGAATCTGCACTGCCAGCCGGGGCCAGCCGGGGCGCACCGCGCGCAGGAGGTCTTCCTGTTCAGCCGCGCTGAAGGACTCCATTTCGGTCTGGGCAACCTTCGGCGAGCGGACCCGAAGCAGCGCGGGGTCAGATGGATAGCCCTCGCGCGCGGCCCAGTTGCCGAATGCCTTGAACGTGAGGTGCATGCCCCTGACGGTGTTCTCGGCCAGTCCGCGCGCTTGGAGGCTGGCAAGGAGGCGCTTGAGCTCGAATCCGTTCAGATCCTCCAGGGTTTCCACGCCGCCGTTCTCCAAGTACCACTGCACCTTCTGCTCGTACCAGCGCAGAGTTCTCGGACTCCGTCCCAGGACCTGGAGGTCGAGCAGCCACTCGCGCAGCAGCGGGTGGAGCAGGGTTCGGCCGACGGCGCCGCGACCATTAATTGCTTCGGCGTCCTCGACAGCTGGTGTCTCTTGATGGCTGAGCGTAGTTACACGAAGACGCCGAGGAACTGTCCTCGGACGCCCGATCGTAGGAGCAGCGGATTTCGCGTTTTTTCCATTGTTTTCCAACTCCTTGGCGTCCGCTGAGCCCCTTCTTTAGGGTCCCTCGAAGACGCCGAAACCGGCCCTTTTAGAGGCCGGTTTCGAGTTCAGACTACGCTCGGACCCCCCTGCCAGAAAGTCTTCCGCTAACCTCCTGACGGAGCCGGCGTAGCTCAGCTTGGTTAGAGCAGCGGTCTTTTAAACCGATGGTCCGGGGTTCGAGTCCCCGCGCCGGCACCACTGTTTTGTATTCAATTCCGGTCCCCGCCGGGCACTCGAATCTCCTGCTCTATAGCCACGATATAGCCAAGCGTTGGCTATACGGCCCGGCTATACGGAGCTGGATTCGAGATCGGGAGCATCGGTTTACTGAACCGCTGCTTCCTCGTCAAGGAGCCAGCGCCCAGGATCTGATAGCTGGCGGACACCGCGAGGCCTGGTTTCCGCGATGGTTAGCCACAGGAAATGCATGGCGCCTTCGCCGCTGTCATCTTCGCGGCCACGCTGATTGCAATCGTCACCCGGCCTGGACGGATTGGCGAGGCCTGGTCGGCTCTAGCAGGTGCGTTGCTGATGCTGGTCACTGGAGCCATCAACGTCGGTTCGGCGTTGGCCGCGATCGGCGCCGAGTGGAATCTCTTCCTCTTCTTTCTCGGCTTGATGCTCACGGCGGCTGTAGCGGACATGGCCGGGTTCTTCGACTGGGCTGCCGATCTCGCCGCGGCTGCAGCCCGTGGCAGCGGCCGCTGGCTTTTGTTCAACGTCTTCATCCTCGGCGCCGTGATCACCACGTTTCTTTCCAATGACGCAACTGCCATCATCCTGACGCCGGTCGTCTACACCATGGCGACTCGCTTGCGGCTCCGCGTCATGCCCTACCTGTTTGCGGTCAGCTTCGTCGCCAATGCGGCGTCGATGACTCTGCCGATCTCCAATCCGATCAACGTGCTCACGGGCGATCACCTCCGCGCGCCACTGGGCGTGTACGAGAGCCACCTGTTGGCCGCATCGCTTGCTTCGACCGCGATATGCGTTGGCGTGTTCATGGCCGTCTTCTGGGGGGCCACCGGCCGCCGATTCGACTTCGACCTCCAGGCCGCGCTCGCCACAGTTGCTGCAGACCGCGCTTTCTTTCGCCTCGTGATTGCCGGCCTCGGCCTGCTCGCGCTCGCCTACGTGATCGGTTCAGCGCTCCTCTTGCCGCTCGGTGTGATCGCGGTTGCCGGCGGTGGCGGGCTGTTGGCCGTCGCGGCTTTGCGCCGCCGAGTCTCGCGCGAGGACCTTCGCGCACACGTCAGTCCGACGCTCTTCGTCTACATCGCCGCTCTTTTCGTGCTCGTGCGCGGAGTGCAGGACGGCGGCATCACCGCGGCCCTTGTCGCCGGCGCGGCAGTCCATGCCTCAGATTCCGCGAATGCCGTCGTCTCAGGTCTGCTGGGCAGCGCAGTGACCTCCAACCTCGTCAACAACCTGCCCAGCATCCTGGTCTTCATCTCGGGCGCGCAGGCCGGCGGCGTGCCGGAAGTACTGCGCGCACCCTTCTTGTTCGGCGCGCTTGCGGGTGCCGACCTTGGTCCCAACCTGACCCCGGTCGGAGCGCTTTCGACCATGCTCTGGCTGGTGATCGTCCGCCGTCGCGGCCTGGAGGTTTCGGCCTGGGACTTCCTCCGGCTCGGTGCCCTGGTGGCACCCCTGACGTTGCTTGCCGCCGGTGCGCTCATCGCCATGAGCTTCCGGTGAGCACGCCAGGCCTGACAATGCGGCAGTAAGGATGCGGGTCCTAGTTCTGGTCGACGGTCTCCACACCGAATCGCTCATCGACGGGCTGGCGAGGATCGTCCGGATCGATCAGGCGGAGCTCCTGCTCGTGTACGTGCAGGGGCCCGGCCCGCGGGCAGGCCTGGACCTGGTTCGGCACCGTCCGGGGGGACACCGGCTCCCGCCTCACCGTGAGCGCGAGCTGGTCGAGGCCGAACTGTTGGGTAGTGCAGGCGCACTTGCCGAAGCCGAGTTGCGGGCCAGGGCACTCGTCGCGACTGTAAGGTCGATGCAGCTAGCCGGCGAGCCGGGCCGCGCTGTCTGCGACGTCGCTGCTCGGGAGCGGGTCGACGTCATTGTCATAAGAGCTGGAGGTCGCGATCAGCCACCGGTGGGCCCGAAGTCGCTCGGACCCACTGCCCGGTTTGTTACGGACCACAGCCCGTGTCCGGTCCTCCTGCTGCGGGGGGGTCCATAGCCGCTGTCCAGCGCGCCGACCTATAGCCAATTTGTATAGCCAAGCCGGGGCTGTCGCAGGAGCCACGAGGAGGCGCGAGGCGGAGAATCGAATACGGCAGGAGCCCTCGGGAGGCATCATGCGGAGGTCGGGAAGGACTTTTAAACCGATGGTCCAGGGTTCGAATCCCTGCGCCGGCACCTCCCAAATTTGTGCTGATTCGGCTGAAGCACGACAAAAGCGTCCCGCGTGATGGCTGTCAGTGGTTCGGTGATGCCTTACAAGTGTCCCGGCTGATGCTTGACACTCCCGCGCATGAGGGAGATGAGCGTGGCTGAGTAGAGGTACAAGGCGGTCCTGGCGGTTATTGGCGACGGCGGACGGTGGGCGAGTGGCCCGCGTCCAGTCCGAAGGCCATAAGGCAACCTAAAATCGCCGCCTTTTTGGTAAGGTGGCCCTTTTCCGGTTCCTGAGCGGTCTTCCAGACGTCATCGCTCCGAGCTCAGGCCTGAACGGCGCCCCAGGGGTAGGGCGAGTCAAGGAGGAGCGCAGGGTTTGCTGCCACTGTTTCGAGCGGTTGTGGTGTGGGTCGTGATCCTCGTTACGGTGATCGCGCCGCGCCTGGTACCGCCTGCCCAGACCTACACGGCCGTCGCAGTTACCCAGCTGAGCTCGTATGACCGGCTGTCGGTGGTGAACCAGACCCGCACCGCGCGCGTCCACGCTGCTCAGATGGCCCAGTCGCTGGCGTGGTCGCAGGAGCTCAAGCAGGGTCTGGCCGACTACGAGGCTCAACAACAGGCGCTCGCAGCCGCGCAGGCCCAGGCCGCGGTGATCGCCGCGAGGAGCAACCATCCGCCCCCGCCGCCCGATATCGCCAAGGACATCACCGACGCGTTCGGCCCGCTCGGCCCGGCCGCGGTCCAGTGGGCCATGAACGTCGCCTACTGCGAGTCCCGGTACCACCCCAACTCGGTCAACTCTTCGAGTGGCGCGTCCGGCCTGTTCCAGTTCCTTCCTAGCACGTGGTCGGGGACGCCGTGGGCAAGCCAGTCACCGTTCGACCCTGCCGCCAACGCGATGGCCGCCGCGTGGCTTTACTCGCACTACGGCCCCGGCCGGTGGGTCTGCCAGGGCTAGGTCGGGATCTGGTCTTCTCCCCGCCTGCGGGGGGAAGAGTCTCCCCATCCGGCGCTTCGCGCGACCTTCCCCTTGCTGAACGCACCAGGGGTCCAAGGGACGTGAGGAAGGGAGATGGGATCTAGCTTTCGGCGCTGACGACCGTCTCCAGCTCGTAGATCGGCTGCCGGCGCGGAGCGCCTTTCAGGAGCATCGCCTCCAGTGCTACCACCCCCACACCGGACGGCAGCGCCTGCAGGGTGGCCTCGGAGAGGAGAACCTTGGCGGGCCGCATCTTGGACAGGTATGCGGCGTT